>ERZ791624.451-NODE-451-length-28685-cov-4.270241_pt1 | contig 28685 bp, 19 predicted proteins | sample MGYA00510058_ERZ791624 | MGnify/ENA primary metagenome ERZ791624 (study PRJEB30046, sample SAMN00715158) | human gut metagenome | study: EMG produced TPA metagenomics assembly of the A metagenome-wide association study of gut microbiota in type 2...
ATAAGACTTGATTATTAAAAATTTGAACGTTTCGGGTATTCTGTTTACTTTTACAGAGTAATTGTCAATGCCTTTATATTGCACTGTGAATTTATCGCCAAAAGAAATATATTCTTTTTCTTTACTTCCTAAATTAAAAGGATTAAAGTACCATCCATTATTACCGACTGTATTTTCATACTCAAAATTCCCAATACCACCCATTGGTCCGTTATTAGTAAGGGACATCATTTGAATTGATGCTACTTTCGCTTCAAATTCTCTATTCCACGGTTCAGCAACATGATTATAACTATCATACCAGTCTTGATAAGCATGGTAAAATTCTTCTGATGCAACTAGTTGTCGAGGATAATTACTGAACGTTATCGTTCTGGATTTCTTAACATATTGCCCTTGAACAGGCTCTCCATTCTCATTTTTTATTGTCTCACCAAAGGTTACTTTTAAATGGAAATTCTCATCTTGTTCAAGCCATTGGTACATTGCATCAAACATTGGACTTTCTCGCATTTGACCAATAAGATAATCAACGTTCTGTTTGTCATCTGGCAACATTTCAAAAGTTATTCTTTTCCCGCTTGGGTCAACATATCTCAGCGGGTTGGCGGCGCAGTAGAGGTAAGGGGACAGATGCGGATATTTGTCGGCGTATGGATCCTGCTGGTAGAAGTGCGGGATGGGCAACTGCAATTGCCGCGCGTGGAAGTCGTATTGGTTAATACCTCCGATGCGGTCAAGTTCCTTGCCTCCAAATTTGTACGGCTGAACGCTTTTTGAAACACCGTCCATAAGCATTCCATAAGGATAGTAGTCGTTCCGCTCAACGACCAGACCTGCTCCGTCGAGAACGGTGCGGACACTGCCTCGACTGTCTTTCTGATAATAATAGTAGTTTCCGTCTCTATCTATATAGCCTGTCGGGGTGAGGATATATTCGAGGGTGTCGTTGCAATAGACGAAGTGGTCTATGTATTTCCGCTTAAGCACGGTCTTGTACGCTGCTGTCGGAACCGGCTTGCCTGCCAGCGACGCTGATGCCGACGATATGCGGTGAGTTACCTCCATACGCCTGCCTTCGCCGTCGTTGCGGTAGGTTATCTCTCCGCCTCTGTCAAACTTGATTAGTTGCGGCAGGTTATGGCGGTCATAACAGATGCTGATGCCCCTGTCGGGGTCGTAACTCAAACTGCCGTTGGCGTTATACCGGTAGTCCCCATCGCTGCCGTAAGCAATTTTACTGAAATCAAGTCCGCCATAATGACACAAACCATTATTTGCATCACTAACTTGCTTAATATGGTTGCCTGTATATGATATTGTCAAGTCATCAATATCTCCATAAAGCGGATTCCCGTTATAAGAGTATATAAATCCCAGACGCTTGATATGGGTCGGATTGCTGTTCTTGTCGTAGCGGTATTCTGTACCGTAATTGCCTGTGCCGTCATATTTTGCGGAAACAAGGCGGTTCATACCGTCATATCGATATGTGTATTTTCTCTGCTCTCCGCCGTTATCCCATGTCTCGCTCGAGATGTTGCCGTTATAATTCCCTCCTTCGGCGTAGCCTGCCGCCATGCTGAATGTGGGCGAGGTGGCGGTAACAACCCGTCCTTCTTCGTCATAGGTGTATTCAATCGGAACGGCTCCGCTGTAAATGGTCTTGGGACGAAGCAACTCGTCGTAGTCCGTATGGCAAAGCCGCACTTCCGAGCCTCCGTTAAGGCTGTGCCAAATATCGGTCTGGCGGCCCTTGCTGTCATAAGCGTATCTGTAATGCTCTCTGATACTGTCGCTTTTGCCTGCATGCAATATCAGCGTCTCAAGCGGCTGTCCGGTAAAGGTGTATTTGTTGTACCTGCTTGTCATGCCGTCCGTACCGTGACTGGTATGGCTCTGGACGACTCGCCCTTCGCCGTCATAGTAACTGACCGTTACATCTCCTGAAACGCACTTGCCCGTTTGCATGCCCATCGCTGAATGGTGGCGCGGGTCGGAAAGTCCCTCTCGATAGGCGAACCGCTCCACTCCTCCTACCGACGGAAGAAAGTCGTAGTTGTCGTAGAAATACGCCACGTCGGGCGAAAAATAGTCCTCGGCAAGTGCCTGGGTGCCTATACGGTAACCCATGGTCGGCGAATTTTCCCCGCCGGCATACTCTGCAACATGGCTTTCCTTGAGCAAATCCTCCGCCTCGCTCGGCATGCACGAAATCTCTCCGCTTAAAACAAGCCGAACAAGGTGATCATAGAAATAGAACGTCCAACTGCCTGACTTTCTCTGCTCGCCGTTCTGGGAGAGGGTAAGGCGGTTATTCCCGTTATACCGGTAAACTGTCTTCTCGCTCCCTGGGAATTTCTTAACGGTGACATGCCCGAAAATGTCATATTCGTAATAGTAGCACCAGTCCGATATTTCCTTGTCAGAGACTGTCCATTCCTTGCCGACCGATGACGGACCGGCAAGTTGCTCCGAAGCCATCGGAGGGATAACGTAGCGGAGTTCGTCGTAATTGTCATAGACATAGTATGTGTCCGCATAATTGCCGTCGGAAATGGCGAGACGCTGAACGCGGAGGCGATTCTTGCGGTCGCGGAACTCTATGGACACGTGCCCGTCCTCATCGGTCATCTTTGTAGCCTTCAGGCTACCTGTAGGAAAAAGGCGGTAATTCGTAAGTGTATTGTCCCTGACTCTGAAATCATAGCACTTGAACTGGGATGTCTGGTCATTGACAAACCGCTCCGTCGTTACTGCCTTGCCGAACTGCTGGTTGCTCGGCCGCGTAACGGCATAGACCTCCTCTATCGGCGAACGGTGGTATTCAGTTCTCGTATATGCGTTGGCGTGACCGTAGGTGGCGTTTGCAAGAGCCGATACTTCAGAAGGATCGGTGAAATCTGTATTGGGTGAAACTACAGGCTGCCACTCGCGTGCAAGCCTGCTTTGCGAATCATATTCGCGGACCGTAACAAGACTTTGTCCGCTTGGGGTAATGCCTCGCTGAACCGTCTCCACACTCCGTCCCAGACCGTCGAAATACTCGACTACGTCAACATATTCCGTCCCTGCGGCATTCAGATAGTCACGCCGCACGATATAGTTTTCTCCACTTGCCATGGCATTATCTGACGCAAGCAGCAGTACTGGACAAAGTATCACAAACAAAAGGAAACGCATACGCCCCAATTTTTCCGCAAATTACAAACAAATTATTACATTTCCAAAGAATTACTGAAAAAATTTAATTTAATTTTCTAAAGCCGCAAAAGACATTCTATTGCTTGTAATGTAACCTAAATGTATTCAAAGGTTAGCATAAGTTATTTTTTGCTTTGCATAGAATGTTATATTAGCATTTTTATATAACTTTGTATAACTTAGCGGCACCTTAGTATAGCTTGCGAAAACAAGTTTTCACCGCTCTACTTTCGGTTTGCACTAACTTTGTAAAACGAATTAACAGCAGTAATTGATGAAATTTCGGACGGTTGTAAATATTGAAAAGGGATTTCCTATCAGCCACAACGATAGGATAATGCTTCTTGGTTCTTGCTTTACTGATGAAATAGGCAGCAGACTTGAACGCAGATATTTTAATCCTTGCGTAAATCCTTTTGGTGCACTATATAATCCTATAAGCATTGCCAAAGCAATTGACTGCCTCATCAACAAACCGAAATTCTCTGAAGATGATCTCTTTGAGCATAATGGTCTATGGCATAGTTTTATGCATCACTCACGTTTTTCAAGCAAAAGTAAGGAAACGGCTTTAGACAATATTAATGCTTCTTTTTCGAAAGCGAAAGAGTTTTTCAAAACTGCGAACGTGTTCATTATAACGTTTGGAACGGCTTTTATTTACAGTCTTGCAGACTCTGGCGAAATTGTTGCAAACTGCCACAAACTGCCGGCCTCGACCTTTGTCAGACGTAAAATTTCCATTGATGAAATCACTCACCGCTGGTCTTCTTTGATTAAGACTATCAACAAAATTAATCCAAACGCAAGAATTATTTTTACCGTCAGTCCTATACGGCATCTTGCCGACGGCGCTCATGGGAACCAGTCCAGCAAAGCAACTCTCCTACTTGCTATCGACAAACTGATTGAACAAAACCAAACATGCAGTTATTTTCCGTCGTACGAAATCGTTTTAGACGAGTTGCGTGACTATCGTTTCTTCGCTGCTGACATGAAGCACCCTTCTGACGTTGCCGTGGACTATATATTCGAACGCTTTGCAGAAACGTACTTTTCAAAAGAGACTATAAGCAAGTTGAAAGACTTTGAGAAATTATGGAAAATGAAAAATCATATACCAATGACTGATAACCTTGATGAGATAAAAAAATTCAATGAAAAAATTTCATTATTGGAAATTGCATTGGGCTTGAAAGGATAAAAATATGAATTATTCAATTCTTGAAATAGCGAGCATACTTGGCGTTAAAAGCGATGGTTTGACAAATTGCACCATCGACACTCTTCTTACAGATTCTCGCTCTCTTACATACCCGGAAACGTCGCTTTTCTTTGCTATAAGAACGAACAGCAACGACGGACATAGATACGTTAACCAACTATACAACAACGGTGTAAGAAATTTCGTTGTTGAAGAAATGCCACAGGCTCAATACAGCAACTCAACAAACTTCATCGTTGTTGAAAATACAACGACAGCACTTCAAGACCTTGCTGCATACCACCGTAAAAGATTCAATATTCCAGTTATCGCAATTACAGGCAGTCGTGGCAAAACAATTGTAAAAGAATGGCTTTACCAAATTCTTCGCGACAAATTCAACATTGTCAGAAGTCCCCGTAGTTACAACTCTCAAATTGGGGTACCACTCTCCCTTTGGGACATTGACGACAATACTGAAATGGCAATCATAGAGGCTGGCATTTCAAAGCCAGATGAAATGCATTCCCTTGCAAAAATGATTTGTCCAACTGCAACTGTCATCACCAATATCGGCGACGAACACAAAGAAGGATTTACTTCTATTGAAGAAAAATGCATTGAGAAACTCCGACTATCTAAAGGAAGTGACTATATAATTTACAACAGCGATGACTCCGTTATTGTTAACGGACTTATTGACTTGTCATTCGGTACTCAAGAAATATGCTGGTCAAAAACGATTTCCGACGCTCCGCTATTCATTTCTTCAATTATCCGACACAAAAAATCAACAGATATAAACTTCACATATCTTTTCTTTGCCGAAAAGATTACTATACCTTTCACTGAAGATGCTGATATTGAAAATGCAATAACTTGCCTTGCAACTTTATTGGCAATGCGAATTCTATTCAATGATGATATCAGAGAAAAATTTGCTAACTTATCACCAACAGGTTCCCGAATCGATGTTATAGAAGGGGTTAATAACTGCTTGCTAATTCACGATACATATACAAGCGACTATCTGTCACTCGCCCCAAGCATTGACTTTGCCCTTAGAAGAAAAGCCCAACAAAGAAGCGTTACAGTTATCTTATCCGACGTTCTGAAAGAAAACATCCCGACAAACGAAGTCTATAATGAAATTGCCAAACTTTTTAAGGCAAAAAAAATAGACAGGATAATAGGTATTGGTAAAGATATTTCTTCTCATAAAAACCTTTTTCCCAGCCATTCGCTATTCTTTGAGAACACTAACGCGTTTCTTGCCCAAATGGAGCCAAGCAACTTTTCAAACGAACTTGTTCTTCTTAAAGGTGCTCCAGAATTCAAATTTGACAGAATTTACGAAATACTTGAGGAGAAACAGCACGAATCTGTCCTTGAAGTGAATTTAGAAGCAGTTACCCATAATTTTAACTTCTACCGTTCACACCTTAAGCCAGACACAAAAATAGTTTGTATGCTAAAGGCTTCTGGTTATGGAGCAGGCTCTCTTGAATTGGCAAGAACGCTACAGTCTCAAGGGGCTGCATATATTGCAGTTGCTGCTCATGATGAGGGCATTGAATTACGCAAGGCTGGGATAACGATGCCTATTATGGTATTAAATCCTAAAGTTGTTAATTACAAAACGCTTTTTGACTATCATCTCGAACCTGAAATTTTCAGTTATGAGATGTGCCACGAGTTTATTAATGAAGCGGAGAAATATGGTGTCAAAGACTACCCTATACATATTAAGTTAGATACTGGCATGCACCGATTGGGCTTTATCTACGAAGAGCTTCCTGAATTAATAAACACTCTAAAATCACAAAATGCAGTAAAACCAAGTTCCATTTTCTCACATCTAGCAACAGCAGATGATTTTGAAGAAACCGACTATGCAAAAATGCAACTGGAATACTTTGAAAAATGCTCAAACTTTTTTTGCAGCAGTTTTGATTTTCAGATAATCAGGCACATTCTAAACACTGACGGCATTTTGAGATTTCCAGAGTATCAATATGAAATGGTACGCTTAGGCATTGGGCTTTACGGAATCCCAACTCTTGGAAATGGTTATGATGATTGCCTTGAACCAGTTTCCTCACTTAAATCGGTTATAATCCAGATTAGGGAATGGGAGGCTGGAACAACAATTGGCTATGGCCGTCATGGAGTATTGAAAAGAAAGTCAAAGATAGCAACAATACCAATCGGCTATGCAGACGGCTTCAACAGGCTACTCGGTAAAGGCGTGGGCGAAGTTTTCATCAATGGAAAAAGAGTTCCTACCATTGGAAATATATGTATGGATATTTTTATGGCAGATGTAACAGATGTTGAATGCAAGATAGGAGACAAAGTCGAGATTTTCGGTAAAAACATATCTGTAACAGAAGTTGCCAACAAAATAGGCACAATACCATACGAAGTGCTGACTTCTGTCGCTCCAAGAATTAAAAGAATTTACTATAGAGAATAAAATATATGAAACAGGATTTCATTAAAGAAATACATTCTAACTTTCCAGAAAGAGCAGAAAAGATTCTTGAATCAATTCTGTCAGAACCTGTCACATCTATACGGATAAACAGTCGCAAACCGGCAAAGGCATCAGGTCTTGAGAAAGTCAAATGGTGCGATAACGGCTTTTACTTAAAAGAAAGGCCGCAATTCACTTTCGATGCAAAATTTCACACAGGGCAATACTATGTCCAGGATGCATCATCAATGTTTATCTGCCAAGTCCTTAAAGAATTGGCTTTGGGCAAAGATATTTGCTACCTTGACCTATGTGCAGCACCTGGGGGAAAAACTACAGCCGCCATTGACTGTCTTACTGGTAACTCTCTTATTGTTGCAAACGAAATTGACTACTCTCGAGCACAAATTCTAAGAGAAAATATCATCAAATGGGGAACGCCAAACTGCATGGTCCTCAACGACACACCAAAAAAAATCGGTAAAATAAAAAATTTCTTTGACATTATCGCTACTGATATGCCATGCTCCGGAGAGGGAATGTTCCGTAAAGATGCTTTTGCCCGCGAGCAATGGACGCCAGAACTTGTTGAGGAATGCGCTGAAAGACAAAAAAACATTATCGACGATATTTGGGGCGCTTTGAAACCAGGTGGATATATTATATATAGTACATGCACTTTCAACCGTAAGGAAAATGAAGAAATCATTCAATACCTGATTGAGGAATATGACGCAACTCCGATAGAAATTGAAACAAAAGAGAGCTGGGGAATTGACCCTGCAGTTAATACCAACGCACCTTGCTACCGCTTTATGCCCGACAAGGCTAACGGGGAAGGTTTGTTTATGGCAGTGCTTAAGAAACCTGGCGACTATAATCCCGCTTTGCCGAAATCATTGAAGGACAAAGCAAAGAATTTTCCTATTCCAAAAGAGTGCTATGACATGACTACTCCAATGATGAAAATAACATCTGACGGAACGAATATCAACGCCATTCCAAACAGTCTGTTCACACCGATGAAACACATTCTAAATCTTGCAAACGTGATTTACTTCGGAATAGAATTGGCTACAATAAAAGGTAAAGACATTATACCGCAGCATGCGCTTTCACAATCAATCAACCTAAACAGACAAAAATTTGAACTTGTAAATGTTGATTATCAACAGGCAATTGCATATCTTCGTGGAGAGGCAATAACTGCAGACAATTCAGGCAAGTCGAAACACTTTATCGTTTGCTATGAAAACACTCCTTTAGGATGGATGAAAAGCATTGGCAACAGGGCTAACAACCTATACCCTAAAGAATGGAGAATCAGAAGTATGAATACCCCTGCCGAACCTCAAGATATATTAAAATGCAATAACTAAAAACACAAAGATATGAAAAAGAAACTAACAATAATTGCAGCAGTTCTTGCAATCATTTTAAGCGGATGCAGTTCTGTTCCTGTTACCGGAAGAAAGCAAATACTGCTTGTTTCCGACAGTGAAGTGCTTTCTTCAAGTCTTGCACAGTATAACGATTATATTAAAACTGCCAAGAAATCAACTTCAGCCAAGAAAACGCAAATTGTTACCCGAGTTGGCAAAAAAATTGCTGCGGCTACCGAAGAATACTTGCGTACAAACGGTCTTGCAAATGAAATCAGCAACTTCAAATGGGAATTTAACCTTGTCAATGACCCGCAAGTTAACGCTTTCTGCATGCCAGGTGGAAAAATTGTTGTATATGAAGGACTGATGAATATAGTCTCTTCTGATGATGAACTGGCAGTAGTTGTTGGTCACGAAGTTGCTCACGCCGTTGCCAAGCACAGTAACGAGCGAATGAGCCAGCAGATAATGGCTCAATATGGAGCACAAATACTCAGTTCTGCAGTTTCTGAAAAAAGCCAAATGGTACAGACCATTGCAGGCAGCATATACGGACTTGGCGCACAGTATGGCGTTATGCTTCCATTCTCACGCAAACACGAATCAGAGGCTGACTATATGGGTATTATTTTTATGTCAATGGCTGGATATAATCCTGACGTAGCAATAAATTTCTGGAAAAAAATGTCTGCAACTTCCAATGCAAAAGTTCCTGAATTTATGAGCACTCACCCAAGCGACGCAAAGAGAATTGAGGACCTTAACAAGGCTATACCTGAAATAAAAGCAAAATACTACAAATAATAATTGTTATGAGAAATAGAATTCCAATCATCATAAATATCTTTTTGGCTGTTGGATTAGGCGTTGCCTGTCTGCACCTGTTCTCAAGCAAAGAAGAAAATACCGGCAACGAAACGATTAATACGATAATGACCCGAACAAGCGTCCGCTCCTTCACTTCTCAAATTATTGAAGAAGAAAAGGTAGAGCAACTGCTTCGTGCTGGTATGGCTGCTCCAACGGCAATGAACTGCCAGCCATGGGAATTTATCGTCATAAACGACAGAAAATTACTTGACCAACTTTGCGACAGCCTTCCGAGCGCAAAAATGCTAAAAGAAGCACAATTAGCAATCATTGTTTGCGGCAATATGCAGAAAGCCCTTGAAGGTGACATGCAGAGTTTATGGGTTCAAGATGCCTCGGCTGCTTCTGAAAACATACTTTTGGCTGCGCATGCACTTGGCTTAGGCGCCGTATGGACTGGTGTATATCCTTCTGATAACGTTAATATTGTTAGAAACACTATAAAACTGCCGGAACACATAGTTCCATTAAACGTTATACCTATTGGATACCCAAAAGGCGAACACCAGCCAAAAGACAAATGGAAACATGAAAAAATTCACTATAACGCTTGGTAATTATGGCTGACAATTATTTGGAAAAGAAATTTGAAGAATACAAATCAGGGAAAAATAGATATACAAAGAAAAAAATAACTCCGACAGGCAATAAACCTGGCACATACATCGTGAAATTCCCTATAAAACGCGTCTTTGTCACTGGCGGAGCAAACGGCATTGGAAAGACTATAGTATCTAAATTCAGAGAAATAGGTTGCCGCGTTGCTTTTTGTGACATTGATGAAAAGGCAGGAACAGCAACGGCAGAAGCAACCGGCTCTCAATTCTTTCCAGTTGGTGTTACAGATGCAAACGCTCTTGAAAACTGCATGCAGCGAATTTTAGAGAATTGGGAAGACATAGATATTATTATAAACAATGTTGGGATATCTTCCTTCAAAGACATAACAGAAACAACACTGGAAGAATTCGACAATATAATTTCAACAAATCTGCGACCAGTATTTATAACATCCCGCATACTTGCCATACACCGTAAAAATCAAAGTGAACGCAACGATTACGGTAGAATCATCAATATCAGTTCTACTCGTCACCTGATGAGCGAACCTGCATCAGAAGGATATGCTGCATCTAAGGGTGGTATAGTTTCAATCACCCATGCCCTCGCAGCATCACTTTCACCACTTGGTATAACAGTGAACTGCATCTCTCCTGGTTGGATAGAATGTAACAATTACGAGACTTTAAAACCAGCTGACCACGAACAGCATTTTTCCAACAGAGTTGGAAAGCCGGAAGATATAGCCCGCGCATGCGTGTTCCTTGCAAATCCAGACAATGACTTCATTAACGGGCAAGAAATAACAATTGACGGAGGCATGACAAAAAAGATGATTTACTGCGAATAGATTTAACCAAAATAAAACAGGCGTTCATTACTTCTCAGTTCTGAACGCCTTTTAAATCGGATACGAAAAAGTTATGTTATTTTATCTTTCCTTGAATTAATCAAGTTTGCTATTGTTTTGTTTTTGTTTCTGAAGTCAATGCTTTGACTAAGAAATTCTATAATGGTTTAAACAGGATTGCTATTTTAACATTACTTAACCATTAGCTTTTCCACATTTAAATCGATATGATAATATTTTGACAATTTTCACTATCTTTGGATAAGATAGGATGCGGTTCGGCTTTGTCAACTCGAAAACTGAGTTTTCTCTTGCCACTGCACTCACCTTTCACTATCTTTGCAAAACGAATACAAACAACAAAATAACATGACATTAAAGAAGACTTTACTGGCAACTTTCCTTTTGGCTTTCGGCTTTTCGCCTTGTATTAATGCCGAAACTTTCTCTCTACTTGCCGACATCCACGTTACTCCTGGTAATGAAAACGAAGCCGAACTAAAAAAAGTTGTTGAAGAAATCAACGCTAACGACTCTAAATTCGTTGTTCTTGCAGGAGACCTTTCAAATGAGGGCAGCGACGAACAATTGCAAAACATCAAAAGCATCTTTGACAATCTGAAAAAGCCTATTTATATCGTTCCCGGAAACCACGAAAACAACTGGTCTCAAAGTGCTACAAAGACTTTTACCGACATCTGGGGCGATGACCGATTCGTTTTCGAATCTGACAGCATCATATATATAGGAATCAACTGTGGACCTTATATGAAAATGGGTGACGGACATATCAAACAAGAAGACCTTATCTGGTTGAAAAAGGAACTCTCTAACCGAGTAAAGCCAGGCAAAAAGGTAATATCTATAAACCACTACCCTATTAACAGCGACCTTGACAACTGGCAAGACTACATCGCCATTCTACAAAGTTTCCCAACAGTTGCACACCTCTGCGGTCACTACCACACTTTCCGACACTATAAAGGCGGTGACATAGACGGCTTTATGTGCCGTGCTCTGGATATGACTAAAAAAGGATTCGCTTACGGATACACAAACGTTGAAGTTAAAAGCGATTCCTTATTCATCTACAATAAAGACCTTGGAAAAGAGCAGACTCTTCAATTTGCCATAAAAATGAATGACAAGCATCCTGAATTTGAATACGCAAAGGTAAAGGAAAGCGTAATGCCTAAAGGCTATTCTATCAAACGACTTTATCAGGATGATGCTTCAATATTCACACGTCTTGCCTTCGATAAAGACAAAATCTATTTCGGAAACTCTCTTGGTGAAGTGAAAGCCCTCAACAAGGCTGACGGTAATATTTCCTGGTCATTCACGACTAACGCATCTCTTTTCTCTCGTCCTGCTGTTGCAGGCAACTATCTCATAGTTCCAGCGTCTGACAAACGCATTATCTGGTGCGACAAGCAGACTGGCCGCATTATCCGCGAAAATGAATCTGCTGGCCCATACGTTGCTGACGGAGTAATAGAAAACGAAAACCTTTATCAGGGCGGATACAAAAAATTTGAATGCTGGAACACAACAACCGGCAACATCAAATGGTCTATAAATGATTTGAACAATTATTGCCAGGCGGCTCCAACAATCGACGGCAACGACATTTTCTTCGGCGCATGGGACACTTACCTTCGCTGCGTTGACAAAAAAACCGGCAAACTGAAATGGAAATGGAATAACGGAAAATCTGCAAATATGCTCGGTCCAGGCAACTGCGTTCCAGTTGTTGCGGGTAATAGAGTGTTTGTTGTTGCTCCCGACAGATATATGACTGCCCTCGACAAAAAGACAGGCGAAGTTATATGGAGAACTAATTTCGATGGCAAATATAAGGTTAGAGAGAGCCTCGGAATATCTCAAGACAAAAAATACGTATTGGCAAAGACAATGGACGGTGAACTAATTGCTGTCAGAACTGACTGCACTACCCCAGAACCGGCATTTGTTGTTGACGCAGGCTTCGGATATGAGCACACACCATGTATTGTTGCTGAAAGCAAGGGTATTGCGTACCTTGGATCAAAGACTGGCGTACTCGCTGCCATTGACATCAAAAACAAATCACTCCTTTGGACTTACAAATTAGGTTCTTCCGCTATGAATGGCTTTGAAATAACAAAGGACGGAACAATATACACTTCCCTTATTGACGGCTCAATCTGGGAAATCAAACCGATAAAATAATATGTTTATGGAACTTCCAAAAGACGATTTCATGCTACTCAGTTTCCTCAACACAAAATTGAGAGACGAATACAAAAATCTTGATGCGCTTTGCGAAGACTTGGAGGTAAGCAAAACGGACCTTATAAAAAGAATGAAACTGATTGGTTATGAATACGACCCGCTACACAACAAATTCTGGTAGGTAGCACATCTAAACGAAACGACGGCGGATACTTTATGGTATCCGCCGTCGCTATTATGTAAGAATCACTATCTGAAGAATTTCGGTGCAGGTAAGTACATTCCAAACGACACTCCAAAATTCCATTTCTGCGTTGGGTCGGTAAAATAATTTCCGTATAGGCTCAATGATGCAAACGAGAAATTATAGACAACAGATAACTCGCCCATAAAATCAAGGCTGCCAAACCACTTGTCATAATAAGCATGGCCGCTATCTGTCCCCAATATTTTCCTCATAGGAGCAAACGCATAAAACTCTGAACGAATCTGGAAATTGTCCTTAATCTTGAAAATCGGCAACACTCCCGCTGCCACAAATGAATTAGCACGGAAACGAGGCACAAATGAACTCTTCGTGCTTACAGTTGGCATAAATGCCGGGGCCTGAACAATTGACTCTATATAACTGTCAAAAAGTTTCTTGGTTGAGTATAACGCATCATACTTCACGCCGAGAGAAAAACGCTTGCCCATCTTAAAATAATACTGTCCAGCCAATTCCGCTTCAAGCCAAGAGATAGTGCTGTAAAGCCTTTGGAAAAGAGACTCCGCATTAGGCGACATATACTTTCCTTTTCCTGCATAGCCTGATACTAATGCTGTAAAGAAGCCTCCTTCCGACGGGTAAATGTCATTATCCAGAGTTGTATTGATATAGCGGACATTCAATTTGCCCATTTTATAGCGGCTCTCGTCCTGACCGTCCTTACCAAGTTGCATATTGTTATTAGGGAAGAAACGATTTCTAAGGTAACCGTATGAAACAAGCAAATCAAGACTGCTGTGACGGCCTGCACCAAGCCCAAGAACCAAATCGGCATGATAGTCATGCAAGGTTATAAACGAAGGGAGGTCATCGAAAAACAGAACATCATCTTCGTGCAAATCCTGCTTGGAAGCAACAAGCCTAACCTTTGCCGTCAATGGCAAATTTGTTGAAAGGATAATCTTTGCATCCGCCATACCTCCAAAATATGACTGACCTAACCAGCCCATTGCGTGAGTGCTGAAAGAATTTAATTTCATTGTTTCATACCCAACGGATACAAACATCATACTGTTTGCCGACGACGTTGCATAACCGCCAACTCCAAGGTTAACATTATCACGAACTGTTGCCTTCAGATTCAAATCAAATGTTCCCCTATCCTTCTTATATGAAATATACGGAACCAAATCTGTCAACTTTCCTGATGTTATTGCTTTATAATAAGCATCCTCAACATCGGAAACGTTCAAGTGAGAACTATCCTTCTCTGCAAAAAGGTGATTCAGATACTCTGTCGCACCCTTGCCTGCTCCTGTTATATTGATATTTTCAAATATCGGTTCTGGAACGCGACCCTTATAGACTCCACGGCGTATTGACACGGTTTCTGGAGATACTCTACCGTCAACACGCATCTTGATAGAATCCATCTTAGCCATTGCAGTCTTATAACCCTTGTCACAAATTTCCTTAGCCTTTGGGAAATCAAGCAATCCTGTTCCTTTTAAATCAACATGAATCTTAATGCCGTCTTCCTCTGGCAAGTCATAATTTTCCTGCTGGATAATCATCGTTTCCAGTTGTGAGACAAGACTCGAGACATCAATCTTATCATGGATAGCAACATCAACACCTATAATGATATCTGGAGCAAAATTCTCCTTCATAACATCAATAGGGAAATTATCATAAATACCTCCGTCAAACATAGGTATGCCGTCCTTATCAATTGGTTTGAACGCAACAGGGAAAGTCATTGACATACGGATTGCATCACCAAGGCTGCCTGAAGAAAGGACTACCTTATGCTTATTGAAGACATCTGAAGCAACACAACGGAATGGCACGAAAAGTTTGTCAAAATCTTCACCACAAGCCGCTGTATGCGGTGTGAAAAGTTGCAAGAATCCAACGTTCATAGGAATTGGATTAATGAAACTGCTCGGCAATATTCCGCTTGACTTTGCCGTTGAATCACGACCTCCAATATTTATAGTCATAAATGCAGGAGTCTTTTCAGGTCTAAGGTAATAGTACGTTTTCGATTTATCTACAGTACCTGTTGACCACATTGCAAAGTCATCAGACATTATCAAATCTACCATCTCTTCAGGGGTATATCCGGCTGCATAAAGTCCGCCGACAATAGCCCCCATAGAAGTACCGGCAACATAGTCAATAGGTATACCGTTCTCCTCCAAAGCCTTGATAACGCCTATATGCGCAATTCCTTTCGCCCCGCCCCCACTAAGAACAAGGCCAACCGACTGCCTCTCAGTTGCCTTAACATTAAAGCAAATCAGACAACATACGAGACAAAAAACGCTGAATATTTTAAGACGGTTCATTTATAAATGAGTCTTTAAAGCCCAAGAAATACAAAACCCCATCTATTCCTATAGTGGAAATACTCTGCCTTGCCGTTTGCTTAACTTTCGGCTTAGCGTGGAATGCAATACCCAATCCGGCAACAGTTATCATCGGCAAATCATTAGCCCCGTCGCCAACTGCTATCGTTTGGGCTATATCAACATTTTCTACCTGTGCCAACAGTTTCAAGAGTTCAGCCTTTCGCTGACCGTCAACAATATCACCAACGTAATGGCCTGTCAATTTTCCATCTACAATCTCCAACTCATTGGCATAGACATAATCAATTCCGAATTTGTGCTTGAGGTAATTTCCAAAGTAAGTGAAACCACCTGAAAGAATTGCAATCTTGTAACCAGCACGTTTCAACACTCGCATCAATCTCTCAACACCCTCAGTAATAGGCAGGCTCTCGGCAATTTCTTTCATAACGGATTCGTCAAGACCTTTTAGCAATGCAACACGCTCGGTAAAACTTTCCTTAAAGTCAATCTCGCCACGCATAGCTCTCTCGGTAATTGCTCTAACCTTTTCGCCAACCCCAGCGCGCTCTGCCAACTCATCTATAACCTCTGTTTCGATAAGAGTGGAATCCATATCAAAACAGATCAAACGGCGACAGCGACGGTACATCGTGTCTTGCTGAAGAGAAATATCAAATTCCAAATCGTTAGCCAACTTCATAAACTCACTCTGCATCTCCGCATAATTTTTCGGTGTTCCCCGAACAGAGAACTCAATGCATCGCTTAGACTTGTCATTTTTGCCAAGGTCCGCCAATGAAGTGCGTCCTGTCAATCTCTGAATAGCATCAATATTAAGGCCCTGACTGGCAATAACACTCGTTACCCTTGCTATCTGTTGGGCTGAAATATACCTGCCAAGAATAGTGATAACATATCTGTTCTTACCTTGTCGATTAACCCACTTTTCATAATCCTCCAACTTAACAGGAGAGAATCTAATATTAACGTCTAACTCAGAAGCCTTAAACAAAAGTTCCTTTAGAATATAACCGCTTTTCTGACTGCTTGTCTTAAACAATATACCGAGCGACAAAGTATGGTGAATATCAGCCTGACCGATATCCAAAACATCCGCCTCATATTTTGCCAACACATCTGTCAGAGCAGAAGTAACTCCCGGTTTATCCATACCGGATATATTTATCAAGATTAATTCAATATCATTATTCATACTATTCCTTTTTTATTCAAAATTACAATTTTTTATCAAGACAAGCCCATAAATCCCCAAAAAAGTTATACCAATAGCAACAAGTGCTGATATTTTCACCACAAAACCGAATCTTTGCATGCCTTTGCACTCTCCTTTTGTTATCTTTAAATCAGACAGGATGCGGTTCAGCATAACCAAACTAAAAAACTGTGTTTTTTGTTTGTCTCTGCTCTCACCTTTCACTATCTTTGTAGAAAATAATTTAAGATGAAAAAGTACGCGATTTTTCGATTTGTATGCCTTCTTATCCTTTGGATTGGGGTTTGTGTGATTCTATTAACTTCACGCAAAATTGATTTTATGGTGATATTTTCAATCATCGCTTCAGGCATAATTGTATTTGTTCCGTTATACAAAAAGTATAAACAAGGTCGCTACGACAAATAAACTAAATCTTGAATAAATTGGAAAATTCTGATAATATAAAATACGACAAACTGTCGATGATCAACAGTCCCGCTGATTTGAAAAAATTAAGTGTCAACGAATTGAAGGATGTATGCTCGGAAATCAGGCAATTTATTATAAACAAATTGTCAACTCATCCGGGTCACTTTGCTTCAAGCATGGGTGCTGTGGAACTGACGGTTGCACTGCACTATGTTTTCAACACTCCATACGACCGCATCGTTTGGGACGTTGGACATCAGGCATACGCACATAAGATTCTCACCGGGCGAAAAGATGAGTTTTCAACACTGAGAACTCTTAACGGGCTTAGCGGTTTTCCGAATCCTGAAGAAAGCGAATACGACAGTTTTACAGCAGGGCACGCTTCTAACTCAATTTCCGCCGCGCTTGGTATGGCTATCGCTTCTAAAATAAAAGGGGAATTTCCTCGCAGAAACGTTATTGCAGTTATCGGCGACGCATCCATATCTGGAGGTCTCGCATTTGAAGGACTTAACAACGCAGCCGCAAGCAACAGCAACGTTATTATCGTTCTAAATGACAACGATATGTCAATCGACAGAAACGTTGGCTCGCTTAACAAGTATCTGGTAAAGATGACTACATCAAAAGGATACAACACTTTCAGATACAAGACTTATAAAATGCTAAAGAAATTGCATCTTATCGACGAGAAGCATCGCGGTGCAATACTTAGATTCAACAATAGTTTGAAATCGTTAATTTCAAAGCAACAAAATATCTTTGAAGGGCTTAATATCCGATATTTCGGTCCATACGACGGGCACGACATTGAACGAATTATACGAGTTTTCAACGATATAAAGGATATGGAAGGTCCGAAACTGCTTCACCTTAGAACGATAAAAGGCAAAGGCTTCACTCCTGCTGAGGAAGACCCATGCACTTGGCACGCACCAGGCAAATTCGACCCTGAAACGGGAGACCTCGTGAAATCTGGCAACGACGGGCTGATGAAATATCAGGACGTATTCGGCAAAACGCTCGTTGAACTTGCAATGAAAAACGACAAGATAACCGGTATCACAGCAGCCATGCCGACCGGTTGCTCTATGTGCTTCATGCAAAAGGAATTTCCCAAACGGACATTCGACGTTGGCATCTCAGAAGAGCATGCAGTAACATTTTCTGGAGGCTTGGCAAAAGACGGAATGATGCCATTCTGTTGCATTTACTCATCATTCTTGCAGCGTGGATTCGATGAAATTATCCACGACGTTGCAATACAGAATCTTCCTGTTACTTTCTGCCTTGATAGAGCAGGTATTGTTGGCGAAGACGGAGCAACTCATCACGGTGTCTTTGACCTTAGTTATCTGCGGTTGATTCCAAATATGATTGTTGCCTCTCCAATGAACGAGCACTATCTGCGCAACCTAATGTACACAGCCCAACTGAGAGACAAAGGTCCGTTTGCCATACGTTATCCACGAGGCAAAGGTGTCTTAAAAGAATGGCATAACGAAATGCAGCAAATACCAGTTGGAAAAGGGCGACAGGTTGCTGACGGTGAAGACATTGCTGTTATAACAATTGGTCCTATCGGAAATGAGGCTCTTAAGGCAATCGAAAAAGTTGCAGAGAAAGGTATAAGAGCTGCCTTGTTTGATATGATATTCCTAAAGCCTCTCGACTGTGACTTACTTGAAAGCATTTGCAAGAAATATGACAAAATAATAACCGTTGAGGACGGTACTCTAATTGGAGGATTAGGAACTGCAGTTACGGAATGGATTAATGATAACGGATATAAGGTTAAAATAACCCGTCTCGGTATTCCTGACAAATTTATAAAGCAGGGAACTGTTCAGCAACTTTATTCAATTTGCGGTATTGATGCAGACAGCATTTCTAAATCGATAACAAAAATGGTAAAAGGAGAATAAAATGAAGATTATAATCGCCGGAGCCGGAGAAGTTGGCACACACCTCGCCAAATTGCTATCAAAGGAAGGACAAGATGTTATATTAATAGACCCTGACGAAACAAAACTGCAAGTAGTTGACTCTAACTACAACCTAATGACAATTGCAGGAAGCCCAACCACTTTCAAACTTCTGAAAGAGGCAAACGTCAAAGATGCGGACTTATATATTGCTGTTACACCTTTTGAGACAAGAAATATCGTTTCTTGCTCTATGGCGAAAGGGTTAGGAGCCAAAAAAACCGTTGCCAGAATTGACAATCTTGAATTTATGAAATCGGAATACACTCCTTTCTTCAAAGATATGGGAGTTGACGACCTCATCTATCCTGAATATTTCGCTTCCCTCGAAATGATGTCAGCACTGAGCCACACTTGGGCAAGAAATTGGTTCGAACTTTACAACGGAGAACTTATTCTGATAGGAGTAAAACTTAGGGAGAATGCCAAACTCATAAACCACAAATTGAAAGATTTGGCAAGCAAAAGCCAATCTTTCCATATTTCTGCAATCCAAAGGAAGCATGAAACAATAATTCCTCGAGGTGACGATCACCTGGAAGTAGGAGATATAGCTTACTTTACAACTCAAAAAGAATTTGTTTCTGAAATTATTGACGTTTGCGGGAAAAGGATTACAAATGTCAAGCGAATACTAATTTTAGGAGGTAGCAGGATTGCTGTGCAACTTGCAAATATGCTCGGGGACTCTTTCAAACTGAAAATAATCGAATCCGACAGGGAAAAATGCTTGAGACTAATTGAAAAAGTTCCAGAAAACTGTTCTATCATCAACGGTGACGGCAGAGACATTGATCTGCTTATCGAAGAAGGAATCGCAGATTATGACGCATTTATCGCTCTTACTGCAAGTTCCGAAACCAATATCCTCGCTTGCTTAAATGCCAAGGAATTTGGTGTTAGAAAAACAATTGCAGAAGTTGAAAACATCCAATTCATAGCAGAAGCGGAAAACCTGAATATCGGAACTATTATAAATAAGAAACTGCTTGCCTCAAGTAAAATTTTCCAGATACTTCTCGACTTCGATTCGTCAAATGCAAAATGCCTCGCTCTTACAGATGCTGAGGTTGCAGAACTGATTGTCAAAGAAGGCTCAAAAATCACTTCAGGCCCTGTCAAAGACTTAAAATTATCAAAAGATATGACTATTGCCGGATTGATAAGAGATGGCAAAGGTATGCTTGTTAATGGTAATACTGTTATACAATCTGGTGACCACGTTCTGATTTTCTGCCTTTCAGGTGCTCTTCACAAGGTGGAAAAATTCTTTAACTAAACATTGTCATGATTTTTAGCAACAGAATACATATCAATTTCAACATTATCTTTAGGCTGTCGGGGATGCTTCTATGCATCGAAGCCCTATTTATGTCAATTGCGTTAATTATAAGCATCATATATGACGAAAGAGATGACATAATAGGACTAATGTGGTCTTCTTTAATAACTTTTGGAACAGGTTTGCTGATGTCGTTCTTAACTAAAGACAAAAACAGCGACATGGGCAAACGTGAGGGTTTTCTTCTCACAGGAATTACCTGGCTGCTTTTTTCCATCTTTGGTACTCTGCCTTTTATTTTATGCCCTACTGGGCTGAATGTGGCATCCGCTTTCTTCGAATCGGTTTCGGGTATAACAACAACAGGGGCTTCTGTAATTACAGACGTTGAAAATTGCTCGCACGGAATTCTTATGTGGCGCGCCATATCGCACTTTATCGGCGGTATGGGTATTATTCTCTTTACCCTTGCAGTGCTTCCTATGCTGAACAAACAAAGTGGTGTACAGTTATTCAATGCCGAAGTAACAGGCATTACTCACGACAAGGTTAGACCAAGAATCAGCCACACAGCAAAATGCCTTTGGATTGTATATATTGCATTAATTGTTATTTGTGCAATACTGCTATGGTTTGGACCAATGAATTTTTTTGATGCAATATGCCACTCCCTTTCTGCAATATCTACAGGAGGATTCTCTACAAAAAACCTTAGCATTGAAGGTTTCAACTCTGACTACATAAAAATTATAATGACTATTTTTATGTTTTTATCTGGCATTAATTTTGCACTACTTTTTAATTTTGCCGTTGGAAACAGAAAAGCATTGCTTAAAAATGACACTTTCAAATGGTATTCTGGAATAACGCTTCTCGGTTTTGCAATTATATTTATAGGATTGATTTCTTTCAGCAACCATACAGACTTTTTAGGACTATTTATTGACACTTTATTCCAAACAGTTTCTGCAATAACTTCCTCTGGATTTACTGGTTCAAACTTTACCCAATGGCACGGAATTACAATCATAACGCTACTGACTATAATGTTTGTTGGCTCCTGTGCTGGTTCAACTGCTGGAGGTGCTAAAATTGACAGGTTGATGATTACGCTAAAAAATACAAAAAATGAGATTTACAGAATATTACACCCGAATACAATTATGCCAATAAGGGCGAATGGAAAAGTCATTTCCCAAGACCTTGTTACTAAAACCGGGGCATTCCTACTTATTTTTGTATGTATGACTATCGTAGGAACAACTATTCTCATCGCACAAGGATTCAAGGAATTTGATGCTCTTTTCACTACAATATCCTGCGCCAGTAACAATGGTTTGGGATATGGAGCAACAGCATCAAACTTCTCGACAATACCTGACCTAAGCAAATATATCATGTCTTTACTTATGATTATTGGACGCTTGGAAATATTTACTATTATAATTATCTTTACACGAACTTTCTGGAATAAAGAATAACAACTAAATAATTTATCTCGTGGGACTTAAAATAGACGAACAATATAATCCTGTTTTCAAAAAAGAAACAGAGCATAAACCAATTGACGATATAAACGAAGTTTCGGATGAAACGGTCAATAAAAGCAAGGTTAGAAAGAAAAAAGAAAGCAATGGCGAGAAAGAGAATAAAACGCCTTTCTTCGGACCAATAACTAAAGGGCTTATCGGTTTTGCTTTAATTCTATTTTCTTTTTTACTATTCATTGCGTGCGTTTCATACATAAAAAGCGGACCAATTGACCAAAGTCTTGTAACAACAAAAACAATTCTTGAAAATGCACAAAATAGCAACATTGCAAACAGCGGAGGCTCTTTCGGTGCTGCTTTTTCAGAAAAATTCTTTAATAGAGGGTTCGGTATAGGGACCTTCTTTATCATCACATTTATTTTTATTTTTGGAATGAAATTAATTGGATGGTATAAAAAGAAACTTCTTTCAGCATTTTTCATTTGTGCCGTTGCAACCATAACAACGTCAAGCGTCATAGGTCTTATTTTTATTAACTTTCCAATGCCGTACGCCTTGGGAGGAAGCCACGGTACCCAATTAAGCATCTTGCTGACAAACTTAACTGGTGTATATGGTGCGCTTTTCATCAATATTTTTCTAATTGCTATCCTTGCTGTTTTATGCCTTAATCACATAAAAGGCATTTTCGCCCATTTAAAAAAATACCTTTCCAAGAGAAGAGAAGAAAAAGAAAGGATTAAAATGGAGCAAGAGGAAGAGAAAGCAAAAGAAGAGCAGAAAAAGGCCGAAGAACTTGAAGAGCAAAAAGCACAAGAAACCCTGAAAGAAGTGAATTTTGATGACTCAGACAATACTGTAATCAAGACACTTGACATTGAAGACGATAACGATGATTTGGAGGATGAAAAAGAACCGGAAATAGATAAAGTAAAATACATTGCCGAAAAGACTATAAAACAGGATAACAGCACTTTTACTTATGATGAAACAGGCAAAGAAATGCCTATTGAAGAAAGCAGTGAACCTGTTATAAATGTTTCTGCTGCAGCACCAATAAAACAAGCAGATACGGTTACTGAAAAATTATATGACCCAACAGCCGAACTGTCACGCTTCAAGACTCCTCCAACAACAATACTGAAGGAGGTAAAAAACAACACCATTAGTGTTGACATGGAAGAGCAGGATGAGAACAAAGAGCGAATAACAAACGCACTAAGTACTTACGGCATTAAAATCCGCAGTATAGAGGTATGCGTTGGCCCTACCGTCACTCTATATGAAATTGTTCCTGCTGAAGGCGTGAGAATCGCAAAAATCAAAGGTCTTGAAGATGATATTGCAATGAGTATTGCAGCCTTCGGTATCCGTATTATAGCACCTATTCCTGGAAAAGGCACTATAGGTATTGAAGTTCCTAACAGGGAAAAACAAACCGTTTCTATCCGCTCCATCATTGAATCGGAGAAGTTCCAGAATTGCAAGTATGAACTGCCTGTAGCTATGGGATGCACTATATCTAACGACATATTCATTGCAGACCTCACAAAGATGCCACACCTGCTCGTTGCAGGTGCGACAGGTATGGGTAAGTCTGTTGGCTTAAATACAATACTTGCAAGTTTGCTTTACAAAAAGCATCCATCACAACTGAAACTTGTTATGGTTGACCCTAAAATGGTTGAATTTGGAATGTATGAGCCTCTTGTTAAGCACTATCTTGCCCAAATGGAGGATTCTAACGAGGCTATAATTACAAATATGCATAAGGCTGTGGCAACGCTTAACTCTCTTGTGCAAGAAATGGAGGACCGATTGGTTTTGCTTAACGACGCAAAGGAAAGAAACATTCAGGACTATAACAAGAAATTCATTGAAAGGAAACTAAATCCAGAGAAAGGTCACAAATTCCTGCCTTACATCGTTGTTATCATTGATGAGTTGGCAGACTTGATTATGAATATCGGCAGAAAAGAAGTTGAAACCCCTATCGCACGTATTACCCAAAAGGCTCGTGCCGTTGGCATTCACATGATTTTGGCTACACAAAGACCATCAACCGACATCATTACAGGTCTTATAAAAAACAACTGCCCGAGTCGAATTGCATTCCGCGTAACACAAATGGTTGACAGCCGAACGATTCTTGACCGCTCAGGGGCTCAGCAACTAATGCCACGCGGCGATATGCTTATAATGTATGATAATGTAATCACACGCGTTCAATGTGCATTTATCAGCACAAAGGAAGTTGAAGATATAGTATCTTTCATAAGCAAGCAACCTGGCTATGACGAACCATACATTCTCCCGCAGTATATAGAGCAGAATAATGACTCTGCAGGTACTGTTTCTGGAGGTAATGCTTCTTTCGAAAGGGACCCTCTCTTTGAAGATGCCGCAGAGTTTATCATAAACGGTCAAACAGCATCAACATCTTCACTCCAGAGAAGATACTCTATAGGTTACAACAGAGCAGGCAAAATTATGGACCAAATGGAGGCTGCTGGGATTGTTGGGCCTGCTATGGGTGGTAAGCCAAGACAAGTATTGATTGACTACACCCAACTTTCACGCATTCTAAATAACGAATAATATGAAGAAACTTTTTATCACAATAATTTGCACAATTATTTCTTTAAATTCTTTCGCCGACAATTCAACTAACATTATTAGCAAAGTTGTCAGCAACTATAAGGCTCAAAAAGGAATATCCGCTAACTACTCAATAGCGACTAACCAAGGCTACTCTAAAGGTTCTATAATTATGGAAGGTAACAAATTCCGTATGCAATCAAACGACTTAATTTGTTGGTATGATGGAAAGACGCAATGGAGTTACTCTCCCATGACAGAAGAGGTTAATATTTCTGAACCGACAAACGAAGAATTGCAAATGGTAAACCCCTACGCAATTGTAAGCAATTTCCAAAATGCTTTTAATTCCAAGCAAATAAAATCTACAACTGCCGGCAACCACGTCGTCAGGCTTACTCCCAAAAAATCAAATTCATCTGAAATTGCAAAAATAACAATTACTATAAGCCAAAAAACATATCTGCCAAACAAGATTGTTTTTGAATTGAAGGACAAAACCCAACTTATTATAGTTGTTTCAAATTATAAATGCAAGCAGACTTTTGCTAATTCAGAATTTATATTTAATAAAACCCTCGTTCCTGAAGGGACTCCTATTATTGACTTAAGATAACTCAACGAATTATGGAAGACATTAAAACAAAATGCCTTATAATTGGCTCAGGTCCTGCCGGATATACCGCAGGCATATACGCTTCTCGTGCCAACCTTGAACCCGTCCTTGCTGAAGGTTTACAACCTGGCGGACAGTTAACAACAACTACCGAAATTGAAAACTTCCCTGGATATCCAGAAGGAATAACCGGTCCTGACATGATGGAAGAACTCAAAAAGCAGGCTGAGCGCTTCGGAACTAAAGTTATCAATAGCTCTATCTCAAGCGTTGATTTTTCCTGCTACCCTCTTAAAGCGGTTACAGATGAAAATCAAACCATATACGCTGATACAGTAATTATCGCAACTGGCGCTTCTGCAAAATATCTTGGTCTTGACGATGAAAAGAAATATGCAGGCATGGGAGTTTCTGCATGTGCCACTTGCGACGGTTTCTTCTATAGAAAAAAGGTCGTTGCCGTTGTTGGTGGAGGTGACACTGCTTGCGAAGAGGCTACCTATCTTAGCCAATTGGCAAGCAAAGTTTATCTAATTGTTAGAAAAGACTACCTAAGGGCTTCAAAGGTTATGCAGGACAGAGTGTTGAATAACGATAAGATTGAAGTTCTTTTTAACACAAATACAGTTGGTCTTTTTGGAGAAAACGGTGTTGAAGGCGCACACCTTGTTAAATACAAAGGAACAGACAAAGAGGAAAAGCTTGACATCAATATCGACGGATTCTTCCTTGCTATCGGTCACAAGCCTAATACAGATATATTCAAAGACTTCATTGCTCTTGATGAACAAGGATACATTAAGACTAACGGAATAACAACGGCTACAAACATTCCTGGCGTTTTTGCGGCTGGCGACGTTGCCGACCCTATATACCGTCAGGCTATCACTTCTGCGGGAATGGGTGCAAAAGCCGCTATCGACGCAGAGAGATTCATTGCCTCTAAAGGAGATTAATGCAAATGGGACTGCGTCAAATCAAGCATTTGGCTCAGTCCATTAATTTTACAAACACTTGAGCATTATACAGACCAAATCATTTTTTTGCCACAAACATTTAAAATAACTTATTCCAATTACAGGAATATGCAATATTCTTCTTTATGGAAATACATTTTGCTCCTTTACAAGGTCATACCGACTACTATTACAGAAAGTTCTATTCTGATATTTACGATGGAATAGACTGCTTCTACACCCCTTTTATTCGCCTTGAAAAGGGAGAACCGCGAAAACAAGACATTGACAGACTTAGAAAATCTGCAGACGATGGCATAAACATTGTTCCTCAAATAATTTTTGGCTCCACAAAAGAGTTCAACACTCTAACAACCGCTATAAAGGATTTGGGATTTAACAGAATAGACCTGAATCTCGGCTGCCCTTACCCTATGCAAACAAGCAAACACCGCGGTGCCGCACTTATCAACAATATACATGTAATGGAGGCAGTAGCGGATATCATAAAGAAAGATACGGAAACTTCATACTCAATAAAAATGAGGCTCGGATTAAAAGAGCCTGAAGAATGGACATCGCTAATGCCCGTTCTGAACAGTATGAAACTGGAGCACCTGACAATACACCCCCGTATTGGCAAACAAATGTATTCAGGCGAAATAAATGAAGAGCAGTTCAAACTAATAATCAAAGAATCAAATAATCCTATTATATGGAATGGTGATATACTCAACATAGAGGATATCAAACGCATTCAGCAAGAATATCCTCAAATAAAAGGGATTATGATAGGCAGAGGACTCCTTGCACGCCCTTCTCTTGCTATAGAATGGAAATCTGGAGAGGAATGGACTAAAAAGGAAAGATTGCAAAAAATTCTCCAATTCCACTCCCTACTGTTCGAAACATACGAGAACACCCTTTGCGGTCAAACTCAAATTCTACAGAAAATTAAACCTTTTTGGGAATACCTCGAAGATGAAATAGGAAGAAAGGCTCACAAGTCTATAAAAAAAGCAATCAATACCGACAAATATCGCTCGGCTTTAAGACTTATAGAATTATAGACCTCATTTTTATAAATAAAAATCACAAAATACCGCCAGGTTACAGATTGTAAGCTTGGCGGTATTTTTATCATATTTATAGCCATTAAACCAGCAAAACTACACATATATTTAACCATCAAACTACGAATTGTAACCATTAAAATCAACCCCAAATAGAACAATTTTACACTAATATTCACCTTTTTGTCCTATTTAATATGTTTTAAACCACAAATTATTGCACATTTTCCATATACAGTGTAATTTTGCACGCAATTTAAAAACAGGCATAGTAACAAACTGAAAGTTAATTATGAAAATTATTTGGTCTATACAATCGTTTAACTTTATAAACGTTCCATAACCGCACTTTTTCAGTGTGATAGGTTTGTATTGTATAAATTAAAAATTCTAACTTTTATGTTTACATTTATTCTCGTAATGGCTTCTGGCATTATTATAGGTTACATTTTACGCAATAGGTCAAAAATACACAAAGTTGAACTCCTTATCCATACAACAATTAGGATTATGCTATTCCTCCTTGGCTTGTCAATCGGACTAAACAAACTAATTATCAGCAATTGGAGTTATTTCTGCGGCCAAGCAGTAGTCATTTCCTCACTTAGCATATTTGGAAGCCTTCTTGCCTCTCTTATAGTTTATAAAGTATTTTTCAAAAAAAGAATGTAATTATGATCAGTAGCCTTATAACTTTATTATTCTTCCTGCTCGGATGTGCAGCAGGAGCGCTTGACTGGATAAATTTTGACGCTCACCAGGTTTCTGTATATGTTCTCTACTTCCTAATGCTTATACTTGGTATAAACATAGGTTGCAACCGAGACCCGAAAGAACTGAAGGCAACATTCAAACCACAAAACCTATTAATTCCATTGGCAACTATTATAGGAACATTGATTTTCTCTGCAATTGGAGCATTTTTCCTTAGCCAATGGACTGTATATGACTGCATGGCAGTTGGCAGCGGACTATCATACTATTCTGTATCTTCAATCCTTATTACAGAACTAAAGTCCGCTTCATTAGGTGTACAAGTTGCAACAGAATTAGGTACAGTTGCTCTATTAGCAAATATCTTCCGTGAAATGACAGCACTCATCGGCGCTCCAATATTCCGCAGATACTTTGGATATTTCGCACCTATCTCCGCAGCTGGAATTGCTTCCGCTGACGTTTCACTTTCAGCGATAGCACGATACTCCGGAAAAGACGCAATCCCTCTTGCCGTAATACACGGAGTGCTTATAGAACTATGCGTTCCTTTTTTCGTATCAATCTTCTGCAAAATGTAATTAATACAAAAATAAATCTTAAAGTGGCTGTATCAAATATTTCTTGGTGCAGTCATTTTTTTTACCAGTTTGAATCATGATAGGTGATTAGCTCGTTAATTCATGTTAAATATGTCGTTTTTTTGCCAATTTAAGTAGTGCTGCAGGTTTAAAAAAAGACTGCTGATAAATACGGAAATTCCCGAAAAGGAGCCTTAAAAAAGGGGGTTTTAGACTTAAAACCACGCAAAAACGAGAAAAATCATTTTTTTTGCGATTTTTTCAAAAAAAGTTTGGAAAAAATTTGCCAATTAAAAAAATTGCCCTACCTTTGCAAACGTTTTCGGAACACAACTAACAAACGAAAACAAAACGGAAATGACTCCGTAGCTCAGTTGGTAGAGCAAATGACTCTTAATCATTGGGTCGAGGG
>ERZ791624.453-NODE-453-length-28639-cov-1.737895_pt1 | contig 28639 bp, 23 predicted proteins | sample MGYA00510058_ERZ791624 | MGnify/ENA primary metagenome ERZ791624 (study PRJEB30046, sample SAMN00715158) | human gut metagenome | study: EMG produced TPA metagenomics assembly of the A metagenome-wide association study of gut microbiota in type 2...
CCTTCCACAATCCCGGCAGCCTGCGAAGTGCTTCCGCTGGCATCTGCGGTAGAAAAATCGTGCGTATCTTTTCCATTTGGCAGATCATTGATAAACATGGAAATATCGACATCTTTAATAAACCGGCCATCCTCCGAACGAAGTTTTAAAGCCGTCTCGTCCGTAATCACAAACTCTCTGCCATCTCCGGCGATATGATTATAAACGCCAAGTTCCAGTGCGGTCAGCAAAGTGGATTTTCCATGATATCCGCCACCTACGATCAAAGTGATTCCTTTCGGGATACCCATACCGGTGATTGTACCTCTATGCGGAAGCTGCATTGTCACCCGAAGGGATTGGGGAGAAGTAAAAGCTACGGACTGTTTCATCGGACGGGAGGAAATCCCGCTCTCCCGCGGCAGTACCGCATCATCGGCAACAAAAGCAACCAGCCCCTGTTCTTTCAGCTGGTCACGGACTGCCTGCTGGTCTTCTGCCAGTTCCACGGCATCCCGGATTCTGCGGGCATCGAGATTTTTATAATAAAATGAGTGCTTTACACATTCCGGCAGATAGGTAAACAGAATTTTCTCCAGTTCCCTGGCATTGATCGTCCGTCCGTTTGCCGGAAATCCCACCGCAAAACGCGCGGTGATTTCTTTTTCGTTCACTTCACAGGCTGTCCGGGTCAGAATCTCCTGTCCGCAGTGGGTTACCGAGATCAGACCGCTCTTGCCCGATCCCTTCGCCTTAAATGTAAAGTGGTTGATCTGTGCGGCAAACGTGCGCAACAGTTCATCTGCCAGTGCTGTGCGCGTCCGTGTATTTTTCATGGCATATTCCGGAAATGCCGCTGCCTTTGCATCCACGGTCACGCGCACATGGGAAGGTGCCGCAAAAGGATCTCCCTGCACATGATCGATGGATAACACATAGTCTGCAAACCGGTAACTTCCCCGCAGGGATTTGTATGCCGGATAACTTTTATGATCGATACTCCGTAACGTTTCTCGTAAATTGCTGTCTGATTGCATAATGACTCCTGTTTTCTTTTAAACGGAATGGTTCCGCTTTTCTTTTTTCTTTAACAGCGCAGAAGTATCGAGTGCCTGGGAAGCCGTTTCCTCCGGTTTTGCTTTCTTTGTCTTTTCCTTTGGTTTTTCTGCTTCCGGCTCCGGCTGCCCGTCTTCTGCTGTTTTTTCTTTTGTCATTATAGCTTTTTTTGCCGGTCTAGTCCAGTGTGGCATTGGCGGAACATAGGCAAACCGCCGCATGGCGATATCTGCCAGAAATACGAAAAGCAAAAGGATTAAAAGCGGATTGGTCAGACAAACCCGTGCCCGCCCGGAAGCTTTTAACTTCTTCCATACATTCTTCTTTGGGGAAAGCATCTTTCCATACTGTTTGATAAACGCACAAAAGCTGTCGTTTGTCAGCGCAAATTTGTACTCCTGCGAATACTGTACCACGGCTGCGGTGGTCATGGCATTTTCTATTTTTTTGCCGTTTTTCCGCTGCACGCTCAGATTGTAGACACCGGAGGCTGCCGTATCCAGCTGTGCCTCATAAGTTCCCGGCGCACTTGCGGTCAGTTTCGCCTGATGCGTTTTTCCATCCGGATCCGTGTACACAGCCTCCACCTGTGTCTGCTCTGCGTAGTCTTTGGCATAATAGGTAACTTTTGTTGTTCCGTTTACGGTAGTTACATCCACACGGTCTTCGCCGAGTGCTGTATTTCCCGCACTGTAATCGATAATCCGCTTCCACAGCTGCACGTAATCATTCTGCTGTGCCAGCCCGGCGGTCCAGCGGTTTGTCACATCGGTATTCCACGCAACCGTATGCCCCAGTCCATACTGCATGACAGACAAAATCGGGTCATCCTTTTCGGCAGATGCCAGCAGCACATTGGCTCCGGTTTTCGGAGAGGCACTCACGTACCCTTTGATCTGCGGCCAGCCATCGGCAAAGAGATTTTTCGTGATGGCATTGCTGCTGTTTCCTTTCAGTGAAAACTGTCCGTTCTGCAAATAGGTATCTCCATTTAAAAATACTTCCTGTGCAAAGATTTTCGGGATATCGGTTGAGATATCGGAATAATAATAGCGGCCGTTACACTGCGTTGCCAGTCGTTCCAGAAGCTGTCTGTCAGACGACTCTCCAACCGCTACCGTGGAAAGAGTTACATCGGCATCCTTGCAGTCCTTGATGATATCTTCAAAATTTCCGGTTTCCCCCTGTCCATCCGTCAGAAGGACAATATGCTTTAGCTGTGCCTTGCTCTTCTTGATTTCATTTAGTGCCGCACGCACGGCCGGTTTGATGGTCGTTCCACCGCCTTCGCTGATCGTCTCGATGCTTTGATGGATCTTGTCTTTATCCTTCACTTTTTCCAGCGGCACCTGCCAGGTGTAACCATCATCAAAGGTTACCACACCGACTTCATCTTTCGTATCCAGCTGATCCACAGCCGCTTTGGCAGCCGCGATCGCCAGATCCAGATTGGTGCCTCCTTCGGTCTGTTCCGACATACTGCCCGAATGATCAATCACCATGACCATTGCCAGATTCTGTTTCTCATTTACCCCGCGCAGCTGCATATCGACCGGAAGAAGTTTCTCCAGTTCCGTATCCTGATATCCGCCCAGTGCAAAACTGTCCTCGCCGCCGCATGCCACCAGACCGCATCCGTAGTCTTTCACATAAGTTTTCAGATTTTTTAGAAAGCCCTCCGGCAGATCTGTCCGGTACACATTTTCCAGAATAATGCTCTTGTACTGCAGCATCTCTTTTAAAGTATCCGGTGCACGGACGGCGGATCCCTGCCGGTAATTGCATCCGGCAGCATCCAAAAGTCCTAAAAACGGTGTGCTGTCCTCTCCCATTCCAGATACAAGCAGAATCTTTGGCAGGGAATCCACCGTCGCATACGTACCATAATCATTGTTTTTTTCACAGGTGTCCTTCGGTGCCTTCACGCGCACGGTATACTGCTGCGCATCGGTACCGACTACCTTCTGTTTCAAAACAAAACGGTTGCTGCCTTTGTTTAAATGCACGCTTGTCTGACTGACCATCTCCGTTCCCTGCAAAAGCTGCAGCTTCGCATCGGTCTCATAGTTGCTTTCCACAGTTACCGTCATGGAATAGGAATCACCCGGATAAAGATACTCCGGCATTTCCACGTTTTCGATATAGGCATCACTCCCCTGCTTTGTATCTTCATAGAGAACCGAATACAGCTGCACGTTTTTTGCCGTCAGTGCCGATGCCGTATGCTCGATGTTTCCCTTTGTCTGCTTTCCATCCGTAAGCACCACAAGCCGTCCTGCCGCATTGTCCGGGATCATGGAAAGTCCTGTGGAAACGGCTTCCTCAAGGTTGGTTGCATCCGCCTCCGGTGCCGAGAGAATCTGAAAACTGTGTTTCTCACTGGTCAGAAACTGTTCCACAACCGCATTGGCTCCAAACGTTACAATGGCATACTGATTGTTCTTTGGCATGTCTTTAACCTGCCGGCTCATATACTGCTCCATCTGCGTGAGATTTGCAGCATTGCTCTCCGACAGATCAACCAGAAAAACGGTTGTGTCTTTCGCGTGGGAAAGCGGCACCGAAATTCCACAGACAGCCAGCACCAAAAGGGCAAGCCCCACCAGACGCACCGCAAGATAAAACCGCCCACGGTAACGCATCTGCCGGACATAACAGATCCACTCCAGTATCATAAGAAGAAGCACAAGGATAAGGATGACATTGCGCATCTGCTTTCGCACAAGCTGCCGCTGCATCGTGTTGCGGCTGCCGGAATCGCCTGCCGTGATCCGTCCATCCGACTGGCTGCTGCATGCAAATTTTACAATATAGGATTCCTTTCTGCCGCCCGCTTTTACGGTAAACAGTCCTGCCTGATCGGTAGGTGCTGCAATCTGCTGCACGTCCACACCGTTTAATGCATGAAACTGCACGGTATCTCCGGCATCATAGACGTTTTGGGAAAGAAGGGAACTATCCTCAAGATAGTGCAGCGCATGGTTCATAAATACCGGAAACTCCGGCTGCAGGGCAAAATCCGATTCCCGCAGATCAAATCCGAGTACCACCTCCCGGATTCCGTCATGCTCCCCGTAGTATGCGGCGCACTGCTTTCCGTTCCATAGAAAGCCCGTGGCCCAGACCGGCAGATCATACACATATGTCTGATTTACCCCGAGCGCAAAGTCCCGGATTCCGGAAGTCAGTTCGGTATCGCCGGCGGACAGGCTGACATTTTTTTCCTCGTTCTTTCCCTCTTTGGCAAAAATCATCCGCGCCTTCTGCTGATTAGATTCCTGCACTGCCGTATCCGCATCAAAAATACAAATCCCCGGATCGTCACGGTCAAGTGCATCCGTTGTTTTTGCCTTGGAAAGATTCTCTCCGGTCACGGCAAGATACGCTTTTTCGATATAGGTATTTCCTTCCCCGATCAGTGTGGCTTTGCTCGTGGAAACCTGGTCTTTGAGTGCATAGGCACAGTTATCCTCATGTAAGGAATCCTTCTGGCTGCTGCCGGCAAATGTCACTGCGGAAAGTTCGGTATGCAGCGGCTGGTTTCCCCAGTCACCTGTTTAAACAGGCAGGTATATGTCTCGTCTGCGGCAAGGGAAAGTGTACGCACTTCAAGAATTTTCTTTCCCTCATACAGCGTAATCTCCATATTTGCCGCATGATCGCTGTAATTTGTCACGCCTGATGCAACCGTATACGTGTCCCCGCTGCTGTCTTTGGTGCAGGACAGAAACGTATTCGCCACGTTAGAAACGGGACTTCCCACCACGCGGATGGTTGCCTGAAGCTGACTTTTGAGATTTTTCGTCTGTTTTGCCCCTATGCCGTCGGTATAGACGATGACATCTGCCAGATCATTCTTTTTGTCTTTTTTCTGCACCGTCTGTACGGTTGCCAGTGCATCGGAAAGCGATCCGGCTGTGTCCGTGCCCTTGATGTCTGCCAGCGTCCGATACAGTGCTTTTTTTTCGGAAGTATGGACGGCAAGCAGATTGGTTCCCGTGCCGTCACAGGTAACAATGGATATTTTTGCCCCATCCGAAGCGGCAATCTGCTCTTTGATCTCACTTACGGCTTCCCCTAGGCGGGGATTGCCCCCTTTGGTGAGATGCTTCATGCTTCCGCTGGTGTCAATCAGATACACCACGTCCGTACTGCCTGTACCCTTACGCTGTACAAACGGTGCCATCAGTGCCAGAATAAGCAGCAAAAGGATCACGATCTGCAGATACATCAGCAGATTGTGCAAAAACTTTTCCCAGAACGTTTTAGACTGTTCATTATAAAAAAGCTTCTTCCACAACAGGTTCGAAGACACTGGTGTGTCTGTCCCCTTTGGCACAAGCAGATATAAAATCACAACAACCGGAACCGCCAGCAAAAATGCCAGTGGCCACAAACTCTCAAATATCATAATCCATCCTCAAATTTTTCTCAGACAAACAAAGGTCTTAAATCTTCTAAAATCAGCGCACGTCTCTCTTTTTCGGAATCACAGAGTATATAAGTGCCTCCGGCAGCCGATGCACTTTTTTTCAGCCGCACAGAAAGCTTTTGCAGTTCCTGTTCATATCGCGCAATCACATCCGCACGCATCGTCACGCGCAGTTTTTCTTTGGACTCCATATCTATCAGATTGCGCGTACCGTCCATTGTCACACGCAGTTCTTCCGCACACAGTGTCTGAAGCAACACGGGTCTTTGTTTCGTAAAGTCCAGATACTGCATCGTTTTTTCCAGACAATCCTGCGTGGGATCTGTCGCTGCTTCGGTCAGAAAATCACTGACAATCACGGTAACTCCCGCCCCACGCCTCTGCATCTGGCGCACGGCGGAAAAAGAATCCGTCTCTGTCCCCGAAAATGTACGTGCCTGCAGCCATCCAAGTACTTTTGGCAGTGCATTCTTTCCCCCGGAAACCACAAGCGGAGTTCCCATCTGGCTGCTGTCATACAGCACCAGCCGGTCCATATGGTGCAAAGTCAGAAAGGCAATCACCGCGCACAGATCCTGTGCCAGTTCTGCCTTGCTCTTTTTTCCATAGTGCATTGATGCACTGGTATCTAGAATAACCGATACCACTGCTTCCTTTTCTTCGAAATATTCCCGGATATACATGCGCTCCGACCGCGCATAGACATTCCAGTCCAGCCTGCGCAGATCATCTCCCGGCATATACTCCCGGAAATCGGAAAATTCCGCAGAAGTCCCTTTCTGTACGGATCTGCGGTTTCCTGCCATATTCTGGCTGCTTTTCTGTTTCATCGCGATCACAAGCCGCGACAGCTGTTCATAAATTCCCGCATCAAGCATACAGTCCCTGTTCCTTTTCTGTTAAGATCTGCCCAATCACCGCATCTTCCGTAATCCCCTCCGATACTGCATCGAAACTGAGCAGAATCCTGTGCCGCAATACCGGAAGTGCGACACATTTGACGTCCTCAAACGAGACATTCAGGCGGTTTTCCATAAACGCGCGTGCCCTGGCTGTGCGGATCAGTGCCTGTGCCGCACGCGGGCTTGCCCCCTCCCGGATATACGGATTGTCTGCATGAGTTGCCATAACCAGATCCAGAATATAATCCATGACGGCATCCGCAATCGGAATCTGTGCAACGCATGCGCGCGCTGCAAGCAGGCTTTCCCGGCCATGACCTTTTCGATCTTTGGCGGATGGTTTCCCTCCGTCAGTTCCACGATTTCCCGCAGTTCCTGCCGGTCCGGAAATTTTACCAGCACTTTAAACAAAAAACGGTCCAGCTGGGCTTCCGGCAGCGGATAAGTTCCCTCGTTTTCGATCGGATTTTGTGTGGCAAGCACCAGAAACGGCTCCGGCAGCTGATGGCTGGTCGTTCCGATCGTCACGGTGTGTTCCTGCATGGCCTCTAAGAGAGCTGACTGTGTCTTTGGCGTGGCACGGTTGATCTCATCCGCCAGCACCAGATTGGCAAAAATCGGTCCTTTTTCAAACCGGAATGCACTTTTTTGCTCTTCTTTTACGATGATGTTGGTACCGGTCACGTCACTCGGCATCAGATCCGGGGTAAACTGGATTCTCTGGAAACTCAGATCACACACCTGGCTGATCGTACGCACCAGCATGGTCTTTCCCAGTCCCGGCATACCTTCTAAGAGTACATTTCCGCCCGCCAGAAGTGCCAGCATGACCTGGCGGATGACGTCTTTTTGTCCGATAATTCCCTTTGCAATTTCCTGTTCACATGCCATGGTGTTCTGCTGGCATACTTCATATTCTGTCATAAGATCTCCTCTCCATCAGTTCAGATTTTCAAAATAATTCCGGATGACATCTTCCATGCCGGCCGGGTATTTTCCATTGGCAATGCCTTCATAGGCCTCTTTCGTGTAATCGCCGACCACGGAATCTAAATCCACGTGTTCGCCTTTCCATGCCAGACCATTCTTCGCCTTGTAATAATCGGAATTCTTCGAATCCCCCTTGTCCTTTGTGATACTGCTGTCGTTTCCGAGTTTATTCGGAACACTCACATAATCATGTGTTCCCCCTCCGGATCCGGTTCCGCGTCCGCCGCCTGTTCCGTTTCCTGTTCCACTTCCGTTTCCGCTTCCTGTCCCCTTGCCGTTTCCGCTTCCACTTCCATTGCCACTTCCACTTCCGTCCTTTCCACTGCCCGAATCTTCCCCATCCCCGGAATCCTGGGAACTGGTTTCCGAAGACTGCGTGGATTCCCCGCGCTGCGTACCGCTTTGTGTAGTGTTTTGTGTAGTGCTTTGTACATCCCCCTGTGCCAGCTGGTTTCCTGTATTGGTATTCACCTGGATATTTTTAAGTACCGATGCCAGGACATCTGCCCCGGAAATCTGTGCCGCCTGTCCATACTTGTAGGAAAGTTTCTGCCCGGCAGATGCCAGTGCCTGCTTCGTATCTGCCTGCTGCATTTCTTTTTGCGATAAGGCCAGTGACTGTATCAGTTCCTGCAGGGCTTTCTTTTGTTCTTTTGTCATGGAAGCGGTGTCAGTCTGTTTTAAGGCATCCATCACTTTTTGGATTTCTTTTTCCTTTTCCCGGGCTTCCTGCCGGATGGCATGCCGCTGTTTCACCTGTTTATGCGCGGGGGACGGCACAAACGAAAGAACAAGCGCCAGTCCAAGGGAAAGAAAAAGTGCCACAAGTTTCCTTCGGTCCGGACAAACACGCGCCTTTTTCCATGCATGGTCTTCCTGTAACATATGCACGGCATCGCTGCGCTGCATCCGGTCGATACTGCCCTCTTTTCCGATACGCCCATATGCCGTCACGATCCGTTCCTGAAACCCGAAACGGTCGATCTGCTGTGCTGCCTGTACCATGGTACATCTCTTCATTACCGTATAAATCCCTCCAGCTGCCGCACCACATAAAACTGCCAAAACAGCCCACACATGCACCGTATAAAAAGGGACAAACACCGCACATCCTTCCAGCACCATGGCGATGGTTCCACCTGCGGCAATTCCTGTGCTTTCATAGCGCAGGAACTTTTTTACGTTCTGTTTTCTTTTGCTGTAACGGATTTCCTGCAACAGAAATGCTTTTTCATCCATGCTGCTTTCCCCCTGCATGTTTTCTTCCATATCCTGCCATCGGATTGATCCGCCGCATCGCAATCAGAAGAAAGACAAATGCCAGTGCCACAAATAAAAGCGTGGAAACGGCCATCCATCCATAATGTACGGCAGCACCCGAAACAGAAAGTGTTTTCCCGTAATTTGTGATCAGTTCTTCCGCCACGGATGTTCCGGTCATACTCCAGGTAAAAAATTCAAGCAGATACATACCCGGATTGACCAGAAGCACCCAGCAGGATTTTTCCGGTACCCCACCTGACAAGCGGACAACCGTGGTGACCAGATAGGGAAGAATACTTCCGATAAACAGCAGGGCATAGATACCATACGATAAAATTATGGCACTGATCGTTTTTTTACAGATGGAAGAACACCAAATTCCAATACTTGCAGAAACGAACGAAACCAGTAATGATACCGCCAGAAACCAGAACAGATTGCCCCATGAGAGTCCGCCGATGACAAATGCCAGTGCTACGATCGGAAGTCCTGCCACCACATAAAACATGCTCTGGATCATCGCGGTGAGGACCTTTCCCATAATAATGGAAAATCCGGTCATGCTGGTTGTCATCATAATATCAAAGGTCTGCCGCTCTTTCTCACCCGAAATTGCAGAAGCCGTGCGCACCGGGACTACCACTCCCAGAATAAAAATCTGCGTAACCGCAAGTGCCGGATACAGCCCGACAATGCTGCTGTATATGTTTGCAGACGAATAGGTCATCTGCTGGGAAAACAAAAACATGGCAAAGAAAAATACAACTGCCATAATCGCCTCATAAGCAAATATTTCCCAGCAGATCCGCATACTGCGCGCCTGTACTTTAATATCTTTTTTTACCATTGGATTAATTCTCATCTTCCTGCCCTCCTGTCAGCTGCATAAACAGGGATTCGAGATTTCCCTCTTCTTTATAAAATCCTGTCACGATAATTCCATTCTGTATCATCTGTGCGATCAACTGCGCGATTTCTTCCTCTTTCATGGCATGCGAGATATGGATTTCCTTTTCTCCCACCGATTCCACCTTAATCTGCGGGTGTTCCTTAAGCATGCGCACTGCCGGCTCCATCTCCCCGTGAACCGAAACCACAATCCGGTTTCCACCGAAAACATGTTCCATGACATCCTCGATGTTTCCTGCTTCTACGAGTTTTCCGTGATCCATAATGCCGATGCTGTTGCACATCTCTGCCAGCTCCGACAAAATATGGGAACTGATCACAATGGTTTTCCCATGCTGCGCAGATTCTGCAAAAGTTCTTTCATCTCCACACGCGCACGCGGGTCCAGACCGGAATTCGGTTCATCCAGCACCAGAAGGGAAGGATTGTGGATGAGTGCCCGTGCCACACACAGCCGCTGCTTCATTCCGCGGGAAAGCGTATCCACATAAACCTCTTTTTTGTCGGACAGATTGACAAGTTCCAGCAGATCATTGGATACCGCGGTGATCTCCCTGGAAGTCATACGGTACATGGAACCGTAAAAATCCATATATTCGCTGACTTTTAAATTGTCATACACACCAAAGAAATCCGGTACATAACCGATCTGCTTTTTGATTTCCTTCGGATGCAGCAGGGCATCCACGCCATGGATCGTAATGGTTCCTTCTGTCGGCGGCATAAGTCCGCATACCATCCGGATCGTTGTTGTCTTTCCGGCTCCGTTTGGTCCCACAAAGCCAAACAGATCCCCTTTGGGCACATGCAGGTTCAGATCCCTGACCGCCTGAAATTTTCCGTAGTTTTTATACAAATGACTAATTTGAAGCATTGGACACCTCCTGACCGGCAATCGTATACAGACAGCCAAACGAAATTTCCGAGCACCTGCTCTCTATGGTTTTTCCGTAGTCTGCGGTTACTCCTTCCACTACAACAGTACCCGACACATCGTTCTTCCGCCGGATCTGGCACAGTCCCAGATACAGTGCGGCTGCCATATCCTTATGCTTATACGAATATGTATTTCCATTCATGTTGTCTTGCGATAACACGCTGTAGACATCATCAAAATAAGAAATCTGCTGGGACAGCAGTGGTTTTTTACTTTTCCCGTCTATCGTTATGGTCTCACCTGCTTTTACATCCGAAAATACCATGACCGTATCATCCGACACGCAGACAAGATAAGGGAAATCATAGGACGTGTTGTTTGTTATGCTTCCCCCCTGTTTCTGCTGCGTGAGCACCAGACCACTGGTGTCTATGCTTCCACATCCTTTGGCAGTTCCTGCCGCAAACAAATAGGCATTTTCAAAATTGCTCTGCGGTTTTACCCCAAGGGACAGCCCCCTGTCATATTCCACCAAATAGTGATAACGGTCTTCATATACCCTGCCGGAAGATGCCATACTATAAGATTCACTGAGACCTGTACCACCATATGCGTAATTATCATTCAGCCGTACCTTCCACGGTTTTACCCCGGAATGATACGCATTGTAATAGGTGGCGATACCGGTGGTACTTTTTCCATCCGCCTGCTGTGCGGTCACCGAATAAACCCGTGTCTCATGCAGCTTTAAATTCCGCCCGCCGATAAATACCACACCGATAAAAATTATGCCAAGCGCCGGTACCCCCAACCAGTACCAGTCTCTTTTTTTCATCTTGCAAAGCAGAAGATAAAGCACCGGTCCAACAACGATCACATAGACCACTATCAGAACTTTCAGCCAGGAAAAATCCAATGCCGTATTGAGGTGGTCAATGACACCGAATGCATTTTCCCCACTCCATCCCCATTCCTCGTCATTGACATACTGGGAATAGCTCATGGAATATCCTGCCACCTGGTCATAAATTCCGTAACACAGATCCGGGGAAACTTTCTGCATCTGTTTTTCGCCAAAAGAAATGGCACATACACCGATGGCACCATCCCCACAGGCATACACCCACCCCGGATAAGCTTCGCTTTTGCTTGCATTTGTATTGTTCCGCTGCAGCTTTGCAACCGGCATCTGTGAAAAATCAATCCCGGTAAATCCGGAATAACTTCCCAGTTGCTGCATTTCTTTCGATACCTCATTTTCTTCTCCCACTTTGCTGACGCTTTTGCAGCTGACCTCCATAAATGAGGAATCAAAACCACCCAGTGTATCTTTGCCGCGCTCTCCGGTTCCAATCAGCAGCCATCCACCGTTTTTCACCCATTTCTCGATTGCCTTGATATTCTCTTTCCCAAGTGAACTCACATCGTAGGAATCAATCACAAGAAAATACAGTTCATCCAGCTGCGCCTGCAATGTATCCGCGTCCATCTGTGTCAGATATACATTCTGGTCTTTTCCGTGAAGATAATAGGTCTGGCCGCTCATGCTCATCCAGCCAAGCGCATCATAATGATCCGAAAGCACTCCCACACCAATACCGCGCTTTTCTTTGCCAAAAATACTGGCAAATGCTTCCTTTGCCACAACGTTTCCCTTTTCATCGATAAATGCCACGATTCCGTTTCCGCGTGTCTGGCTGACATCCGCATACGGAATGGTCATTGTATACTGTTTTTTTCCGTTCTGCGGCAATGTCAGGCGCTGTTCAAATGCGCAGCCGTTGGAGTTGTCGGTACCGGAAAACACCAGACGCACCTTCCCGGTAAAATCCGCCCCGCTGTTTTTTGCCTCCACCTGTACGACACAGTCTTTTTCCTGTTTCAGCAGAGTCACCGTTGCCGACAATGCCTGTTTCTGATCTGCATATACATTTGCTCTGCCACAAAATATGCCTAAAAAGGCCAGGCATACCAGAAGCAGACTGCAGATTGTCTTTCTTATTTTCATAATCTTCTCCTTCCATAAATGTTCTTTACGGTTTCCTGTCATTTATGATAACATACGTTATTTTGGAATGACATTAAGGTTTTCTTAAAATTGTCTGGCTTATTTACAGAATTTCTTAAAATAAAAAGCCCCTGCTCTCGCAGGGACTTCCAGAACCTTCTATCAGATATAATTTTTTATTGTGCGGTGGCACGGAACATGACATTTCTGTTTTTGCAAGTACACGCATCAGAATGCTTCCAAGAACGCATACTGAAATCACCTCTCCGATTCCGACCGTCATGGCATTAAACGGGATGGTTACATTCACACCGTGGAAATATACTGCCGGAATACCGTACGCATAGACCAGCACGAACGGAACAATAATCATATTAAAAATAACCGGCGGAAATGTGCATGCAATCTTGTGATTGCGCAGCAGATAGGTACATACCGCTGCCAGCAGCGTGGCAATGCTTCCGAAAATGACATCATAGATCACGGCGCCTGTCAGCAGATTCGCAAGCAGACAGCCAATCCACAGTCCCGGAATCGCTGCCGGCGTAAAAACAGGCAGGATACACAGTGCTTCGGAAAAGCGTACCTGAATCGTGTGGGATGCAAGTCCCAGTGCGTTGGCTACAAAAGTCAGCACTACATAAAGTGCTGCAATCACAGCAGCCTGAACAATAAATGTTACCTTTTTGTCTCTCATATCCATTTGTCTCCTTTAGTTTTGTTTTACGAGTGGAAGGTCTCGAACACTCGGTAATTTTTCGTGCAATCCCCTGTTTACAGAATCTGCAACGGTTGACAGTATAGCACAGTACACCGCAAAAAGCAAGAATGCAATTTTCTACTGCCGGATATTTCTTTTCCTCTCCGTTTTGTATATTCCACATTATAGCAATAACAAAACCATTTTACAACAGACCGCTATCATGTACGCAGATACCCCTGCATACTTTTTAACGCATTTTTCTCCAGCCGCGACACCTGCGCCTGCGAAATATGAATTTCATCCGCGACTTCAATCTGTGTCTTTCCCTCAAAAAAACGCAGACGGATGATATGCTCATCCCGTTCATTCAGATGTGACAGGGCATCGGAAAGTGACAAATCCTCCACCCAGTGCTCTTCTTTGTTTTTCTTGTCCGAAATCTGATCCATCACATACAGGGTGTCCCCTCCATCCGTATAGACCGGATCAAACAGACTTAAGGGCGTCTGGATGGCATCCAGGGCATACACCACATCCTCCACCGGAATCTCACATTCGGCTGCAATCTCTTCGAGAGTCGGTTCCTTTTGTGCATTTTTTGCCAGCCGTTCCTTTGCCTGCATGGCTTTATATGCAATATCACGCAGTGAACGCGGAATGCGGTAACTGCTGTTATCCCGCAGATACCGGCGGATTTCACCGATAATCATCGGGACGGCATAGGTGGAAAATTTCACCCCGACACTCGTATCAAAATTATCTATTGCCTTCATCAGCCCGATACAGCCAATCTGGAACAGATCGTCCACATTTTCATTATGATTATTAAACCGTTTGATCACGGATAATACCAGCCGGAGATTTCCCTTGATGTAGGTTTCTCTGGATGCCTTGTCGCCGGCTTTTATCTTTTTGAAAAGTTCATCTTTTTCTTCTTCTTTCAGTATTGGCAGCTGGGCCGTATTTACCCCGCAGATTTCAACTTTGTACGTAGACATGGGATTCCTCCGTTATAATTGGATTTATAATAAAGGATTCCCATGTGCTGTTTTTTTATTCATTTTCATCCGGTTGTTCCGGACATGGAAAAAGCGGGACGTAGTCCCGCTTTCCCCTCAAATTTACCGGTCCCACTTATCGCAGAGCGAATTGATCTGATCCGCAAACTTTCCAAGATCTTTATTCGCCATGCCCTGACATTTTTTAATAACGGCAATGAGACGTTCTCCTGCTATCATCAGGCGGTCAAACGCGCCGGATTTTTCACGGTAAACACCCTGTGTCTTTTTCTCCACAAGCTGTCTGCTTCCCTGTGCGATCTGTTCTCCGGTAAGCAGATCATACGCATCCCCGCTATATGGAGCTAAAGCATCAAATCCCACATCGTTTTTGACATGTTCCGCAAACTCTACCGCGGTGGTTTCCTCGCCATGTACAATAAACACTTTCTTCGGCGGCTTCTTAAAGTTTGCAATCCATGCAGTCAGATGATCCCTGTCCGCATGCCCACTGATACCCGGAAGGTTTACGATGCTTGCTCTGACCTCAATTTCCTCTCCGAAAAGCTTTACCTTTTTGACTCCGTTTAACAGAGAATAGCCCAGCGTTCCCGGCACCTGATAACCGACAAACAGAATCGTAGAATCCGTCCGCCACAGGTTGTGTTTCAAATGATGCCGGATACGGCCGGCTTCGCACATGCCGGAAGCCGAGATAATCACTTTGGATTTCTGGTTGAAATTGATCATCTTGGATTCTTCACTGGAAACTGCCACTTTCAGTCCCGGAAACTGGATCGGGTTGATGCCCGACTGTACCAGCTGTCTTGCTTCCTCATCAAAGCACTCTTCCACACTCTTATGAAAAATATTTGTTGCCTCCACGGCAAGCGGACTGTCGATATATACTTCAAATCCCGGATACTCCGGCAGCAGCCCCTCGGTTTTGATCCGGCGCATATAGTAAAGCATTTCCTGCGTCCTGCCGACAGAAAATGCCGGAATGACCAGATTTCCGCCTTTGGTAAACGTGGAATTCATCACCTTTGCCAGTTCTGCCGCATAATCCGGCGGTGTATTGTGATTGCGGTTTCCATAAGTGGATTCCATGATCACATAGTCCGCTTCCTCAAGATATTCCGGATCACGGATCAATGGACGGTTGTAGTTTCCAATATCCCCGGAAAAGACAAGTTTTCTTGTCTCGCCATCCTCCGTCACCCATATTTCAATGGAGGAGGAGCCAAGCAGATGCCCCGCATCGACAAACCTTATGGTCAGTCCCTCGCAGATCTGCACCGTTTCATGGTATGTACACGGAACGAAATGCTCTAAAACCCCCTGCGCATCCTCCATGTTATACATCGGTGTCACTTCCGGCCTTCCTGCACGCCGCGCCTTGCGGTTTTTCCATTCTGCCTCAAATTCCTGAATATGTGCCGAATCCTTCAGCATGATATTACACAGTTCACAGGTTGCCGTTGTTGCAAAAATCTTTCCCCGGAACCCGTGATTATACAAAAGTGGGAGAAGTCCGGAATGATCAATATGGGCATGCGTCACAAACACATAATCAATCGTTGCCGGGTTAACCGGTATCTCCTGATTCACATACAGATCCGCCCCCTGTTCCATACCACAGTCCACCAGAAAATGAGTCTCCCCAAATGCCACATAATGGCAGCTTCCCGTCACCTCACGGTCTGCCCCTAAAAATTCAATCTTCATAAAAACCACGCCCTTTCATCCTGCTGTCCTTGTTATTTTGCATATAAATTTTACTATTTCAGAGCAAATTTTATGTAATTAGTATAGCACACTTACACATTATTTTGAATTGATTTTTTCAGCCGCACCATAATTTTTTTCTCCAGTCTCGAAATATAGGATTGCGAAATTCCAAGCAGGTCTGCCACTTCTTTCTGGGTCATTTCCCTGCCGTCTTTTCTTCCGATTCCATAGCGCAGACAGATAATTTCTTTTTCCCGCGGAGTCAGCGTATTAACCGCAGTGCGGAGAAGCATGATCTCCGCCTCATTCTCCATATCCCGGTAAATGATATCTTCATCGGTTCCAAGAATATCCGAAAGAAGAAGTTCGTTTCCATCCCAGTCCACATTCAACGGCTCATCAATCGATACCTCCAGCTTCACTTTATTATTTCTGCGCAGATACATAAGAATCTCATTTTCGATACACCGGGACGCATAAGTCGCCAGTTTGATCTTCTTTTCCGGATTAAATGTATTGATTCCCTTGATCAGCCCAATCGTTCCGATGGAGATCAGATCCTCCACACAGATTCCGGTATTTTCAAATTTCCGTGCCAGATATACCACCAGACGCAGATTGTGTTCGATCAGCTGCTTTCTTGCGTCTTCGCGCGTCATGGGTTCACTGTCCCCATGCAGCCCGCTTAAAGCGATAAGACAGCGGTTCTCCTGCTCCCTCTCCAAAGGTGGCGGCAGTACATCTGCCCCTCCTATGTAAAAAACCTCATCATCCGTAAAAAACAGGCGGATTCTCTTCCACACCAGTTCAAACAGTGAAAACATTACGTTTCTCCTTTCTCAGTTTTTTTGTCATTTGGGATGGATCTTTTGTGCAGCCACAGTGGTCTGCCACCGATGCATGCAGAATCAGCTGATACGGTTTATTGCACAGCACCCCATTTTCCGCGCAGCCAACCCATACCTGTTTCCAGTCACAGAATTTTGCCGGCTCCGTCTCTACTTTCATCCCATCCATGCAGTACACCTGCAATTTTCCATGCGGATTTCCGAGTGCACGGTATGGAATCTCCTTTTGTACCGTTTTTTCATCGACAAGCTTCTGCAGCAGGGCTGCATCTGCAATATGTACCGGATTCCCACTTAATGGCATGGTTAAAAGATTGCCGGAATCCAGCAGTCCGATACATGGAACCGACACCGTTTTGTTATACAGGACCACAGACATCTGTCGCTTTTGCCTCTGCACCGACACCACAAGATTTTTGACAAGTACGTAAGTGATTCCGGCCGTTGCCAGTGCGGTATACAGATACAGATTTTCCAGTCCCGTCAGATTGTAAACTGCAGTTGCCACTCCGTTTAACAATACAATGGACAACCAGCTGCTTAAAATCCTCACCATCCTCTGTTTTTTATTTTCCCTGCCAAACGCAAGAAAAACCATAAGCGGCACGATGCCGATGGCAGTACACAGAACGGAAATTGCATAAGGCAGCACCATCAGTCCAAACGCTTCAAGTCCCGTGCCGGAAACCGCCGCAGCTAACATGCGCAGATTCCGGTGACAGACTGCACTTTTGCAAAATACACAGGTAAGGGATAATACAAGAAAATTCATCAGAAAGTTTTGTTTCAGAAAGATATCAATATAGAATACATATATAAAAAATCACCTCCTGTCTCTGCTCCTATTATAAGAAAAATATTCCTCATAATTTGGCAAAAACAAGAGGTTGTTATTTGGAAATTATCGACATATTGTGCGATTTTATCTTCTAGGGTTCTTCAGGAAATCCGGAATATTAATTTCTACCGGCTTTACATTACTCTCTACCGGCTTCGGACGCTGAATCCCGGAATAGTTTGAAGCGGAAGGAGCCGGTGCCTGTGGCTGCGGCTGATTGACCGGTCTGCTTCCCACACCGGTACCTGTATTGACATAATTGCTGTTATTGACCCCCGGAAAACTATTGTTTCCAGAAGCAGCTGCACGGCTGACAATTCCAACGGAACCTGTCGGACGGACATTGTTTGTATTCGGATATACCATACGGCCACCGATTCCACCCGCCTGCTGCTGTGGCTTCATCTTCATGGATGGATTCTCCAATCCGGTTGCAATTACAGTGATCGTAGCTTCATCTGTCATGGTCTCATCATACTTTGCACCAAAGATGATATTTGCATCTTCTCCTGCCAGATCCTGTACATAGCTTGCTGCATCATTTGCATCCATCAGGGAAATATCACCGGAAATATTGATGATTACATGGCTTGCACCATTGATGGTTGTCTCAAGAAGCGGAGATGCAACGGCAAGTTTCACTGCCTCAATCGCTTTCTCATCGCCCTTGGCATTACCGATACCGATATGTGCCATACCCTTGTCCTTCATAACGGTCTGCACATCGGCAAAATCCAGATTGATAAGTGCCGGCAGATTGATCAGATCTGTGATTCCCTGTACTGCCTGCTGTAATACTTCGTCTGCTTTCTTTAATGCATCCGGCATGGAAGTACGTCTGTCAACGATCTCTAAAAGTTTATCATTTGGAATAACGATCAGGGTATCTACGCTCTCTTTGAGTTTTTCAATACCGGATACGGCATTGATCATACGTTTCTTTGCCTCAAACTTAAATGGCTTTGTCACAACTCCAACGGTCAGGATTCCCTGCTCCTTGGCAATCTTTGCAACGACCGGTGCTGCACCGGTACCGGTACCGCCACCCATACCACAGGTAACGAATACCATATCTGCACCCTTGACTGCAGCGGATAATTCTTCTGCACTTTCCTCTGCTGCTTTCTCGCCGATCTCCGGCTGTGCTCCTGCACCAAGTCCTTTTGTAAGCTTTTCTCCAATCTGTATCAACGTAGGAGCCTTGCAAAGCTGCAACGCCTGCTTATCTGTATTTACTCCGATAAATTCGACTCCACCTATATTCTCATCAATCATGCGGTTCACAGCGTTATTACCAGCACCACCTACACCAATCACGATAATTTTGGCACTCGTATCTGTCTCTGTTGTCCGAATCTCCAGCATGGTTCTTCCTCCTCTTTCCTATAGCCCTGCGGCACCGTGAAACATAAAAATGTTTCATACGTACTCATATAGACTATAATATAATTTTTCATACAAATAATCAACCGAAAATTATGATTTTTTATTATCTTTTTTCGAACTTTCCGTTTTGTCAAACACAATATTTGTCGTTTCTTCTGTCCAGTTTTCTAAATGTAGTGTTCCTTCCATTCCCTGCAGCTGCGGTTTGATTTTTGCCAGCCGCTCCACTTTCTGGGTCAGAAATTCCAGGGAACCCATGGAAACTTTAACCGTCCCGTATGTCAGAACCGGCTCATTTTCCACACCATAGGTAATGGAATCCGGGATCAGATCATTCCGTTTTAAAGCCTGCGTCAGCGTCAGAAGCTGCTTTAGCCGCTTCGAGCCGATCGGCAGCTTTTCATACTGCACTACTTTTTTACAGTCAATCCCAAGGATCTGCGGTGTATCCTCAATCACACGGTCAGACAATTCTGTCACAATCCCATCTTTGTCGAAATAGACATTCTTATTGATCGAGGAGAGATACAGATATCCCATGATTCCTTTCTCATACACTTTGATATGCAGCGTCTGCGGATCTTTCAGGCTGATCTCCATCGTGTCCACAAACGGAACTTCACTGGTATTGACAAATTTATATTTCAGGAATACATACAGGGAATTCCAGGAATACTCATCGTTTAATACTGCTTTTTCAATCACTTTGGCATCGTAGAGTTTGTTTCCCTCCACCTCCACATTTTTTACTTTAAAAACAGTAAAAATAATCAGGACTGCCAGCGCAAGCACTATCAGAATTCCGAGTATTCCCTGCAGGATATTTTTTCTTTTTTTCTTTTTTCTTCGTTCTTCTTTAATCATGACAAACCTACTCGATCGTATCCAGACGGATGCCCTTCGACACGCTCAGCGCAAGCCCCATCTCTGCCATAAGGAATACAAGCGAGGTACCTCCGTAACTGATAAACGGCAGAATGACACCGGTATTCGGAATCGTATTGGTAACAACCGCAATATTTAAAACTACCTGAATCGCAATATGTGACATAATGCCCGTCACCAGAAGTGCCCCGTACAGATCCTTTGCATTATTGGCAATGACCATCATCCGCCAGAGCATCAAGACAAACAGAAGAATGACACAGACGGCACCGAAAAGGCCGAGTTCCTCACAGATAATGGAAAAAATCATATCATTCTGTGCCTCCGGCACATTGCCCAGCTTCTGCAGGCTCTGTCCGAGTCCTTTTCCAAACAGCTTGCCGGATCCGATTGCATAGAGTGCCTGCATGGTCTGATATCCCTTATCTCCCGCTGTCTCCGGATGTTTCCATGCCTCCACACGGTCACTCCGGTAAGACGCGATATTGATAAATGCGAAAATAAACAGCACCCCCAGCACGGCAACCACAAAAAACTCTTTGTACTTCGGACTTGCCACAAACAGCATACAGACAGCAATCCCAAGAATGATAATCGCCGTACTCAGGTTGTTTACCGCGACAAACAAAACAAGCGGCACCAGACGGATTCCTACTTTTGCCATGCTTGAAACCTTATCCAGCTGCTTGGGAATACGCTCGATCAGCATCGCCAGATAAATAATGATGGCAATCTTTGCAAGCTCCGATGGCTGAAAGCCGATCGGTCCGACCTGAATCCAGCGGGACTGTCCGTGGGAGCTTCGCGTCAGCCCCGGTACCTTTGCCAGAACGACAAGGCAAAACCCCAGGGCTCCCCAGTATGCCAGCCTTCCGAATTTTCTCCACACATGATAATCCTTCTTTGCAAAATAGAACATAAAAACAAGACCGATTGCGATATTTCGCGCCTGCAGTTTCAGATAATGTGCACTGTCCCCATATTTATTTGCTGATGTATACGAACTGGAACTGTAAAGCATCACCAGTCCAAAACACAATAGGAAAATAATGATAAACAACAGATTATAGTCAAAATATGTTGTTTTCTTTTCCCCACGTCTCCGTTTCGGCACGACTCACTACTCCTCTAATCCACGAACGATTTCTTTGAATATCCGTCCACGCTCCTCATAGTTCGGGAACATGCCCCAGCTGGCACATGCCGGTGAAAGCAGAACCGCATCCCCGGATACTGCATGGTCATAGCAGTAACGGATCGCTTCCTCAAAGGTCTCACAGCGCCGGTATCCATAAAACCATGCTTATGCGCACACACTTCAATCTTCTCTGCTGTCTGTCCGATCAGCACCAGTTTTTTTACTTTTCCGTCAAATGCATCAATCCACTCATCGTATGTGGACTGCTTATCATAACCGCCTCCGATCAGAAGCGTTGGACGGTTCATCGCACGGATTCCCTGAATGGCGGCATCCGGGTTGGTTCCCTTGGAATCGTTGTAAAAACGGACCCCTCTTTTTTCGGTCACATACTCGATCCGGTGTTCTACTGCCTGGAAACGCTTCAGCACCTCCACGATTTTCTCCATCGGCACTCCGAAATTCACACTCATGGCAGTTGCGGCCATGACATTTTCATAGTTATGTCGTCCCAGCAGATTCAGATCATTGACATTGATCACCTTCTCGGTGTTTCCGTCATGCGCATAAAAGATTTCCTCTCCGTCGAGATAAAATCCTTCAGCAAGTTTTCTTGCACTGCTGAACCAGACCACATGCACCGGTGCGCTCTCTCCGAATGCCCGAAGCACTTCATCCTCATAATTGAGTACACACACCTCATCGTTTGTCTGGTTGGTGGTAATCGCCTCTTTGGTCCGGATATAACACTCCATCGTATGATGGCGGTTCAGATGATCCGGCGTAATATTTAAGATTGCGGATATTTGTGGATGGAACTCATGAATGGTTTCCAGCTGGAAACTGCTGATCTCTGCGACGGTTACGGTTTCATCCGTCATTGTGGCAGCCTCGGAAGTATACGGAATTCCGATATTTCCAACCACGCGCACATCCTTGAAATAATTTTTCATGATTTCTCCGGTCAATGCTGTCGTAGTGGTCTTTCCGTTTGTTCCGGTGATTGCAATCAGTCTGCCTTTTGCGAAGGAATATGCAAGTTCAATCTCGCCCCAGATGCAGACGTTCTGTGCACGCATCCGCTCTACGACCGGCAGATCCGTCGGGACGCCCGGACTTAAGACTGCTACATCAAATGCGCGCAGCTGCTCATCCGTCAACTCCCCCAAAAGCACCGGCATTCCTTTCAGTTTCGGTGCCTTTCATATAACTTTTCTACATCCAGATCTTTGTTTCCATCATAGAGAACAGTTTCAATTTTTTTATCCAATAACAGTTCTGACGCAGCAATGCCGCTCTTTCCGGCTCCCACAACCAGAACCTTTTTTCCTTCAAGTTTCATTACGATCAACCTCCATCTTTGCGTATAATTACGATTATAAGGTATTTACTGCTCCAATTCAAGGTAAGGCAGTATGTTTTCGAAAATTTCCTTTGCCACAGGAGCCGCAATGGTACCGCCATAATAAATGCCGGAAGGGTTCCTTATGATCACAAGTACCAGAACTTTCGGATCATCCGCCGGTGCAAACCCCAGAAACGAGGAGATGTACTTATGTGCGGAACGGGGCAGGGTCTGTGAAGTGGCTGTTTTTCCGCCAATCTCATACCCCTCAATATATGCTTTGTTTCCGCCTCCCTCGGATACCACTTTTTCCAGCAAAAACCGCATTTTTTCCGACGTTTCCTCCCTGCAGATTCCCTCCTGCACCGGAAAATCAAACGTTTTTATTACTTTTTTGTCTCCATTCTCCACCTGCATTCCGACATGCGGTGTCACGCGGTTTCCTCCATTAATAATAGAAGAAACGGTGGTTGCCAGCTGGATCGGTGTGATCTGAAATGACTGTCCGAATGAGATGGTTGCCAGTTCCACAAGCCCGATCTTTTCCCGCTTGTGCATGATGGTCGAAGCCTCTCCCGGCAGGTCAATCCCCGTTTTATGTAACAGACCGAACTGCTCAAAATAGTCATAAAAGTGATCGGCACCGATCCGAAGTCCCACATTGATAAACACGGGATTGCAGGAATTTTCGATTCCTTCCACAAAGCTTTCCGCTCCATGCCCGGTCGTTTTGTGACAGCGGATTCTGCGGTCCTCCACCACAATGTATCCCGGACAGTGAAACCGATCTTCCAAAGAAACCACACCTTCTTCCAGTGCCGCTGCCGCGGTGATCACCTTAAATGTTGATCCGGGCTCATAGGTATCATTGATACACTGGTTTCGCCACATCCGGTTACAGTATTCCTGCTCCTTTTGGGTACCCTCATACTCCTTATACTCCTCAATCAGTTGAAACGGCTCATTCAGATGAAATTCCGGATAATCCACCATTGCCATGACGGCTCCGTCGGAAGGATTCATCACAATAATACTGACAGAATCCGCTTCTTTCTGAATATATGCTTTATTTGCCGCCTGCATGGCAAACATCTGAATATTTGCATCCAATGATGTGCGCAGATTATTTCCGGCAACAGGTTCTTTGCGTTCCTCTCCGATATTGTCAACTTCCACACCACGGGCATCCGTTGTCGTCAGAATCAGACCATCGGTTCCCTCCAGATATTTGTCGTACACACTTTCCAGTCCGATAATTCCCTGGTTATCCCCGCCGGTAAACCCCAGCACTTTTGAGGCAAGCGTATCGTATGGATAATTCCGTTTATAATCTTCATCCACTTTCACCCCTGCATAGCCATAGGCAAGAATCCGGTTTCCGGTTTCCTTATCGACATTACTTTTGATCTTCTCGAGAGACGAATATTTTTCTACCCGCTTACGGATCTTTTCTTCCGGAATTCCAAGTTCCTTTACGAGCATGGAAATGACGGCTTCCGGTTCCTTTATCTGGTTATGTATGACAGAAATGGTGCAGACTGATTTGTTATCTGCCAGTACTACACCATTTCGATCCAGAATTTTGCCTCTGGCGGCTTTTATTTTTCTTTCTCTCTGCTGCAGATCTTTTGCCTGCGTCTCATAATATTTTCCCTCAAAAAGCATAAGATAGACCAGACGCCCGCACAAAACCATCGACATCAGAACAACAGAAAAGAATATGATACATATTTTTCTGCGGTGATAGGTTTTATTCCACTCCATGAAAAACACCACGATCCTTTTCTTAAAGCATATGCACTGCAGAGCCTTTCTAAGAACTCTCTGTCTTTAGTTCTTCTTTTTCTTTTCATTTCTGGACTTGGTTCCGTTATGCTTTCCGGTATACTGTGAGCTGTCTTTTGACCCGGTAACATCATAGCCCTTGTTTACACCGGTCTTCTTTTCATCCGGATAAATATTCATATACGGAAGAACTTCTTCTAAGATCTCACGCGCAATGTTCTGCGCAAACACGCTGTGCGGCTGGTCTGCCACATTTGGTTCATTCACAACCACATAGATCAGTACCTGCGGATTGTCGTATGGGGCAAATCCCATAAATGAAACAAGATATTTTCCGTTTCCACGCGGAAACTTCTGTGCGGTTCCTGTTTTACCGCCCATAGAATATCCATCCACTTTTGCCGTATTTCCCGTACCTTCCTTTACGACACTCTGCAGATAATCCCGGATTTTATCGCTGGTACTCTGGGAAATGGTCTGTTTCACAGCTTTCGGTTCCACCGTGGAAATCGTATTTCCTGTCGAATCCGTGATTTTGGTTACCAGATGCGGCTGATAATAAGTTCCACCATTGATCAGTGACGCAAATCCACTCACCATCTGGACCATCGTACAGTTATAGTTCTGTCCGAATGCATTGGTTGCCAGATCGATCGGTTTCATATCTTCCACCTGATACATCAAAGATGCGGTATTTGCCTCTCCCGGCAGATCAATTCCCGTTTTCTGTCCAAATCCATAGATGGACTGGTACTCTGTAAAATGATTCTTTCCAATTTTGTATGACATCTGCATGATGGCATCATTACAGGAATCCATAAGTGTCTTCCGGACGGTTTCTATTCCATGTCCGTAGCGCGCCACGCAGCGCACCTTCTGTCCATTAAAATCCTCGTACCCATCACAGTCAAATGTCATTTTATCTTTGATTGTTCCGGTTTCAAGTCCACACGCAACCGTAAAAGGTTTCTGTACAGATCCCGGCTCATACGTTGAGGATACACAAAAATTCTGCCATATCTCATTGAGCGCATCCATTTTGTCATCCTCAGACATGCGCTTGATCTGTTTTTTGGTGTACCATTTTCCCAGATCCCTCGGGTTATTCAGATCCACATTCGGATAATCTGCCATGGCAAGGATTTCTCCGTTGTTTGGATTCATGACAATCGCTGCCGTATTGATACTTCCGGTTCCTTTATAATAGTTGTCCCGGTATTTTTCATTCCAGTCTTTGATTTTTTCTTCAACGATGGACTGGATATTTGCGTCGATGGATGTCACCAGCGTATCCCCGTCCTGTGCATCAATGACGGTCTTTTCAAAATCGCTGTCCGAGTCCAGATAACCGTACTCCCGCCCATTGATTCCGTTTAATGTACTGTTGTAATAATTCTCCAGTCCGGTTGTGCCGACATTCCCGGAAGAAGTAAAACCAATCACGGAAGAGGCTAAAGATCCAAACGGATAATTTCTCTGATATTCTTTTTCAAACCAGACACCCTTGATATCCGGGTTCACTTTGTTTCCCTTTTTGTCTACGGCATCCTGCAGTTCCACAAAAGGCTGTACTTCGTCATATGGTACTTTCTTGGCAAGTACAATATAGCGTTTATCCTTTTTTTCTTTTATAATTCTGCGGATCTCCGTTTCATCCAATTCCGGGAAACATTTCACCAGTGCTTCCACGGTCGGATCAACATACTCTTCTTTGTCATTGACAACGGTACAGTCTAAAATCACATTATAGACTGCCACACTGGTAGCAAGAACCGTACCGGAACGGTCGATGATTTCTCCCCTCTGGTACGGAATCGTTTTACTGTCATAGGACTGCATGGAAAGTACTTTTTTCTGATAGGTTTCCCCTTTCGTGTGTTCAATATAAGTCAATCTGCCGACCAGTCCACACAAAACAGCCAGAATAAGGGAAAACAAAACCATCAGTTTTGTCCGCATCTTCCGGTTAAATTTCTGTGCCGGTCTTCTTCTCTTTCTTCTCACATCTGACTCCTGTTATTTGGATGGAATATCCTCATACTGATCCATGAAATTGCTGTTTTCCACGGTATAATATACCACCTGTTTTTCCGTTGGATATTTCATGCCAAGCTTTTTCATTGCCACTTTTTTGATATGTTCAAGGTCTGTTGAAGTTGTAAGATTTTTATAACGTGCATCATTGTCCGCGCGAAGATCTGCCAGCTGACTCTCCAGATTTGCCACATTTTTCATTCGTGTCGTCATCTGCGACTGCATTTGTACAAACAAAACGGCAGTCAGTGCAGTGATCACTACACATGCCGTAAGAAATACCACATAACCGCGGCTCATCTCCATCGCTCTCTGGCGATTCCTTCTCGCTGCATTTCTACGGTTTTTGCGGCGTCTTGCCTCTTCGATTTCTTTGCGTGTTCTCTGATTGTGCCGAACCGGTGTATCCAGTTCTCTCACGGTATTCCCGTTTACATAATAGTTTTTACTGCTCATAACGCTTCCCTGCTTTCCATTCCATCTTCCACACGCTCAAACACGCGTAATTTTGCACTCTTTGATCTGCTGTTCTCTTCGAGTTCCTTCTCCGAAGGCAGAACGGGCTTTCTTGTCACCACACGTCCTTTGGATTTCTTTCCACATACACAGACCGGAAAATTGCTCGGGCATGTACACGGATTTTCGTTCTTTTTGAAGTTGGATTTTACAATACGGTCTTCCAGTGAATGAAATGTGATAATACAGATTCTTCCCCCATCATTCAACAAATCAATCATGGTATCTAACGTATCGCGAAGTACATCAAGTTCATGATTCAGCTCAATGCGGATTGCCTGATACGTCCGCTTGGAAGGATGTCCTCCGGTCACCTGTACTTTCATCGGGATGGCTCCACGGATGATTGCGTTGAGTTCCCCGGTCGTTTCAATCGGTTTTTCCTACGCTCCTCCACAATATGCTTTGCAATATTCTTTGCGAACCGATCCTCTCCATAATCACGAATTATGCGGAACAGTTCCGCTTCACTGTAATCGTTCACAATGTCCCTTGCGGTCAGGCGCTGACGCTTGTCCATCCGCATATCCAGCGGTGCATCCTCACTCCGGTAGGTAAACCCGCGTTCCGGTGTATCCAGCTGGAAAGAAGAAACTCCCAGATCGAGAATGATTCCATCCACTTTTTCGATTCCGAGATTCTTCAACACGTCCGCCATCTGTGCATAATTGCTTCTTACGATGGTAACCCTGTCTGCATAATCTTTCAGTCTCTCTGTGGCAGCGGCAATGGCATCCGCATCCTGGTCGATTCCGATGAGTCTTCCAGTTGTCAGATGTCTGCATATTTCCAGTGAATGTCCGCCTCCCCCAAGCGTTCCATCCACATAAATGCCATCCGGGCGAATATGTAATTGTTCAATTGTCTCGTTCAAAAGAACGGAATAATGTTTAAACTCCATATTTAGATTCCAATTCCCAACTCTGCCATATGCTCTGCGATCTCATCCATATCGTCAAAATCGTTGTTTTCCAGATACCGTTCTTTGCTCCAGATCTCCACACGACTGAATACACCGACGGAAACAACTTCTTTATCGATTCCTGCGTATTCCCTCAGATTCGCCGGAAGTAAAATTCTTCCCTGCTTGTCCACTTCGCAGTTTGCAGCTCCTGCAAAAAAGAATCGCATAAACTTTCTTGCATCTTTTGAAGTCAGTGGTTTTTCACGAAGACTCTCCTCAATCCGTTTCCATTCTTCCTGGGAATAAACAAACAGACAGCCATCCAGTCCCTTTGTCACAACAAATTCATTGCCAAGTTGTTCCCGGAACTTGGAAGGTACGATCAGTCTGCCTTTTGCATCAACCGAATGATTGTATTCGCCCATAAACATGGCAGACTCACCTCCCCTTCCTCATTTTCTGAACTTCTGTTTGTTCACCACTTTGCACCACAAAGTGGATTTTTTACTCCACTTTCCACCACTATGTATCCATAATACCCTAAAACCACCCTGAAATCAAGGGTTTTTCCCAGTCTTTCTTGAAAATGGATAGACGATTGCCGTATTTTTTCCAAAAAAAATCCTCCACACGTTTCCACGTGTGGAGGATTTTCCCATCCAGATGTATTTTATGCTGTTTTTTTGTGCCGACGGATATGCCAGATGATGATCCAGGAAACCGATACGATCACAAGAAGCGCTGCAAGTGCCATGGACACCGGATAACCGATGACCGGGAGCAGCAGCTGGTCCGTCCGCAGGGATTCTATCCAGAACCTTCCAATCCCATACCCTGCCAGATACAGCAAAAAGACTTCCCCATCAAACCGCTTGTGTCTGGTAAACAGGATCAGAAGGATCAAAAGAATCAGATTCCACAAGGATTCATAGAGAAACGTGGGATGTACCTGGATATAAGAGATACCATTTACTTCCACCACATGCTGCAGCAGGCTGTCCGTCACATCCGAGGATCGGACGGCAGAAAGCGGCAGCTGCATGGCAAACAGCCCGTCCGTATAACCGCCAAATGCCTCCCTGTTAAAGAAATTTCCCCACCGGCCGATGACC
>ERZ791624.455-NODE-455-length-28568-cov-3.133693_pt1 | contig 28568 bp, 25 predicted proteins | sample MGYA00510058_ERZ791624 | MGnify/ENA primary metagenome ERZ791624 (study PRJEB30046, sample SAMN00715158) | human gut metagenome | study: EMG produced TPA metagenomics assembly of the A metagenome-wide association study of gut microbiota in type 2...
GGAAACCGGGCGGGGGGGCGAGCCCCCCCGCGGGAAGGGTTCGTTACGGATCACAATCCAGGGATAGGTCTTGTCGTCTTTGAGCAGGATGTTGTAACGGGGCTGGAGATTCTTGATCATGTTGTTCTCCAGCAGAAATGCTTCGCTTTCACTAGCCACTACCGTATGACGCAGATCGACAATTTTACCCACCATAACCCGCACCTTGGGTGTATGGTCAGCGCGTGTCAGAAAATAAGATGAAACCCGCCGTTTCAGGTTTTTGGCCTTGCCCACATAGATCACCTTGCCGTCTGCACCCAAAAACTGGTACACACCAGGAGAATCGGGCAGCAAGGCTACCTTTTCCTTCAACAGTTGTATGCGTTGCGAAATCACCGTATTTTTTTCATTGACAGGCATGGCAATTGATGTACGTCTCGATTATGATCGGTTTCTGCCGTTGGCGGAATTTCAAGATGTCCTATCCTGATGGATATACAAAAATAGCAAGAGACACCAAATGATAAAATGGTGGCAACCGTTTTTATCCGGTTCTTTCAGATCGGCGTTGCACGTTTGTTACACTTCTATTGATATGTTAGAATATGCCAGAAGTGTTATTACAGTTGCCAAAAAGAGGATTTTCGGTTAATGTGTCGTATCCGGTTGCCCGGTCCATTCGTAGTGGGGTGTGTCCACTTCCAGTAGAGTGAGTACTCGTTCAATGATGGTTCCGCAAAGGCTTTCGATATCTTGGGGGTGGGAATAGAACGACGGAGCTGCAGGGCAGATAATGGCGCCGCATTCGGACAGGGTGGTCAAATTGCGCAAATGGATCGTACTCATGGGGGCTTCACGTGGCACCAAAATCAGACGGCGGCGCTCTTTGAGCATCACATCGGCAGCCCGGCTGGCCAAATCATTCGAAATACCGGCAGCTATACGCCCTGCCATACCCATCGAACAGGGAATAACCACCATGGCGTCGAATGAGGCTGATCCGGAAGCTGGCGGTGCAAAAAGATTATCGTTGTGATAACGGGTTAAACGAGGATTTTCCATCCAGGTAGTGTCATCTTCGTACTGGCATACGGCATCTCCGTTACGAGTTACGATCAGGGCAATATCGCCCACTTCCTCGACCTGTGCCAGTCGTTGACACAATAGGCGTGCATAGATTGAACCGCTGGCTCCGGTCACAGCTACGATGATGTTGCGTCTCTTTTTCATACCCGTTATTGAAAAACTAACAGCTTTTATGGACGTAGTTCACGGTATCGGTAGTACAACCCTATTGACATCGATTCTTGTCTCAACAGCGGTACGCCAATGTACAGCCATGAACCAATTAAATCTCAATTCCTACACATTTCAACCCTCGTTCGTACAGAAATTCCAAAGTACGAGGCAGAGCGTAGGACATATTCCGATAGCTTTTGAGTGAATCGTGAAAAACGACAATCGAACCGCCACGGACATGTTTGGTCACATTACGCAAACAAAGACGAGGAGAGATCTGTCTGTTGTAGTCTTGCGAGAGGACATCCCACATAATCAGGTTGTAATGTTCACTCAGGCGGCGTGCTTGCGACGGTTTGATTTGTGCATAAGGAGGTCGGAACAGGTCTGTATGCAACAGGTTATTGGCCAGTTCGACATCTTCGAGATAGGCTTCGAGAGTCATCCGCCAACCTTTTTGATGGCTGTATGTATGGTTTCCGATACGATGTCCTTCAGCTTTGATCCGTTCGAAAAGTTCAGGGTGCATTTCAGCATTCTTGCCAAGACAGAAAAAGGTAGCTTTCGCATCGTATTTGGCCAACTGTTCGAGAATCTCTTCAGTTACTCCGGGTGTCGGTCCATCATCAAAAGTGAGATAAACCTCATCGGAGGGAGGCATCTCCCAAATCAGAGACGGAAATATCGTACGAATAATCTTTGGCGGTTTTATATACATGAATCTCTGAAATTTGGCGCAAAATAACTGCTTTTGTTGTAATTGGCCAAATCGAACTTCGATATGGCTTTGTGCTCTTATCTGATAGGATACTAATCTGTGGAGAGCAGTTATTAAAATTGTCTTTGTAGGTCTGGTATTTACAAAACTCCTGCCCAAGTCATAGGCAGTGATGATTGATCTAAAATGAGAAATATCGAACCAACTTGGGAAAATTAATATAAAACTTCTTTTGATGGGTTTTTCTACAAGCTGATGTTGCTTTTGGGATAATAGCAAAAGTCGTGTTGTGTTAGCAAAATTGTATTGTCGGTAAGAGCGATGTCCTTTGGTCGCACTAACAGATCGATAGACTGAATCTTAGGAAAGAATCGGATTGTGTCGAAGCGGCAAGTTTATAAAAATATCAGCAAGTTGCATTGCTTCCGATGTAGTAGTAGGTGAATCCTGCCGTCTCCAGTTCGTCCCGATCGTAAATGTTGCGTCCGTCAAAAATCAACGGTGTATGCATCGTCTTTTTAAGTAACTCCCAGTTGGGGACCCGAAATTGTTTCCATTCAGTTACCAACAACAAAGCATCCGCTCCAATGACTGCCTCGTACATGTCGTCAGCATAGTGAACCTGGTTGCCGATTACGCGGTGGCATTCGTTCATGGCTACGGGATCGTAAACAGTCACCTCTGCCCCTGTCTCGATCAGCAGTCGAATCAGCACGACTGACGTTGCTTCACGCATATCATCGGTTTCGGGTTTGAAGGCCAGACCCCATAACGCAATCTTACGCCCTTTGAGATCTCCGTTGAAATGGCGATTCAATTTGTCGAACAGTACCCGTTTTTGATGGGCATTGACCTCTTCGACAGCTTTCAAGACCCGCATTTGGTAGCCGTTTTCTTCGGCTGTTCGGATCAGGGCTTTCACATCTTTGGGGAAACATGAGCCGCCATATCCGCATCCCGGATAGAGGAATTTATTGCCAATGCGCATATCGGTTCCGATCCCGCGCCGTACCATATTGACATCAGCACCAACCAGTTCACACAAGTTGGCAATATCATTCATAAAACTGATTCGGGTGGCCAACATGCTGTTGGCGGCATATTTGGTCATCTCGGCAGAGGGTACGTCCATGAAGATCACCCGGAAATTGTTCAACAGGAAAGGACGGTAAAGTCGTTGCATCAGTTCGCGTGCCCGTTCGCTTTCTACGCCGACGACTACGCGATCCGGACTCATGAAATCTTTGACTGCGCTGCCCTCTTTGAGAAATTCGGGGTTTGAGGCTACGTCGAACTCTACTTTTACTCCACGCCGTTTCAATTCAGCATCGACCACCTCTCGGATTCGAGCTGCAGTACCGACGGGGACGGTGCTTTTGGTGACCAGCAGTGTGTATTTGTTGATGGCGGCGCCGAATTCACGAGCCACCTCCAATACGTAGTGCAGATCGGCCGATCCATCTTCATCAGGCGGAGTTCCGACCGCGATGAAGACTACCTCGACTTCATCCAAATGAGAGGCCAAATCGGTTGCGAAAGAGAGACGTCCGGCCTTCATGTTCTTTTGGACGAGTACAGAAAGTTCCGGTTCGTAAATGGGAATTTCACCCTGCTGGAGTCGTTCAATTTTTGCCCGATCCACATCGACACAGATCACCTCGATTCCCATTTCAGAAAAACAGGTACCGGATACCAGCCCGACATATCCTGTTCCTACGATCGCAATTTTCATCTCTCCATGTTTTTTGAGTAGCCTGTCCGTTCAATCTCCTTGATTAACCCTGATGTTCCCTTTGGGCGGTTTATACTGACTATGCAGATCTCAATCGGGGTAACCAAGATCTTTTTTATTGGAAAACGGATGTAGCGCAGATATTGATTTCCAAGATAACAAAATTTCTTCTGCAACTACGTTGTGCCCTTCTCTTTTTCCCGACAAAGATAGCAAGATTGCCACAAGTTTTTGTTACTTTTGAACGATCTCTTCCATAACTGGCAGGCATTTGCAAAAGTGATCCCTGTCCACAACGAAGTAGATCGGATCGTCGATACCCGGCGATCCAACCAACAACTTTTTTACCATGTTTGAAGCAAAAACGTATATACGTCGCCGAGAGGCGCTGCGTAAGCGTGTTGGCAGTGGTTTGATTCTGCTCCCTGGAAACCACGAAGCTTCTGCCAACTATCCGAGTAATACTTTCCCATTCCGTCAGGATAGTACTTTCCTCTATTTCTTTGGTTTGAATCATCCCGAATTTGCCGGTATTCTTGACGCGGATTCAGGAGAGGATATGTTATTCGGAGAGGATTACACGATCGATGATATTATCTGGATGGGCCCGCAACCATCGTTGGCTGAGCAGGCCCAGCAAGTGGGGGTAACCCGGACGGCCGGATTGGCTCAACTGGCCGAAACGGTAAAGAAGGCAATTGCCCAAGGCCGGAAGATTCACTATTTGCCTCCTTATCGGGGTGAGGTGACCCTGATGTTGTGTGAGCTGCTCGGCTTGCAACCGGCTGCCCTCAAAGAGCAGGTTTCGGTTGAATTGGCCAAAGCTGTAGTGGCGTTGCGCGAAATCAAAGAGCAGGATGAGATCGACGAGATCGAAAGAGCTTGTACGATTGGTACCAAAATGCACCTGCAGGTGATGCAGATGTGTCGTCCAGGTGTGGTTGAACAGGAGATTGCCGGTGCAATCGATGGTATTGCGCGTCAGTATGGAGCCGGAGTTTCGTTCCTGTCGATCGTCAGCCAGAATGGTGAGACACTTCACAACCACAATCATGGCAATGTTTTGGAGTCAGGGCGTCTGCTGTTGGTCGATGCTGGTGCTGAAACCAATATGAACTATTGCAGCGATTTCACCCGTACCATTCCGGTCAATGGTAAATTTACGGCTCGCCAAAAAGCTATTTATGATATTGTTTTGGCAGCGAATAGCCGTACATTCGAGCTGGCTAAACCGGATCTCTTTTATTGGCAGATGCACAATGAGGCTGCACGGGTCATTGCCGATGGTCTGAAAGAGTTGGGGCTGATGCAGGGCAATATGGAGGATGCTGTCGCTTGTGGAGCTCAGGCGCTCTTCATGCCTCACGGGTTGGGTCATCAAATGGGACTTGATGTACACGATATGGAGAATATCGGTGAAAAATATGTCGGTTACGACGAAGAATCTATGCGCAGTGAGACACCGGGACTCTCTTCTCTACGGATGGGTAAACGACTCAAACCGGGTATGATCATGACGGTTGAACCGGGTATCTACTTCATTCCTGCACTGATCGACAAGTGGGAAAAAGAGGGGCTCGGCAACGGGTTTATTAATTTTGAGAAAACCCGGGAATATATCGGGTTTGGAGGTATTCGTATCGAAGACGATATGTTGATCACTCCCGATGGCAATCGTATGTTGGGCAACCGTCGGGCTCCAGCTACTACCGAAGATATCGAGAGTTACATGCATCCGTAATTACTTTCGAGGGGCAACAGTCGTTAAAAGGGTGAGAGCTGTTCGTATTGTCGGAAGATAGTCCTAAATGCTAGTTAATGTTGTTACTGCTCTCTGTCTTGCCCTTGGTTTATTACAACGGCCAAACATTGGTGTGACCGATAATATCATAAAGAGACGACCTTAAATTTTGAGGTCGTCTCTTTATTTTGTCCTCCTTGCTAACCCAATGGGGTTGTCATCCATTGATTTTCAAAATAATCCCTCTGTATTTTGTGAATAGTCTATACAATATTTAGGTTTAATATTGTTCTATACAGTTCGTTTTACATGTTCATAAAGTGACTGTTTTATATGATTATTAAAATTACTTGTTAAGTTTTAAATATTTCACATGTAATATATAATATTCAGAAAATCAAATATATTAACATATACAAGTTTAATTTACTTGTAAAGTGTTTTTACTCTATCTATCAAAAATCATTGAATAATTGGGATAATTCAATGTTCTAAAAAGGCTGAAAAGAGTGAATACCTTTCAATATTTTTATTAATTTCGTATAAAAAGACGGAATAATACGCTATTTCATCCACTACAATACTAAATTTTCAGATTCTGATAGCGAAACCAAAGATTTAGGAGCTGTATGCCAGGATTGGGTAGGCGTCGCAATGAAAACGTGGAGACACTATTGTTATACGAAAATACGCTATTGGATTGCCAGATAACAAAATAAATGCAATTGTGGCATCTCGCTTGTCATTAATAAATGAATGCGATCTGAAGGGATGAACGTATTTTTTTCAAACAATGGATCACACCATGAACGTACACTTACCAATACCTCCGGACAAATGATTCGGGACTATTGACACAAACTGAGTAAACGGATTAAGAAAAACAGATAAGTCATTCAAAGAGAGTAATTCGCAACGAGGGGATAAAGAGATTGGATCATCAATTTTCGAAAGGAATGGAGACAAAGATGAGATACTCTTCTTACAGACAGACAACGGTGTGCAATAAAAAAGGCAGAAGTTTTCTTCTGCCCAATCAAAGTACCCCCGACGGGAATCGAACCCATATCAGCAGAACCGGAATCTGCCATTCTATCCATTGAACTACGGAGGCATGTGAAACTTGTGAATGCAAAGGTGCAATTTTTTTAGCGTTAATACAAATTTTCACCCCCGATTTCCAGCTTCTTGACAGGAAGAATTTCTGAACCCAACTCCCTCACTGTGCGGTTACTTACTACATAACACACGAATTCCACCAACATGTCAAATAATATTCCTAACACTGAAAAGTGGCACCGTCTCGAACAGGTGATTAAATGGACAGGATTGTCTATTAATGCTTTTGCGCTGCATATCGGCCTGAAGCGAAGTGAAAACCTGTACCAGATCAAAAAAGGTAATAATGGGATCAGCCACGATTTGGCCGAATTGATCACTGCCAAATATCCCTCCATCAGCAAAGGTTGGTTGCTCACCGGCGAAGGAGAGATGATGATCGACCAAAAACGCACCAGTAAAAACTCGGGGATTCCTTGTTATGGCATGGATGCGGTCGAAGCGGTCGAAATGCTTGAGCGAACCAATGGAGAGCAACTTCTTCAACCCCAATTTTATATTGATTTCCCGCCCTTGAAACGTTGCGATCTGGCCGCTTTGTCTTTGAGCGATGCCATGCAGCCTGAGGTTCCGGCGGGAAGTTACGTCCTGTTGCGTCGTCAAAATCCCGACGAACTGCTCCCCGGAGCAATGTGTCTGATCCTTTCCGAGACGTTTAAAGGTATACGGATTGTCCGCCAAAGTCCACATGAAGAGGAGCTGTTGTTGTTGCCTCGAAATACAGAGGCGTATGATTCGATTTCCATCAAACGGGAGGCAATCCGCAAATTGTTTGTGGTCGAAGGTGTCATTATCAAGAAAATTTTGTGATCTTTGTTTCGTAACATTGACAGAAAGGGTTTGAAGAGCGACGAACTTGCTTTTATAGTGTCTGTTCTGTGACCTCTAACTGTATGTCGGTAGTGGCCGTGCTTCTTGGTGTAGCATCAGGGATAAAGCGGCTGGAACTTTATATTAATCAAACAAAGATCATGTTTTCAGGAATCGTTGAAGCTACAGGACGTGTCGTTGCCGTCCGTGAAGATCAAGGCAATAAGCACATTACCATTGAAGCCCCATTTACGAATGAATTGCGTATTGATCAAAGCATTGCTCATAATGGAGTTTGTCTGACTGTTGTCGAATTGGATGCACCTCGTTATACCGTGACTGCGATCCACGAGACGCTTGTCAAATCCAATTTGGGTGAACTCCAACCGGGAGATTTGGTCAACTTGGAGCGGAGTATGCGTCCTGATGCACTGCTGGATGGACACATTGTCCAGGGACATGTTGATCAGACCGCTCGTTGTACAGCGATCAGTGAAGCAGACGGCAGTTGGTATTCTACATTTGAATACGACCCTACTCCCGGTAACATAACCGTGGAAAAAGGTTCTGTAGCGGTCAATGGAGTCAGTCTGACCGTTGTCAACTCACAGGCTTCGTCATTTCAGGTAGCGATTATTCCCTACACATACGAACACACCAATTTCCATACCTTAAAAGTGGGCTCGACGGTCAATCTCGAATTCGACATTGTGGGTAAATATATCACTAAGCTGATGAAACAGTATCAGCCCAAGGCCTAACCGGTTGCGCAGCATGATGAGATTCAAGATCAAAACCACGGCAGGGGCGGCATTGGCTGTTGCAACTGTTGCAGCCTTTATCAGCATTGTTTTTGGAGTGGTATTGGCTCTGCAACCCACTTCGATTTTGATCTGTTCATGCGGGCTGTTTGTCTTGCTCTTTTTTGCTGCACACTACCTGTTTAATCTCTTCGTGCGTTATCGGATCAAGCCGATTTATCAGGTCCTGCTCTCAAAGAATATCCGAACCCATGATCTGCCTCCGACTCATGATCTGGTTAGTGGGCTGCAAGACGAATTGAATCTGTGGGCCGAAAAGAATGCCCGTGAAATTGCACGGCTGAAAGAGAATGAGCGTTACCGCAAGGAGTTTCTCGGTAATGTGTCGCACGAGATCAAGACACCGATTTTTACCATACAAGGATACATTTTGACGCTGCTTGACGGTGGGTTGGAAGACGAAAATATCAATCGTAAATACCTCGAACGCTCTGAAAAAAGTATAGATCGACTCATCAATATCGTGCAAGATTTGGAGGAAATCTCCAAACTCGAGTCGGGTTCGCTTGTGTTGGAGCCGGAGCGGTTCGATATTGTGGCGTTGGTACGAGAGATTGCCGAATCGATCGAAATAGAGGCTGCGGCCCGGCATATTACATTCCGCATCGGTACAAGCAATTTTCAGCCTCCGGTATTGGTTTATGCGGATCGTCGCAAAATTAGTCAGGTAATTATGAACCTGTTGATCAATTCGGTGCGATATGGCCGTGACAATGGAACCACTACGGTCAGTTTCGTCGATATGTATGATCGTGTGATGATCGAAGTGGCTGACAACGGGGTGGGTATTGCAGAAGAGTATATTCCACGCGTATTTGAACGCTTTTTCCGGGTTGATAAGAGCCGTTCTCGGGAACAGGGAGGCACTGGTTTGGGATTGGCGATTGTCAAGCATATCCTCGAAGCACACGGCCAGGTCATCACTTTACGTAGCAAATTGGGAGAAGGCAGCACATTCTCGTTTGCGCTGGCCAAAGAGGCACCTAAAGCTAACCCTGTATCAGTGACTAAAACCGTATAGCTGTTGTAATCAATCCTCAGTTGACTTACTCTTTTTTCTTGCATCGTTTCACTTTTATCTAATCTGCTGACCTATTTAGCTGTTTCAGAGCCTTTATCTTTGTATGGGTTTATTGGTGAGGCCTATGGTATATAGAAAGGAGCAGTCTGCCCCATCTGTTCTATGAAAGGATGTAATAAGTTGTTCGATAGTCTGTGTTGTCTTGTTGCTATTGATTGAATAGGGCTTTTTAGCCTTCCCCCGATTTTGTTGCAGCATAAGGGTTAGTATTACCACTCTGATGGTTCTGCAGATCTTAATAATGGGATTTCCGGAGCAGAGTTGTTGTGTGGGGCAGATTCACTGGCCAGCCAATTAGACCTGACCGTTTCGTATTGTGTTTCGTGTTTCCTGGTCTCTGTCCGAATGCCAACAAATTCTTTGTCACAGGTTCTTTGTACATCCGCCCTGCCAGCTGTTTGCCCATTGAGGGAAATTATCCGTTAACCCAAACCGCAGATACAAGAAATTGCGTATATTTGAAAATTATAGGATGCGTTTTTGCACAATTTTCACCCTACGGGGAGAATTTGCAATGTTTGACATTCATTACGTTTATTGTGTACACAGCATGCATTCAATGCTGAAGTTTCATTGAAACAGCATTCTATTGCGTGTATTTTGCTTATTTTGTTCATATCTAATCAACACACATGGAAAGCCTTCTTCCACTTGTCGTTACATGGGATGTTAATCCGGCCCTGTTTCATCTCGGGTCGTTCGAGGTCCGTTATTACGGGGTGCTTTGGGCGGTAGCTCTCGGAATCAGCGCCTACATTTTCCACCATATCATGATCCGTGAAGGGTTGAGCGAAAAAACCTTTGATTCGGTCTTTTGGTTCGGAGTGATTTCGACCGTTTTGGGGTCTCGATTAGGACACTGCCTCTTCTACGATCCAGGATATTACCTGACCCACCCTGTCGAAATTCTCGATATTCGTCAAGGTGGTATGGCCAGTCACGGGGCGGCAGTCGGCCTGTTGATTGGCTTGTGGCTGTTCTCCCGGAAAAATAAATTGCCCTATATCTGGTCGTTGGATCGAATCAGTATCGTGGTTGCCATCAGTGGAGTCGCTGTGCGATTGGGTAATTTGATGAACTCCGAGATTTATGGAACCGTTACCTCCTTACCCTGGGGCTTTATTTTCGTACGCGACGGCGAAACCCTTCCCAAACATCCGACACAGATTTATGAAGCCTTGTGTTATTTGGTGTTGTTTGTGATCCTGCTCTGGATGTACTATAAAAAGGATTTGGCACGCCGTCGGCCCGGAGTGATGTTCGGCTTCTTCTTGATTATTCTGTTCGGTACCCGTTTCTTGATCGAATTTATCAAAAATCCACAAGTGGATTTCGAACAGAATATGGTGTTGAACATGGGGCAACTGTTGAGCATTCCGTTTATTGTGGCAGGTGTCGTCATCCTGTGGCGTGCGTTAAAGCAAGCACCACTAACACCATCCCCGTTGAAAAAAACGGTTGCCGGGAAATCTGGCAAACGCAAATAAAACCTATAAGCCTAAAGCCATGGATTCTATCAGTACACTTATTTTCAATGCACTGGTTCGTCGCCAGAGTATCAATTTGCCCGAAATCGGATCATTAAAGGTGATTACCCGCCCTCCGGTGATGGAGAAAAAAGGGATGGTTACCCCTCCGCTCAATCTGGTGATTTATGCTGAGACTGAGAATCCTGATTTTTTGAATATTGTAGCATTAATCGCACAAAATAATAATCAGGATGAGATACAGGCCAGAGCTATTTATGACAGTTGGCTGGCAACTGTTCGCAGTGAAGAGGTGGTTCGCATCGATTCGGTAGGGGAAATCCGTGAAAAGCGGTTCTATCCGGCTCCAGGATTGAATGAGATTATGAATCCCATTCGACCTGAACCTGCAAGAGTTCCTCGGCAAATGGAGGTCCGTCAGATCATATGGTGGGTACTTGGTGCAATTATTATCGGAGGCGCGATCTCTTACGGAGCGATCACTTTGCTTAATCGCAGTACCTATTCATACGAAGACGAGGCGATTGAGTGGGAAGAATTGACGCCTGCAACGCCTCGCACACAGACGGCTACGGATCAGCCTGCTGCGACGACAGATGAGGCGGCTGACGATTCAGAAGAGGCGACAGCGTCTGCTTCCAAACCGACAGCTCAGCCTGCACCTGCAACAACAGCTCCAACAAAACCGGCTGTTTCGGCCTCGCCCGCTACATCGACTGTGGCACCTGGGCAGATGGGCTATTATGTGGTGGTTGGAACCTATAGCACGGATGCCAATGCAAACAAATTTATTGCACAGGCCAAACAAATTGATAATACGCTTTCCTACTATAAACTGCCGCTCGATAATGGGAAAATTATGATTTATACCTCGTTAGCGGCAACAGAGCAACAGGCCAAAAGGTTTAAGCAGCAATGTGCCGGTTCGTTCCCGGATGCGTGGATTTTCAAACGTCGTGTACGTTAAGAAAGTGGAGTGCGGGTTTTGTCCGAAAAAGGATACCCAATCTTTGCGATCCACCGTGGAGTGGTTTATAACTGTTGAATAAACCCCGGTTCGGTATTCAATAGGTTACTATGCATATCCACTACTCTATAGGTCCTTGCAGATAAAGGATGAAACGGTATGCTGGATGGAGTGTAAGGGTATGTATGTCGGACGTGTTTAAAGTTATGATAGGAGAAACGTGCAGAGAGGTTGCAGTAGTGAGCAATTCCCATCTGTATATGGAAAATACGCATTCCTAATCAAATAGAAAAGAGAGGCACGATTGAGATGGTGCCTCTCTTTTTTGTTGTCTCTAATGGGGGTATAAACTTGTTGCGGCTATCTGGAGCGTGGTTGTGGTCAGAGGATCAGGTCAAGAGAGCATGGGTTTGCTCCACAGATAGAGAAGTGCCCACATGACAAAACGAGCTCCTTTACCGACTAACATCAATAGAGCCGAAGAGCGAAAATTGACACGATAGAATCCTAAAGCTAACGCAAAGACATCGCCAACGAAGGGTAACCAGGTCAATAAAGCGAGCCACGCTCCAAAACGGTCGATTTTACTTTTATGTTTAACGAGGGTTTCGTGTTTAATATGCAGAAAACGCTCGATCCACTCCCATTTACCGAGCCAACCCAACCAATAAGAGGTCAGTCCGCCGAGCCAGTTACCGAGTGTGGCCACTCCCACACAAAGCCACACATTCCCCCCGACAGCCAGCATAGCGATCAGTTGGACATCCGAGCTGAACGGAACGACCGTAGCCGCAATAAATGATCCGAGAAAAAGGCCGAAATAGCCCAAATCCAGTAACCAATCCATAAATGTTATAAGTTTATAGGTTGGAATGATGCAGTGCAAATATGCCGTTTTTCCGCAGGAATAGCAAGGGGACTTATCGGGATCTTTTGTTAGATATGTCCGATTGGGAGGATGCATTATGAGGCATTATACATGAAACGGGGACTGATCAGTAAAATTTTGGGATGTCATTTGGCTTTGCAACGGAAAGGCATAAAATAAAAAACCGCAGAACACGGTTAGATGTTCTGCGGTTTGTAGTTTCGGATAGATCAAATGATCTACTGAAATCAATTTTTAAAGAATAATCCGTTTTCGTTGGCATCAACATGGATGACCGAATCTCGGCTGACCGTTCCGGCCAAAATCTCTTTCGAAAGTTCGTTGACCAGATAACGTTGCAGGGTACGTTTGATCGGTCGTGCACCAAACAGCGGATCAAATCCCTTCTCGGCTAACCAGTCGATCGCTTTGTCTGAAACCTCCAGTCTCATGCTGTTCTCTTCCAGCATTTTGTTGATCTGGGCAAGCTGCAGGACAACGATCTGACGAACATCGTCTTTGGTCAGCGGCGTGAACATGATGATCTCGTCAATACGGTTCAGGAACTCCGGACGGATCGTTTGTTTCATCAACTCAAAGACCTCATTCTGCGTCTTCTCGATCACCTCTTCGGGTGGAGTCTCGTTGTGGTATTTCGAGAAGTTCTCCACAATAATCGGTGAACCGATGTTCGAAGTCATGATGATGATCGTGTTGCGGAAGTCTACAGTACGCCCTTTGTTATCGGTCAGACGACCATCGTCCAATACTTGCAGCAAGATGTTGAAGACATCCGGATGGGCCTTTTCGATCTCGTCAAGCAGGACAACCGAGTAGGGTTTACGACGTACGGCTTCGGTTAACTGGCCACCCTCATCGTAACCGACGTATCCGGGAGGCGCTCCGATCAGTCGTGAAACGCTATGACGTTCCTGATATTCACTCATATCGATACGCGTCATCATCGTATCATCGTTGAACAGATACTCTGCCAAAGCCTTGGCCAACTCAGTCTTACCGACACCGGTCGTACCCAGGAAGATGAAGGAACCGATCGGACGACGGGCATCCTGCAGGCCGGCACGACTACGACGTACGGCATTGGCAATAGCTTCGATCGCTTTGTCCTGACCGATCACCCGTTCATGTAGTACACTCTCCATCTGAAGCAGCTTCTCACGCTCGCTCTGCATCATACGGCTTACCGGAATACCGGTCCAGCGTGCAACCACTTCGGCGATATCTTCGGCATCGACCTCCTCTTTGATCATGGCGCCGCCTGCATGGCTCTTTTCGATCTCAGCCTGCAACCGTGTAATCTCGTTCTGGGCCTCCTGAATCTTACCGTAACGGAGTTCGGCTACCTTGCCATAATCACCGCTACGCTCAGCAGCAGCAGCTTCAAGTTTATACTCGTCGATCAGTTGTTTGTTCTTCTGAACCTTCTCGAGCAGGTCGCGTTCGCTCTGCCATTTTGCACGCATTGCGGTACGTTTGCCGTTTAAGTCGTCGATCTCTTTGGTCAGCTCATCGATACGCCCCTGATCGTTCTCACGACGGATCGCTTCGCGTTCGATCTCCATCTGGCGTACCTTACGATCCAGTTCATCGATTTCGTCAGGTACGGAGTTCATCTCGAGTCGCAGTTTCGCTGCCGCCTCATCGACCAGGTCGATCGCCTTATCCGGCAAGAAACGTGAGGTGATGTAACGGTGTGACAGCTCAACGGATGCGATATCGCTTCGTCTTTGATCCGCACTTTGTGGTGGTTCTCGTAACGCTCTTTCAGACCACGCAGGATCGAGATGGCATCCGGAACAGAGGGTTCGTCGACCATCACCTTCTGGAAACGACGCTCCAATGCCTTATCAGTCTCAAAGTATTTTTGGAACTCATCCAGTGTCGTCGCACCGATCGCACGCAACTCACCACGTGCCAAGGCCGGTTTCAAGATGTTGGCGGCATCCATGGCGCCATCACTCTTACCTGCCCCTACCAAGGTGTGAATCTCATCGATGAACAACAGAATTTCACCATCTGATGAGATAACCTCTTTGACAACGGCTTTCAGTCGCTCTTCGAACTCACCTTTGTATTTGGCACCGGCGATCAATGCACCCATATCCAGCGAGTAGATCTGTTTGTTACGCAGGTTCTCGGGCACATCGCCGTCGATGATACGGTGTGCAATACCTTCGGCAATAGCGGTCTTACCAACACCCGGTTCACCAACCAGAATCGGGTTGTTTTTGGTACGGCGTGAAAGGATCTGCAGCACACGACGAATCTCTTCGTCACGACCGATAACCGGATCCAATTTGCCTTTACGGGCCTGCTCGTTCAGGTTGATTGCATATTTGCCCAATGCATCGAAGGTCTGCTCATTGGTCTGTGAATCGATTGTTGAGCCCTTCCGCAGGTTCTTGATCGCTGCAATCATCTCCTTCTCGGTGGCACCGGAATCTTTCAGCAATCGGCTGGCCATGTCACGACCTGCCAAAATACCCAACAGCAAGTGCTCTACGGAAGCATACTTGTCGTTGAACTCACGTGTAAAGTCTCCCGCTTTTTGAATAGCTTCGGAACTTTCACGCGAGAAGTAGGGGTCACCGCCCGAAACTTTGGGTAGTCGGTCGATCTCCTGTTTGAGCATCGAGCGCAACGCGTTGATGTTCACGCCCAACTTCTGCAACAGGTAAACGCCAACACTGTCATCTTCGGTGACGATGGCCTCCAGAATGTGGAGCGGCTCAACAGCCTGCTGGCCGTGGCCGGTGGCAAGTGACATTGCACTTTGCAAAGCCTCTTGCGCCTGAATGGTTAAGTTGTTGATCGTCATATTTTGTGTTCTCCTTTCTTCTTCGTGATTTGTGCATCAAATTCACCACATACACTATCAAATTCATTGCCACACTGCATTGGCTGCAATTCTGACACCACAAAGGTGACAACTGATGACAACTTGTGAAAGGACGTCAGAAAGAGTGGACAATCGGTGCCGAATTGACCGAAAAAGGTGTCGAATTGTCACAATTTTTTCGCGCAATCGTCACAGGATAAATATGTTACTGGTTTGCATTGACAATGTTTGTAGGCAAAATATGATGTGCTGGTGAGCGTATATGAAATAAGTTGTTCTCTACAACGGCATTTGAGTGCAATGCCGTACTTGCTTTAAAACTATATACCGGAACAGTTGAGTTGAGGGTTGAGCAGCTACAATGTGATGTGGAAGGCCTATGGATAATTCACACCGAGCGATAGAGGAGATGATGGGCTATGCAGAACGATCGGGGAATTCCAGTACATCAATCAATTTAAATTTTCGCAGAAGTCTGTATTGATTAAGCCAATCAGATTATTGGAGTTAGCCGGGCCAAATTTTTATTGATTGAAAGTACGGGGCGTAAAAAACGATTTTGCGTATAGAAGGTGTGGAGAGGGAAAGTTGTACGCAAGTAATATGCTGCCCCGAAGCAAACAAAAAAACGTCTGCAATCTTCCTCAATATGGAAAGATGCAGACGGTCTAAAGTTTGGATAGGGGTATAACAAAGAAGCCGACCTTTCGGACGGCTTCCTTTATTCCGGAACGTCAGTCTATCTGATTAGAGCGCGTTGACGTGCAACTGCAAACTGCTCTTCAGGTTAGCTGCCTTGTTCTTGTGAATCACATTGTTCTTGGCCAGTTTGTCAAGCATGGCGGTCACCTTAGGAAGCAATACAACTGCTGCATCCTTTTCGGTGGTGTTACGCAGTGCTTTCATCGCGTTGCGCGCGGTTTTGTGATAATATTTGTTCCGAGCGTTTTTCACCTCGGTCTGGCGCATTCTTTTCTTCGATGACTTGTGATTTGCCATGGTTATGTGTTTTTGCTTTTTATGTTTTTACTGGTAGCCCATAGGAGAATCGAACTCCTCTTTCAAGAATGAAAATCTTGCGTCCTAACCGATAGACGAATGGGCCAATCGTGAGAATGCCGATGACTAATTCAGCGGTGCAAAGGTAATTAAAAAACTTATATGTGCAAAAAAATCTGAAAAAATCGCTCACAATATCGCATTTTTGACGCTTTGAAGCTATATTTGTTTACCGGAAAACCGCTTTCCGAATCCTGTTAACCCTCCTTTTCCGAACAGCTATGCATATTGTCCAAGTGACCGATCGGGTACTCCCCGCCCATAAATACGGGGGAACGGAACGTGTGATGTGGTCTCTTGCCAAAGCATTGGTGGAGATGGGACATCAGATTACTTTCCTGGCAGCCCGCAATACCACATGCGATTTTGCACGCGTGATTGAGATCGATCCCTCTCGTCCAATTACGGCGCAGATTCCGCATGATGCCGATATTGCCCACTTTCATCTTGGATTGGGGAATTTTAGCGATGAGCAGTTGGCAGAAGCTCACATCCCGATTGTGACCACCATTCACGGTAACGTATCGGGACGAATCGGAATCAATACCATTTTTGTTAGCCGGAATCATGCTCAGCGTCATGGGGCAACAGCCTATGTATATAATGGTTTGGATTGGTCGGATTACGGAACACCCGATTTTAATCTCAAAAGAGACTATTTCCATTTCTTGGCCAAAGCGGCTTGGCGAATCAAGAATGTAAAAGGAGCGATTCGGATCGTTCGGGGAATGCCTTCCGAACGGTTATATGTATTGGGTGGAACCCGCCTGAATTTCAAAAGCGGATTTCGATTGACCCTTTCACCGAAGATACACTTCTGTGGTATGGTCGATCAGACCCAGAAACAGCTCTACATGCGCAAATCGAAAGGGTTGGTTTTTCCGGTGCGTTGGCACGAGCCTTTCGGACTGGCCATGATCGAAAGTATGTGGTATGGGTTGCCGGTCTTCGGAACTCCATACGGTTCGTTGCCTGAATTGATCCCCGCACAGGTGGGTTTCCTCTCCGACTCTGCTTCCGGCCTGCGAGAGGCGATGGCTAATTGGCAAGCCTATTCTCCACAGGTGTGTCATGAATATGTACGGGATACCTTCAATGCTCATGTGATGGCGGAGCAGTACCTCTCCTATTATGAAAAGGTTTTGAACGGAGAGACATTGAATCCGACTGAACCCTATGCTGAGGGAACTCTTGAGAAATTGCCCTTTTACGATTAAGGTTTTGAGATGTTCGTGATCAATAAACCCTATTGACAAAATCGCGTTTGTTGCATCAATATGAATCTTTAGAGACCAACTTTTGAGTAATAGCCGCAGTTGGGCTTTTGCTCTGTTTCTGTATTTCGCAAATTTCGTCTTGCATAGAATGCTACTCCTGCTTGCTTTCAGGATGCATACAAGTATCTATTCTGGAGGTTTGGGTTGTTGTTGGGGCAACTTACCTGTCATTCGTGGCAATATAATCAATTGATACATGAGGGAATATGTGTAATAATTATTTGACAATAATGGCAAAAAAAGAAAAAGTACTTTATGTGGACATGGACAATGTGCTGGTCGATTTTCAGTCGGGTATAGACGCATTGGCACCGGAAGATAAGGAGGCGTATATGGGGACGTATGATAATTGCCCGCATATCTTTTCAAAGATGGTCCCGATAAAAGGGGCGATTGAGAGTTTTAAGCAGCTGTCAACCGTTTATGATACCTACATTCTGTCGACGTCGCCCTGGGATAACCCTACGGCATTGAATGATAAATTGGTCTGGATTAAATGCTATTTGGGAGATGTGGCCTATAAACGTGCCATCTTTACCCATCATAAACATTTGAACAAGGGGGATTATTTGATTGATGACCGTACTAAAAATGGTGCGGACCGATTCGAAGGAGAACTCATCCAATTTGGCAGTGATCGTTTCCCGGATTGGGATGCCGTATTGGCATATCTGTTGTGATATGTCGTAAATTCATTTCAGGTTGGTCGCCATCTACGCTCCTTAAAAAAAAGGACTGTAAAAGAGAGCTTTTTTTAGTTGGTATATTATGAAGCTGTGATAAAATCCTTAGAATTAAGGTAATATATGAGTGCAAAGAAAAATAAAGAGGTTAGCGATTTCAGCTAACCTCTTTATTTTCAATTGTCGGGGTGAAAGGATTCGAACCTTCGACCACACGCCCCCCAGACGTGTACTCTGAATTTGTAATTAACAGTATGAGTGATTGTTATGTGTTAATTAGTAAATTGGTTTACACGGTGGTTTACACGGGGTTGCAAAACGTGATAGGTTAATAAATTGATTGATTGTGTCAAGCAAGGTCACAACTCGACCTTACACATATATTTGTATAAGTATAACTCCATTATATAGAGGACAAACATTTACAAGGGGTCTTAAATAAACCCCTTTGCAAATGTCTGTCCTTTATTATTGATCTATTGGTTCAATACCAACCAAAAACGTTCAGGCAAATAAATATTCTCTACTTCTATCGCCTGTTTAAACAAAGGAGCAATCTCTTCTACAGAAAAGCCTGCAATTCCACAACCGATTTCTGTAACTAAGAATTTGAGTTGAGGATGTGTTTTGGCAAATTCGATAAATTCATCCACGTATGGTTTAATGGTATCAACACCACCTTGCATAGTGGGGATTCCATAGCTTTGGCCTTGTAAACCGACTCCTTGGCCCCATATCGCTCCGAATTTTTGATATGCTAAACGTGCGGCCCCTCCACCATGCATGCCTGAAAGATTGCTCCCGAACACAAAGATCTCATTGGGTTGGAGGGTAGTGATATGACTGGATGCAATTCTCATAATAAATCTGTTTCTTCAAAAGTACTGAAAAGGACAGACTGATAAAAGAGTCTAAATAAACTCTTTTTTAATTAACTATTTATCACTATCTTTATATAAAATAGATTATGGATCATAATAATTCAGTAAGTGATCAGTACCCTTATTGCTTGATACGAATATCATCAAAACAGTATATTGAGAACTTATATTATAAAGGAGAAATTTATATGAATACAGTGGATTATTATAGAAAATGTAATAATAATCTACAGGTTGGGGATAGATTAGAGGGACCTTCGTATTATTATGGACCTGGTCAGATTTCATTAGACCTACCCAATGGTGTCTCAATTCCTGTAAACATCAAAAGTTTTGAAACTTGGTTTAATCAGAATATAAATTTATATTGTTTATTTGGAATAACACAATACGAGGTCAATGAGGCTCAATCAATGCCAAATATTAGCTTATATCCATTAAAAGATTTTGGAAATTATATGTGTATAATTCGAGATCCTGAGACATTTATTAAGCGAATATCTGCAAAATTAGAAGAATTAGGATATCATTCATATATATGCCGTAGGGTTGAGTATGTGGATAAGGGTTATCAAGGGGAAATAACTCCTTATATGAAACGAGATATTTATCGCCATCAACATGAGATACGATTTGTGGTAGATAATACTGTTAATGAACCATTGAAATTTGAAATAGGTAGTATTGAGGATATTAGTATGATTATGCCTTTTGATGGCAATGTAAATGTTCAATTCAAGCCTTTATAACTTAGATGCACAGCGTCCAATAACATTCACAGAATCCCGCTAACAGGAATCTCGAGCTTTTTTAACTTCGGTCTATTCATATATATTGTTATATTGTGCAAACAAATAACAAAGGACAGACTTAGGCAGAGCTGTATGAATAGGCTGCTTACCTAAGTTTGTCCTTTTTAAGTCTGTAATTTATTGAATAAACTCTACGTTATCGAAATCAACGACCTGTTCACCTAACACATAAAAGCCGAAGCCATTAGATTCTAAAGGCAGATAACGCGCCTCAATAGCTAGCATATCATTAACATAGAATTGTAATTTTTGGTAACTACTTTTAATTCGTAATGCGATATTTACTCGCTTTTTGTCGACTAGTTTTAAACGGTTAGTTATGCGACCAATCATTTCACTATCTACAAAACGCATTAAATGGGCATATTCATTATCTATCACAAAAACCATAAAGTTACCATTGTCGATGTAGTCCATCATCACACCGAAACATCCTGCATTATTGATTTTTTTTGCAATGGCATCACATTTGATTTCAAAGTTTTTAGTTACATCTAAAGATGAATAACAATGTGTTTCAATAAACCAAGGCAGTTTATAACCAAAAAATGTTGCTCCACCACTATTTTTACCAGTCAGAGACATAACGCCTTCTTTTATGACGGCTTCACCACTTTTATCAGACACTTCCGTCCAACCAAGTGAGTTTGAGTCAAACGTTTCTTTCACCGTCTGTGCATTGACAGTAGTGGTTCCTAGCAGCAAAAGTGCAATGAAAAGTTTTCTCATAATTTAGGATAGTTTAAAATGAGTAAAAAGGGTTTATAATTTGCCTAGACGAGCTTGAAATTCACTAATCATAGGTTCAAGATCTTTGACGATACGATCGATCTCTTGGAAAGATTCATCTCTTTGAGCTGCAAGAAGAGGAGCTACTTCCGAGGATATTTTGATTTGAAAAGTCAAATCACCCCCTAGGTTGCTTTCTTTAACAGAAACGCGGGTTCGGATTTGTTTGTCCGCTTGAGGAAATGATTTATAGAGCCATGGTGTTTGAATAAACCCTGAGGCAATATCGGTCGTTTGAATTTCATCGAAATAATTAAGAATGACTTGATGGAGCATTTTCCACGCAAGTTCTGTATTGCGATGACCATCTTCGTCAACAGTGTATAGATCTTTTGATATTCTGACGGAGAAATATTTATTGACTAATCCAGAGGCCACAGAAACATCGAAGAAAGCATCACGACGCAAAGTATAGGAAATAGCTTTTCGTTTGTCAGAGGCAAAAATCTTGGTCTCCAGGGTTACGTAGCCCTCTTTTTCACATTTAACAACAATGAATCCTTCTTTTTTCTTAATGGTTGCCGTAGTAATCCCATCCGCAGCATAGTTTCCGTCAATATAAATTTTGGCATCTGATGGGATGACGGTGATTTTGACTTCTCGTGCTGCGTAACTTGTAGTTATTGCAGCCAAGAATGCCATACATAACAATAAGATTTTGTTCATCATAGTAAGATTTATTTGGTTAGACATGAGTCGTAAATCTTACTATCCGCACCTCGATAGTGGATTGTCAAAAAAAAGAAAGCGTGGTGCTGAAAGCCTATTTTAGAATAGCTGGTCGTAGGAAACCATTATAGATAAAATAAGCAACAGCCCACGCCATATAGGTATGACGCAAGGATGAGTCCGCTTATTCTCTCTATAAATTCGAATTTCCTACGTTCGCTATTCGAGAATAAACTTACACTTTCTGTGTATTGGTATGTCCTACAAAGGTAGAAACAAATTTAGAAAGTGCAACGAATCAATCCTTTTAGGGCTGTTGCTGTAACAAATTTCGCGAAAACAAATTGATAAGACAATCCCCGTTGTAATGGATTCCCAATTTTGTTTGTCGTATGTTGAGGCTCTATTTCTTAAATATAGCCCACTTATTTTGCAAAATGAAGACTTCGATTGATTGAAATCCCTCGATTATAAAAGATATGCCTACTTAACACACAAATCGAGATATTGCCCATAAGACAGAAATTCCATTTCTCTCATTATTAGACAATATCCCGAATTGTAATAGATAATAGTCCCGCTATTCTTCACAGATGGACTGGATAACGGAATCAAGGTAGATAGCTTGTCCACTGGTTGAACGTCCCCACCAGTAACACCCGTACTCTTCAATGACCACCTCTCCCTCTTGTTTCAATCGCTCGGCTAACCACGAATCAATGAGCCACCACTCCAGTACATCATCCACAAACGAATCAAGATATTCAAAGGAAATCAGATTGGCTTGCATCATTTCCTCTACAAGGGTGCTTTGATTCTTCAAAACACAATTCTGAACAATTTGTTGTGCATTCATCGGGTCTACTATTTTGAAGCAATTTGTAATAGCTGACGATTGGCTAAATTGGCCAAGTTGTATTGGCTAAATTCATCTTCCAGCACCAGACCATCGGCTGTCAGTTGGGCGTAACATTCTTCGATTCGGAAGAAGTCATTCATGTAGTGGTAAGGAATGAATTGTCCTTTACTCGTATCATGTCCCAGAACGATTTCAGGATCACGATAACGAACCCCATTGATGTCGATGTACAGTATCAGTGAAACGAGATTGTATTTCCCGATTCGTCCCGTTACTTTTACTTGAACTTCATCTTGGCTTGTGGTGAAGTTTCTTGGGTGCTTCAACAAGTCACACAGGATCTCAGTTGCTCTTTCGTTTAATGTTCTCATGGCTGATATGGTTTAAGTTATTCCCAACTATTTGTTGAAAGATAACTCCATAGATCACCCTGAGGAAAATTGGTTTTCCCTTCCGAATGGGGAGGGGGCTTTAATTACGAGTAGCTATATAGGCTCAATATCAAAAGAAACCCTACATACTGGAATTGCATAATTGGATTTAATAGGTTATTTTTATATAAAAAGATTTATTCTCATTCACTATGGAAATGCTCAAACAAAAGAAACCCTCGCAAAGTGTGTACATGGAATTAACTCATCGTCTTCATGGCGGAGAAGGATGGGATTTGGGGACTGTATTATGGAGCCCTGCCTATGGTAAAAAAAAGGATACATGGCGCATTATGCGTGATGTAAATGCAAATGATATTATTATTCATTCACTAAAAGGAGAGCATGGCAAACCTCGCACAATTGATGGTATTTCGCTCGTACAACGACCCTATTATGTAACAGAAATAGCGCCGCCCATTATTTCTAAAGCATGGGAGAGTGACAAATACTATAAAATTCCATTATTAAATTATCAGCCAATTAATAAGAAACTGTATGTAACAGATTTTTTGCAAGAATATGACTCACAGCTAAATGCTCTTGGACCTACACATTCTTTTTACGAACAAGGCCGATATAGATGTGCTCAAAAATATTTAGCAAAGATTCCGCAGGAAGTCTTAAATCTATTAATTGAATATTTTGAAAAACACGACATTTCCTTCCTTCCTTCTAATATTGATGAAGAATCCCTTACGATTAATAATAATCACCAACCAGAACGTATCTCTATAGTAACTAGTCGAATAATTCGTGATTCAAAAATTGTTCAAGAATTGAAACAACAATACGAAAACAAATGTCAAATATGCGGGAAAAGGATAAAGCTTCCTAATGGGTCTTTTTATTCTGAAGGACACCATCTGCAGAAATTAGGAGGAGCGCACCAAGGGCCAGATATTAAGGAAAATATAATCATTTTGTGCCCGTATCATCATGCCGAATTTGATTATGGATCTATTGCGATTCAAGGCCATAAAATAGTTCACATTGATAAAACTAATCCTTGGCACAATAAAACGATGGCATACGTACGTCCAGATTTGGGTCAAGAGTATATACAATACCATATGGACGAGATATATGACAAGGACAAATAAGCCTTCTTTCAATAACAAATATTGACAAATAGTTCTCCATTTAAACCTTATTGTCAATATTTATTATTATTTCATTAAAACTAATGTTTTTGCAATATCCTCCGTATTGGTTTAGATGACCTCACTCCTGCCTCTATCCTTCGTAAATAGTTCTTCAGATGGCGGATGTTTTTCGGTCGTCTGTTAATGATCTGTGCACACCTGGCTATACGTGGCGGGCAGACACATTCAGAGGCTTTCACAATCTCTTTACAGAACATGGGATCATCTAACGGTATATGGGCTGAGGTGATTTGAATGCTGTCTTGATGGACGATGATGTGCTTTTGATCTTCCAATTCCTTTAGATGCTTCCGCAAGGTTTTCGGATCAACTCCACACAATTGAGATAATTTGGTTTTCGAATAATAGGTAATGTTCGTATTATTCAGGCACTGCATCTTTAATAAAACCAACAACGCTTTAGCCGAGGGCGAGAGTAAAGGTTCATCTACGATTGAACCATTCACTCGGATTCAATCTTGGGTAGGATTCTTTAAATGATAACATACCCTTTTATGCTCTTTGGCATATCAATACTCTTTCCTGAGCAAGTTATATTCGGCCAATAATTTCGTATGTAAGGAGAGTTGATCTCGATCTTTGATTCCTGTCACTTTAGATAATCCTTCCAAAGTGATCTTCGATTGATAAGTATCATAATCCGCTTTGAAGTGCAGACAAATTCAGGTGTATAACACCTTCAATTTTACGGGGCAATTCCTAATGATAGGAAGTCTCCGATAAGTTGAACTTTGTTTCTTCATTTTCCCAAATGCAAGTTTGTTTTATGAGTAGCAATTTCTTTTTGGCTACCATCTTTTCAAATCGGCTTTTGCCGAGTTTTTTTTGGGCTTCTTTACGACCTTGGTAAAGTTCACCGCTTTCCGTATTGAATCATCAATATTTCATAGTTTAGATGGATCAGGGTGTCACCCTGCATATAGTTATTAGTAATTTAGTTAATAGTATAAACCCTACTTTTTCCCTAGGTGTCTATCCCCTCTTTTTCCCCTCATGGGGCTAGAGACAAGAAAATGGGTGTTTCGTACTCAAAAAATATGGAAATCGAGTACAAAAATAAGAGCAGGGAAACCTGCTCTTATCCGCTTACAATATTACTTATTTTTAATGGAAGTAGAAGATGAATAACCTTCTAAAGAACACTATAAATATACGAAAAATCAGTCAGATAAGCAAATTTTACATTCATTATTTACAGGTATTTTAGCGATAAGTTGACGGATTTTATATTATTGACCTTGGGGTTTTGTATGCATTGAAAAGGTTTGATCAGTTATCAAATGTGTATTGCAGTTTGGTTAATGAGGAAATAAAGTTGCAAAAAGGTATGTTGTCCGATATTTTACAGTGTCGAATGGTCTAAAATACCTTTCGTGTCATGTTATTTAGGGATAATAGCGGGTTTTTACATGTACCCGATGGTCTAAAATTCCTTTTGAGGTATGCAATTGGGGTATTAACAGGGGTTTTGTACAGTACGGAACTGCATTTTATGGGTAAAAAGCGATAATTTTGGTACTAGACAGCCATCAATAAGGATGCTGAAAGGAGTCACCAGATGGAAATAGAAGATAAAAAGCCGTCGCTCGATCGTTATAAAGACTTTCTCTTGGAAGGTGATGAAGTTGTTAATTGGGATTTGGATCCTTTATCAAGCGATTTATGCGATTATGTCGATATGTCCAGTGTTGTTGAGGAGAGAGCACAGTATTGTGATGGGTATGATGGCTATGGTCAATGGACGATGCCATTCAGATATCGTTATTGGACAGGTAAAATTAGATTGTCCTTTACAAAAGAGGACTACTATAACAACGAAGATATCATTGCAACGGTTAGGGGCTTGGGATTAGATACAGAAAAGTTCTGGTTTGTCTTGGTCTTTATTTACGACTATGTCGAATTATCATTTAGTGAAACTGCTCTTACCTTACAGACCACCTCACCTCAAAAAGCCATCAAGGATTTGGGAGAGGTCTTAGGGGGAAACTTCATGGATCCAGAGATTGAAATCAGCCTGAAAAAGGGTAAAAAGAATATCGAAATATTACCCGTGGTACAACGGGCGATTCTGGCATGGTTGCAGGGAACCTATGAACAGGATTGCAAAGACAAGAGATTTCCGATTGGAGGTACTGATTGTATAAGTGTCGATCATGCGGAGATTAATGCCTCGTATCGGATTTATCGGGCCGTGACGATGTATCGGGACTTGCTTTCAAATCTTTTGGGCAACAAACGTCCAAAGCAACCCGACAAAGAGGTGTCCTTAAATCGGCTGTTGCTGATTTCGCGAATCTGTTACTTCTATAAATTCACAAAAAATAGGAACTTTTTATATGGTGATGATTCTATAAAAGGGATCATTAAATCATGTAAAGGGCGCATACCAGACTCTCAACCAGCCTATTATTGGTAAAAATACAAAGAAGGGAGCAAAACGCTCCCTTTGTTTTACTCCCTCTAGTTCGGGGCGAAAAAAGGAAATCTTTGCAGTGTGAAACTTAATTATTAACTCAATTAAAATTTAACAAACATGGAAAAGATTTCTCAGATTTCAACCGAACAGAACATGGTAAACAACGCTGCTATTGTTGAGGCTAAAGCTCAGCAGACAACCATCCGTCGTCGTCGCTCGAATGCACTCCCCATTTGGAATGTCATTGCACAGGCACGTCCTGTCTTTAACGTACAATTGGAGAAGAGCAATTCGGTAAAACTGAAATGCATCGAGAAGTTCATGCATGCCGCTTATGCGGACTCCGATAAGTTTTGGAGTGATTTCATGGAACAGGTAAACACCTTGCTCGATAGCCGCAAATTTTGGCGTGATTGTGAAGGGATGGGATGCAAACCCGAATATGTGGCCGAACATGTCGTTTTTCTGGGAAGTGCAATGATCAAGAAAGTATTGAAAGAGGGCGTTGCCCGTACTTTAGGAAGCGATATCCAACTGTATAAGGATCGCATTTCACCCAAAGAGGCAGACCGATTCCTGTTGGAGGACGTGAAACGGCTTCCCGAACACATGAATACGCAAAACTAATTCGGCACCTTGCCTGATTGAAAAAAGGACACTCCCTAAATTTGGGGTGTCCTTTCGTTTTGGGGTTAAAGGAGATTCTTCATTGCTTCATCGATCTGGAAGTTCTCGAAAGAGTCAAGATAAATTTGGGTGGTTTTGAGACTTTGATGTCCCAACGCCTCCGATATGATGCCAATATTAACTCCCGACTTTTTCAATACTGTAGCAAATGAGTGCCTTGCCACATAGGTCGTGACAGGCATTTTGATTCCCAACTCATTCGAAATCTTTTTGAGTGTAAGATTGACTTGTCTACACACTTTATGGATTCTGTTTTTCTTTTGCAAAGGTGTCGTGTGTCGTCTCTGATCAAGGATTGGAAATAGGTAACCAGAATATGTGCAGTACTCCTCGTATTTGGCTATGATAGAGACCGCTTGCTCAGAAAGAGGGATATTGATGACCCCATGTGTTTTCTGGCGATTGTAAACTAATCTTCCGTCTATAATGTTAACGGGAGTCAAGTTCGCAATATCCACGAATGCTATGCCACCACAAAGGTAAGAAAATACGAAAACGTCTTGTGCCAGTTGAAAGTCCCTGCTTCTTTTGGAGTAATCGGCTTGAATAAGTTTTAATGTATCGGATTTGCATAAGGCTCTTTTAGGTGTTTTCGTGCTGAATTTGCTGACCTTATAATCTACAAATGGATTCTTTTCTTTGGCGACTACCTTCGCTTTGATTGCTCTGTTGAACATGGCTCGTAATGTGCGCATCTGGAAACTCATAGTCGTTTCTTTATTGCCTTTGGAGCGTAGCCAACTCTCAAACCTGTTTAAGAATAGTTCGTCTATCTGACTGAAAGGAAAGTTAAGAGGTTTGTTCTCATTGAAATTCCTAAGCACGTTGTATGAGTTTTGGTAGGCATAGGCATTTCCGATTGTTCCCTCTCGTTTTAATCGGTCGATGATTTGCAAATAGAAGTTATCTACCGTTTCAGATTTGATAGGGGTGTGGTCAGTTTCATGTAAAAGTGTGGCAGCCGTATATTCCTCCACATAAGCCGATTTCTCCAGTACTTTAGTTTGGTATTCGGATTTTACTTTGAAAATGATTTGTTGGATGTACTTTCGATTGGGGCATTTGTTTTTAGGTTCGTTCCGATCAAAATCCCAATTATCGGGATGAACCGTTATGCCCAGACTCTTCATGGTTCGTTTGCGGTCTTTGGTGATGCGTAACATGAGGGGATGTTCTCCGTTGGCCAGGGTTTTGCTCTTGAAGCAGATTACTGAAATGGTGGCATCCATAGCTGTTTTGGTTTACACCACGGTTTACACACCTCGTCCAAAACGCATTCTGAGTAGGGTTATTGATGGCTTGATTCGAAAACCCCAATAAACGAAAAAGCCTCGATAATCATTGGATTATCAAGGCTTTTCAATTGTCGGGGTGAAAGGATTCGAACCTTCGACCACACGCCCCCCAGACG
>ERZ791624.459-NODE-459-length-28403-cov-2.299421_pt1 | contig 28403 bp, 23 predicted proteins | sample MGYA00510058_ERZ791624 | MGnify/ENA primary metagenome ERZ791624 (study PRJEB30046, sample SAMN00715158) | human gut metagenome | study: EMG produced TPA metagenomics assembly of the A metagenome-wide association study of gut microbiota in type 2...
TATTGGGAGATAACTCCAAAGGCTATGGAGATAGAATATATCCGTATAAAAAGGTTTAATCTGAAGATAGAAAAGGCTTATACAATAGGGAGGATATGAGCATTCGTTTAATTCCGTTAGCGGGTTATTGCTTTTTTCATCCCTTCCGGTCCTTTGGACTTCATGAGGCGGAAAGATTGGTTTAGTCATTCTTTCTTTTCTTGGTCCGGATTTGTAATGACTTCTTCGTCTTCCGGATAACTCCTGTTATCTTCTTCTTCCTCGTCAATGAAAAGTTCCGGTTGTTGAGGGCCTTTGTGTCTGAACAATATAGCTGCGGCTATTCCGGCCGCTGCGCCCCCCAAGTGTCCCTCCCAAGAAGTGGTGGAGGAAGCGAACTGTGGGAACATGTTCCATACCAGGCTGCCATATAGAAAGGTGACAAGCAATGACAGGGCTACTAAAGGAACGTGTTTGCGGAGAATGCCACTGAAGAACAGAAAGAAGGCGAGTGAATAAATTATACTGCTGGCACCTATATGCCATCCCGGCTTGCCTATTATAAATGTAAGTATTCCACTGACTATCCAGATGAAAAAAAGTATACCAATGCCCAAATCACGATAAAAGTAGAGCAGACACCATAATAAAAAAAGAAGAGGGAAAGTGTTCGCAAATAAATGTTCCCAATCGGCGTGTATCAACGGAGAAGTGAGAATCCCCATTATTCCTTTGGTTTCTTTGGGATATATGCCCCAGGTGATAAAATCCCAATTCATGACACTTTCCATTGTACGCAGGGTGTACAGAATGAAAAGAAGTAATAACGGAAGAGCAAAGCCAATAGAATTTTTTGAATTTCAAGTTTCATTTTGTCATAATTATGCTGATTTCTGTGCAATACTACGGATATTTGAGCGAAAAATGAAAAATATTTTGCTATTTAATTTTGCTTTATCCATTTAATTACTAATTTTGAGCGTTGCATACAAAAATAATATGTGACACAAATTGATATGGAAATTTGATTTATAACCTTAAAATAACAACTATGAGTTACTTACGATTTGACAAGACTCTTATGACGAACCTCGGGGAATCATTACCGAAAGAAATTCTCCGCACAAACCGTTCAGGGGCTTACCATTGTACAACCATTGTTGATTGCAATACGAGAAAATATCATGGATTGCTTGTCATTCCGGTGCCTGAGCTGGATGATGAAAACCATGTATTGTTATCGTCGTTGGATGAAACAGTGATACAACACGGCGCTGAATTTAACCTGGGGCTTCATAAGTATCAGGGTGACAATTACAGCCCCAGGGGACACAAGTATATCCGGGAATTCGAGTGTGAGAAAGTTCCTACCACTATATACCGGGTAGGTGGTGTGATTCTGAAGAAGGAAAAGCTTTTCGTTCATCATGAAAATAGAATTTTAATCCGTTATACTTTGCTGGAGGCACATTCGGCCACTACGTTGCGTTTGCGTCCGTTTCTGGCTTTCCGCAGCGTCCGTCAGTATACTCATGAGAACGCACAAGCCAGCCGTGACTATCAGGAGGTGGACAATGGGATCAAGACATGCATGTATCCGGGCTATCCCGAATTATATATGCAATTGAACAAGAAGAACGAATTCCACTATCAGCCGGATTGGTATCGGGGAATTGAGTATCCCAAAGAGCAGGAGAGAGGATATGATTTTAATGAAGATTTGTATGTTCCGGGTTATTTTGAAGTGGACATAAAGAAAGGTGAAAGCATTGTCTTTTCAGGAGGTGTTTCCGAGGCCGGTACCCGTACATTAAAGAGAACCTTTGAAGAGGAGGTGGAAGAACGTACTCCGCGTGATAATTTCCAGCACTGTCTGATAAATGCTGCCCATCAGTTCTTAAATAAACAGGGAGATGAGTTTTATATTTTGGCAGGATATCCGTGGTTTAAATGCCGTGCGCGCGATATGTTTATTTCCCTGCCGGGACTGACATTGGCGATTGATGAAGTGGCTAAGTTTGAAATGGTGATGGAAACGGCCCGCAAGGCAATTCATGACTTTATTAATGATGAGCCTGATGATGTTAAAGTGTACGAAATGGAGCATCCTGATGTTTTGCTTTGGGCGGTGTGGTGTATCCAGCAATATGCCAAGATGGTGTCGCGTGACCAATGCCGTGAGAAATATGGTACATTGTTGCAGGACATTATGGAATACCTTCGCCGGGAGAATCATCCGAACCTTTTCTTGCATTCAAACGGTCTGCTATATGCCAACGGAACGGAAAAGGCTATCACATGGATGAATTCTACCGCAAACGGACGTCCTGTGATTCCTCGTACAGGCTATATCGTAGAAATTAATGCTTTGTGGTATAATGCCTTACGTTTTACAAGTGAACTGTTGGGCGAAGGTGGAAACAATAATTTGGCTGAAACGTTAAATGTATTGGCAGAAAAGACGGGAAAGGCTTTCGTGGATACTTTCTTGAATGAGTATGGTTATTTACTGGATTATGTGGATGGCAATATGATGGACTGGAGCGTGCGTCCGAACATGATATTTACTGTAGCATTCGACTATTCTCCGCTTGATGCCCGTCAGAAGAAAGGGGTGTTGGACATTGTGACCAAAGAACTGCTTACTCCGAAAGGGCTCCGTTCGCTCAGCCCGAAGAGTGGCGGTTACAACCCGAACTATGTAGGTCCTCAGATGCAGCGTGATTATGCTTATCATCAAGGTACCGCATGGCCTTGGCTGGCTGGCTTCTATTTTGAAGCTTACCTTCGTATTTATAAGATGAGTGGCATAGGATTTGTGGAGCGTCAGCTGATAGGCTACGAAGACGAAATGACTTCTCATTGTATTGGCTCTATACCTGAACTGTTTGATGGTAACCCGCCTTTCAAAGGTCGTGGAGCTGTATCATTCGCTATGAATGTGGCAGAGATATTGCGAGTATTATATTTATTGAGTAAATACAATTATTGAAAGGAGGGACCTGTATGAAAGTATTAATGTTTGGATGGGAATTTCCTCCCAAAATATATGGTGGTCTTGCTGTAGCATCTTACGGTATAACAAAAGGTCTGAGTCTGCAAGGTGATATGGAAACAACCTTCTGTTTGCCCAAACCTTGTGGCGACGAAGAAAAGTTTCTGAACATTATAGGCATGAACCAAGTGCCCATTGTGTGGCGTGATGTGGATTATGATTACTTAAAGTCACGTCTTTCGACTTCGACTCCGGAACAGTATTATGCTTTCCGTGATCATATCTATTCTGATTTCTCATATATGCACGTCAATGATCTGGGGTGTATGGAGTTTGCCGGCGGCTATCCGGGAAACCTTCATGATGAGATCAATAACTTTTCTATTATTGCCGGTGTGGTTGCGCGCCAGCAAGAATTTGATATTATCCATGCGCACGACTGGCTGACTTATCCGGCTGGTGTGCATGCCAAGCTGGTAAGTGGCAAACCTTTGTGCATCCATGTGCATGCTACTGATTTTGACCGTTCGCGCGGTAAAGTGAATCCTACAGTATATGCTATGGAAAAGAATGGCATGGATCATGCCGACTGTATTATGTGTGTGTCCGAGCTGACCCGTCAGACTGTTATTCACCAATATCATCAAGACCCGCGCAAATGTTTTGCCATGCACAATGCCGTTTATCCGCTTTCGCAAGATTTGCTGGACATTCCTCGTCCTGATCACTCGAAAGAAAAAGTGGTGACTTTCCTGGGGCGTATCACGATGCAGAAAGGACCCGAGTATTTTGTGGAAGCCGCCGCATTGGTCTTGAAGCGTACCCGTAACATCCGTTTTGTAATGGCAGGATCGGGAGACATGCTGGACGCCATGATCAATCTGGCTGCGGAACGAGGTATTGCAGACCGTTTTCATTTCCCGGGGTTCCAGCGTGGGCGTCAGGTTTATGAAGCATATAAAAACAGTGATGTATTCGTAATGCCTTCCGTGTCAGAACCTTTTGGTATTGCTCCTTTAGAGGCTATGCAGTGCGGAACTCCTTCTATCATCTCAAAGCAATCGGGTTGCGGTGAAATTTTGGATAAAGTAATCAAGACAGATTATTGGGATATCAACGCTATGGCCGATGCCATCTATTCTATTTGTACGAATCCTTCTCTTTTCCAATATCTGCAGGAAGAAGGAAAGAAAGAGGTGGATGGCATTACATGGGAGAAAGTCGGCTTGAGAATCCGTGCCCTCTATGAGCAGGTGTTAAAAAACTATGGTAAATAATAAAACAATAACTAGGATATGAAAACAATATGTCTTTATTTTGAAATACATCAAATTATCCATCTGAAACGCTATCGCTGTTTTGATATAGGCCGTGACCATTATTATTATGATGATTATGAAAATGAGCGCGGCATCAGTGATATAGCCGAACGCTCGTATATTCCTGCGCTGAGTGCGTTGATTGAAATGGCAAAGAATCACGGTGATACTTTCAAGGTGGCTTTGTCTATCTCGGGTGTGGCGCTGGAACAGTTGGAAGTGCATGCGCCCGGTGTAATCGAGTTGTTGCATCAGTTGAATGAGACCGGATGTTGCGAATTCTTGTGCGAACCTTATTCTCACGGTCTTTCCTCATTGGCTAATGAAGATTGTTTCCGCGAAGAAGTGGAACGTATGCGTACCAAGATTAAACAAATATTTGGCAAGGAGCCGAAGGTATTCCGTAACTCCAGCTTGATTTATTCGAATGATATTGGCGCTACGATAGCCGATATGGGCTTTAAAGGTATGTTGACTGAAGGCGCGAAACATATTTTGGGTTGGAAGAGCCCGCACTACCTGTATCATTGTGCCATGAATCCGAACTTGAAGTTATTGCTTCGCGATTTCAAATTGTCTGATGACATCAGCCTGCGTTTCTCTAATTCCGAATGGAATGAATATCCGTTGTTTGCCGACAAATATATAGATTGGATTGCAGCTTTGCCGGAGGAGGAGCAGGTTATCAATATTTTCATGGAACTTTCTGCTTTGGGTATCGCCCAGCCATTGTCTTCCAATATTTTGGAATTTATGAAAGCACTGCCTGTCTGCGCAAAAGAAAGAGGGGTTACTTTCTCTACTCCGACCGATATCATTACCAAACTGAAATCTGTGGATCAGGTGGATGTTCCTTATCCTATGTCATGGATAGACGAGGAACGCGATATCAGTCCGTGGTTAGGCAATGTGATGCAGCGTGAGGCTTTCAATAAACTTTATAGTGTGGCAGAACGTGTTCATTTGTGCGATGATCGCCGTATTAAGCAGGATTGGGATTATTTGCAGGCAAGTAATAATTTCCGCTTCATGACCACTAAGAATACCGGTATTTGGTTGAATCGTGGTATTTATGATTCTCCGTATGATGCTTTCACCAACTACATGAACATTTTGGGTGATTTTATAAGTCGTGTCAATTCGTTGTATCCGGTAGATATGGATAACGAAGAATTAAATTCGTTGCTTACTACCATTAAGAATCAGGGCGAGGAATTGGTGGCTTTGAACAAGGAAGTGGAGAGATTGCAGGCTAAACTGGAGAAAGCTGAAGGCAAAAAGGCTCCTGCCGTAAAGAAAGAACCTGCTGCCAAGAAACCGGCGGCGGCCAAGAAAACGACGGCAAAGAAGCCGGTTGCCAAGAAAGCTGCTTCGAAGAAAGAAGAATAACAGAAATATAATATAAAGGACTTAAGAATTCACCGTTGTGCTTTCGGAAAACTGGTTTTAAGGTTGTAAGAGGCGGAACGGTGTTTTTCTATATAAAAGTTTGCTGCATTGAATATTTTATTTACCTTTGCCAATCTCAGATACGAAAAAACATGAAACAATTGTGCCAGAATAAACATACGATACGTTTCCGCTATTGGAGCCGGAAGAAGTACGCTATGTTTTATAGCTTGGGCAAATATGTAACTATTGGTAATCTGAAAAAGGAGATTGCCGATGTATCGTTGGGTAAACAGGCAAATGTTTGCACGGCATTCTCTGTTTGCTTTCCGCACGGAAAGAGGATGCTGGAGAGGAATATGAAGAAGGAATGGCCCCTGTTGAATCCATGTTGCAAATGTTTCGGATCCAACTGCCTCAACCACAGGTGGCTGACGTGATTTGTCTTTTTTATTTAAATAAATATTTGTTTGCCGGAAAGATGTGCCATGCATCTTTTCGGCTTTTTTTGTCTTAATATGAACTGTATATGATGCTGAATGAAATAAGAAACAAAGTGTTGGGCGGTGAGAAGATTACCGTAGAAGAAGCCCGTTGGCTGTCCTGCCAGGCAGAGAAACAGGATTTGTATGATGCGGCTCATGAGATAACACGGGTTCTGGCTTCTCGGAAATTCGATATGTGTTCCATTATCAATGCTAAATCCGGTAAATGTCCTGAGAATTGTAAATGGTGCGCACAGTCTGCACATTATAAAACAAAAGCGGATGTTTATGATTTGGTTGGGAAGGAAGAATGTCTGCGCCATGCTTTGTATAACGAAGCGCAGGGAGTATCCCGTTTTTCTTTGGTGACCAGCGGCAGGAAACCGGGTAGCCGTAACATGGACCGGCTATGTGAGACAACAGAGTACATGCGTGCGCATTCGCATATTCAGTTATGCGCTTCTTTAGGATTGCTGGATGAAGCGGAATTGGAACGGCTGTTTAAGGCAGGCATCACCCGTTATCATTGTAATCTGGAAACGGCTCCCTCTTATTTTTCATCTCTATGTTCTACTCATACACAAGAACAGAAAATAGAAACGTTGCAGGCAGCACGCAGGGTGGGGATGGATGTATGCAGCGGAGGAATCATCGGCATGGGCGAAACAATGGAACAGCGTATTGAGTTTGCTTTTACACTGAGGGAATTGGAAGTACAGTCTATTCCTATAAACCTGTTACAGCCTATACCCGGCACTCCATTGGAAAAAATGGATCGTCTTGCAGAGGCGGAGATTCTGACAACCATCGCTTTATTCCGTTTTATCAATCCCACAGCCTTTCTTCGTTTTGCCGGAGGGCGTTCACAGATGAGTGTGGAAGCTGTAAAGAAAGCATTGTATATCGGTATTAATTCTGCCATTGTGGGAGATTTGCTGACTACATTAGGTTCCAAAGTATCAGAAGATAAAATATTGATAGAAGAGGCCGGGTATTCGCTTTGATACATTATAAAGTTATTATAACAATAAGGAAATAATATATGGAAAATTTTGACAGGGAGCATTTATGGCATCCTTATACATCGACTACTCATCCGCTGCCCACTTATAAGGTAAGACGGGCGGATGGAGTATATATAGAATTGGAGGACGGAAGATGTTTGATAGAAGGGATGTCTTCGTGGTGGTGCATGGTACATGGATACAATCATCCGGTATTGAACCAAGCGCTCAAGGAACAGATAGACCGTATGAGCCATGTCATGTTCGGCGGACTGACACACGATCCGGCCATCGAATTAGGCAGGTTGTTGCTGAAGATTGTTCCTCCCCGTATGCAGAAAATATTTTATGCTGATTCCGGTTCGGTTGCGGTAGAAGTGGCACTGAAAATGGCCGTGCAATATTGGTATGCGCAAGGGAAGGAAAAGAAAAATAATTTTGTAACTATTCAGTCCGGATATCATGGAGATACGTGGAATGCCATGTCCGTTTGTGATCCGGTGACCGGTATGCATCATATTTTTGGCCCTACATTGCCTGTGCGTTATTTTGTTCCTGCTCCCCGGTCGCGCTTTGGCGGAATCTGGTATGAAGAGGATATAGAACCCTTGAAGGAAATATTGGAACAGCATCATGAAGAAATGGCTGCATTGATTTTGGAACCTATTGTACAAGGGGCGGGCGGAATGCGTTTTTATCATCCTGAGTTTTTGCGCCAGGCAGAGAAACTTTGCAGGCAATATCGTCTGTTGTTAATCTTTGATGAGATAGCGACAGGTTTCGGAAGAACAGGGAAACTGTTTGCTTGGGAGCATGCAGGTGTCCAGCCCGATATCATGTGCATAGGTAAGGCACTGACCGGTGGATACATGACTTTTTCTGCTGTCCTTGCCAGTGATGAGGTGGCTGATACCATTTCCGGCGGTTATCCGGGAGTCTTTATGCACGGCCCTACTTTTATGGGAAATCCGTTGGCTTGTGCCGTAGCGAAAGCATCCGTGGAATTGTTGCTTTCATATAGTTGGGAGGAAAAGGTAAAGGCTATTGAATCACAATTGAAGAGGGAGCTGGCTCCTGCTGCTTTATTGCCGCAGGTGGCTGATGTGCGTGTATTGGGAGCTATCGGGGTTATTGAAGTGAAGAAACCGGTAGATATGGCTTTCATGCAACGTCGTTTTGTCGAAGAAGGAGTATGGGTACGTCCTTTTGGAAAACTGATGTATATCATGCCGCCTTTTATAATTCAGCCGGAAGAATTGAGCAAATTGACGCATTCACTGGTAAAGATAGTAGGAGAATTAAAAGAATAAGTGATAGTATTGGGAAAAATAGAAAAAATGAATTCATTAACAGACTGGGAAAGAGAATTAGCCCTGCTTGAAAATAAAAGTAATCTTCGTAAGTTGCCTGTTATCCGCCATTTGGGAAAAGAGGTGGAGGTGAATGGAAAAGTGATGCTTAACCTTTCATCCAACGATTATCTGGGATTGGCTGCTTATCTGCCATTACGTACGGAATTCTTGCAAAGTCTTACTCCCGACACTTTTCTTCCTTCCTCTTCATCCTCTCGGCTGCTGACAGGAAATTTTAATATCTATGTTCAGATAGAGGATTTGCTTGCCCGACTGTTTCGGAAGGAAAGCGCGTTGGTTTTTAATAGTGGTTATCACATGAATGCCGGTATTCTTCCTGCAGTGAGCGATGCTCGTACATTGATTCTTGCCGATAAACTGGTACATGCCAGCATTATTGACGGCATTCGTTTATCGGCGGCCAAGTGTATTCGGTACCGGCATAACCGATATGACCAATTGGAACAGTTGCTGGTTTCCAATCATGCCGGGTATGATAGAATAATTATTGTAACCGAAAGTATTTTCAGTATGGACGGTGATGAGGCCGATCTCCGCCGTTTGGTCACTTTGAAGCAACAATATGATAATGTATTGCTGTATGTGGATGAAGCGCATGCTGTAGGGGTGCGGGGGATGCATGGCCTGGGGTGTGCGGAAGAACAGGATTGTGTGGCTGACATCGATTTTTTATGTGGAACTTTTGGTAAAGCGTTGGCCTCAGTAGGAGGCTATATTGTTTGTTCGAAGACCATCCGTGATTATTTGATCAATAAAATGCGTACATTCATATTTACAACGGCTCTTCCTCCTGTCAACTTGCTATGGACATTCTTTATCCTGGAGCATTTGGACAGTTTCAGCTTCCGGAGGGAAAGGTTGAAGAGAATATCCTCTCTTTTGAAAGACGCGTTGGTAAAGAAAGGCTACGCTTGTCCTTCTCCCAGCCATATTCTGCCAATGACGATAGGCGATAGCGGTGATACGGTGTTAAAGGCCGATTTCTTGCAGCGTAAAGGTTTTTATGCGTTGCCGGTGCGTCCTCCCACTGTGCCCGAAGGAACATCGCGTATCCGTTTTTCGTTGACAGCGGATATTACTGAAGAAGAAATAAAAAGTCTGATAGAATTGATATGAAACATTATTTTATACAACAAAAGCATCTTCCCCGATTGACACTTTTTTTTGCCGGTTGGGGAATGGATGAATGTCCTTTCATGGATCATTGCCCCGAAAATAGCGATCTGTTGGTTTGTTATGATTATCGTTCGCTGGATTTTGATTTCACGTTGTTGCAGGGTTATCAGGAGATTCGCCTGATAGCCTGGTCTATGGGAGTATGGGCCGCGTCTATGGTATTGCAGGATATGGACTTGCCTATTTGTGAGCGTGTTGCTTTGAATGGCACGGTAACTCCTGTCGATGATTTGAAAGGTATTCCGCAGCAAGTTTTTGAAGGAACACTGGAAGGCTTGAATGAGGGTACGTTGGAAAAGTTTATCCGCAGGATGTGTTTGAAAAAGGAGAATCTGGAAACATTCTTGTCGAAACGTCCGCAACGTGCGGTAGAGGAACTGCAAGAAGAGCTTCGGAGGATTGGAGAACAGGTAAAATCTTGCGCTGTTCCCAGTTTGCATGGGAACGGGCTGTTATAGGCAAGAATGATTTGATTTTTACGGCGGTCAACCAAAGAAATGCATGGACAGGGACGGAAGTGGCAGAGTATGATATTCCTCATTATTCAGAAGAAATAATGAGAGATTTGCTATGCCCGTCTGTTATTTAAAACAAAAACGTATGATTAATAAGCAATTGATAACCCGTCGCTTTTCCCGCGCTGTAGAGAGTTATAACCGTGAGGCGGTGGCACAAAGCAGATAGCATACCGCATGAGTGATATGCTAAATCATTATTTGCCCCGTCCGTGCGGCCGGATATTGGAAATTGGTAGCGGGACGGGCTTTCTTACCCGCAGGTTGATGGAAACCCTCCATCCTGAAAAACTGGTGTTGAATGACATTTGTCAGGAGATGAGTTCTTGTTTCACCGATTTGTTGGGAAGCGGGCAGGCTACCTTTCTGGCAGGGGATGCCGAGTCCCTTCCTTTTCCAAAAGGACAGGATTTGATTGTATCATGCTCGGCATTACAGTGGTTTGTTTCTCCCGAGCTGTTTTTTGAACGTTGTAATACTTTGTTGAAGCAGAAAGGATATTTTGCTTTTACTACGTTCGGCAGGGATAATCTGAAAGAAGTTGCATCGGTTACCGGCAGCGGTCTTCACTATCGTTCTTTAGAGGAATTAGAAGAAGCGCTGCGCATACACTATGAGATCGTGAAGGCTCATGAGGAACGTATCTGTCTGACTTTCGGCACTCCGCTCGAAGTGCTTTATCACTTGAAACACACCGGGGTGGCTGCTGTCAGGCAACAAGCGTGGACTAAAAGGGATTTGCAGGATTTCTGTGACAAGTATGCCCGTTTGTTCAGTGATGGTCGTTCGGTGACTTTGACTTATCATCCTATTTATATTATTGCAAAGAAAAGACAATAGAAATAAAAAGAATCATGAAACAGAATGTATTTTTCGTAAGTGGTATTGATACAAATATTGGTAAAAGTTATGCCACGGCCTATCTGGCACATCTTTGGAACAAACAAGGATGTCGTACTATTACTCAAAAATTCATACAGACAGGAAATCCGGAAGGTTATTCGGAGGATATTGAGTTGCATCGTCGTCTGATGGGGATGGAGTATTTGCCTGAGGATGAGCAGGGACTTACCAAACCTGAAATATTTTCTTATCCGGCTTCTCCCCATTTGGCTTCACGAATAGATAACCGCGCCATTGATTTTGATAAAATAAAGCATGCCACGGAGGTGCTGAGTGAGCGCTATGATGCTGTTTTAGTAGAAGGAGCCGGGGGGCTGATGGTGCCGTTGACAGAAGATAATCTGACTATAGACTATGTTCAGGAATCGGGTTATCCCTTAGTTTTTGTTACTTCGGGACGATTGGGAAGTATCAACCATACATTATTGAGTTTTGAGGCTATAGAACGGAGAGGGATAAAGCTTCATACAGTGATGTACAATCTGTTTCCCGAAGGAGAGGATAAAATCATTCAAGCAGATACAGAAACTTATATTTGTCGTTATATAGAGAAGCATTTCCCGGATACAGCATTTGTGAAGGTACCTTGCTTGTAATTCATCTTTCTTGTTTATGATGTGTTTACCTGATAAAAAGAGGTTGTTCTACATCTGACGACCTCTTTTTATTAGTTGTATCCATAATTTTCCGCTTAAGTTATAGTATGATTTTTACTTTGTGGAGTAGTTTTGTCCGTGTAATGAGTTATTTCTCCTGTTCTGCATTGTACAAGGCGATATATCCGCGTTCTTCTGTATGGATGCGGACGGCATTCAAATGCGTCCTTGACATGTTTTGCCAATGCCTTTTACATTGCAATAGGAAAGCCATTCGATTTTGGCTTCGAGCAATGCTTCTTTTACGTCCTCGAATTGGGTCTTACAGATAATAGCTTCAATTTTTTTATTGTTGTATTTGTATTTTGTATATAATGTAATCTTTTTACCTTCTAAAAAACTAATACTTTGTTGTTATCCTTGTCTGGTTATGCTCTTTATGATTAAAAACTTAGCCCGAAAACGAAATAAGCCCCTTCAGTGCGTGGGTTTACGGTGACTTTTGCAAAAGCTGGAACGGAGAATGAATCGGTGATTTTTATTTCCTTGGCGGCTCCCATGCTGATGTCGCATACGGTGAAACCGTTGGAACCGTTGCATACAGGGGCTTCGGAATAGTTGTAAAAGTCTGTGCCCCACGGAGTCGCTCCTATTTCCGCTGTCCATTCCAGCCCTGCCAGTGTGAAAGGTACGGTAGCCGAGATATAGGACGAATAGGCTCTGTTTCCTCCGTTATTCACTCCGTCGGTTCCGGCGAAATTGGTATACCAGTTCAAGGCCAGCGGTCCGAAGTCATAACCTATTTGTGCCTCGAAGGTATGGTTGGTATTGTGTGAGCCGTAATGAAAATACCCCGGTCCTCCATTGAACCAGTAATCTGTGACGGAGATACTGAAACCTCCTGTGGCGTAGCCTAATGTGAGGTCAATCTCTTTTGTATCTTCTTTTTCGATACCTGCTGTTCCCCATGCAGACAATGAGAACCCTTTGTAAGAAACTGACAACGTGGGTTGGATACTGACACCTCCTAAATCCTGGCCACGCCAGATGTATCCGCTTACGAGATCGGCTCCTGCGCTGGCTTCCACTTTGTCCTGCGCCATGCCCATTGCCGGAACAGCTATTGCCAAGGCCGACAGAAATGTTGTTTTTCTAAAACTCTTTTTCATTGCTTTTTACCTTTTTAATCCATAATAGTGAGTTTGTTATATCTCGTATGTATTTGTTTTTCTTGTAATGGCTTGTGCTTGTTATGTGATAATACTTCAACGAATTCTATATTGGTTCGTTCGGGAAAAAGCGGATGATTCTCCAGTTTCGGACCTATTGCCGGCAAATTTACATCTTTTATATCATCTATGAAAACCACTAAATATGGATTTCACATACAAACAAATGTTCTTTTGTATTCTTTTCCATCTACTGTGATTGTTTTTGCCAACATTTTGCCGTCCGGGGTATTTATTTGTCTGGAGTTGGCAAGCAGGGGAAGATCCATGTCCACTGTTACTTCTTCTACCAGCTCGTTCTCCGTATGCAGTTTTAGGACCTTGATTCCTGAGAGCGTTTCCTGCGTGATGGCTTTCTTTTGAGTCAATTTGTTGTCATATACATACTTTCCTATACATCTGGAGGCGTTACCACACATCATGACTTCAGAACCATCTGCATTGAATATGTGCATACTGAAATCCGCTTTGGCTGATTTCCCAATCAATGCCAGCCCGTCGGAACCGATCCCCGTGTGACGAGCTCCATCTGATGGAAGTTCTCACGGGGTCTGCTATGAGGTGCTTTAGGGTGTTTACGTATATATAGTCATTACCTGCTCCCTGCATCTTTGTGAACGTGATTGTTGTTGCCATTTTGTCTATAATTTCTTCTGTTATTATTTCCTTTTGTCTTAATTTAGTGCAAATATATATCTTGTTGATGCTTTATAAATTTGAGCCTATATTCTGTTATGGAACATATAGTTTAGGTAATATTTTGTTGGTTATTCAGTGTCGTATAATTGGTATCATATATAATTAAGGTGGATGATTGATGTAACAAGATGATAATATATTATCTCATTTTTATATTATTTTGTTACCTTTGCATCCTGTTGGATAAAAAAGAGATTTGTAATGCAGAATATTATTGCGATAGAAAATGGTGTGACCCGCCATCCGCTGTACCGGATGAAGGAACCGGTGAATATGACACTTGCCGCCGGAGAACATATAGCTGTTGTGGGGAGAAACGGGGCAGGAAAAAGTATATTGGTAGATACGATTACAGGCCGGTGGCCGTTGTTGATGAACGAAGTGAAGTATGATTTCTCTCCTTCTCCTTCGAAGATGGCATACGAGAATATAAAGTATATTGCTTTCCGTGATTCATACGGAGATTCCGATGGAAATTACTATTATCAGCAACGATGGAATGCCCATGATTTGGATGAAACCCCACTGGTACGTGATTTGTTGCCCGAAGCGACCGATTCAGGTCTGAAAAAGGCTTTGTATGAACTGTTTGGCATAGAGAGGATGCTGGATAAACATATTATTCTGCTTTCCAGTGGTGAGTTACGTAAGTTTCAACTGACAAAGACTTTGCTGAGTAATCCGCGTGTACTGATTATGGATAATCCCTTTATCGGACTGGATGCGAAGACGAGGGACCTGCTTCATACATTGTTGGGCGAACTGACTAAAGTAACCCATTTGCAGGTAATCCTTATCTTGTCTAAGTCCGATGATATTCCTGCTTTTATTACTCATGTTATTCCTGTGGAAGACAGGGTGTGTGGTAAAAAGATAACTTTGCAGGAATATTTGGCGGTCCGTAAGCCGATACCGGAACGGATACTTTCCGAAGAAAAGGAGGCACGGATTCTGAATTTGCCTTACGGCGGTGATTTGTATCACACCGAGCACGTAGTCGATTTGAACAAGGTAAGCATCCGTTATGGCGAGCGTACCATTTTGAAAGATTTGGACTGGACAGTGAAATGTGGCGAGAAATGGGCTTTGAGTGGAGAGAACGGTTCAGGAAAGTCTACGTTGTTGAGTTTGGTCTGTGCGGATAATCCGCAGAGTTATGCTTGTGATATTACCTTGTTCGGCAGAAAACGCGGTTCCGGAGAAAGTATTTGGGAGATAAAGAAGCATATAGGATATGTCAGTCCTGAGATGCATCGCGCTTATCTGAAAAACCTTCCTGCCATAGATATTGTGGCAAGCGGACTACATGATTCTGTGGGGTTGTACAAACGTCCGCGTCCCGAGCAGATGGCGGCTTGTGAATGGTGGATGGATATTTTTGGTATTGCAGATTTGAAAGACCGGAATTTCTTGCAGTTGTCCAGTGGCGAGCAGCGTCTGGTGTTGTTGGCCCGTGCTTTTGTGAAGGATCCTGAGTTGCTTATTTTGGATGAGCCTTTGCATGGGTTGGACTTGTACAACCGCCAGTTGGTGAAAGATGTGATAGAAACTTTCTGTCGTCGTAAGGACAAGACCATGATTATGGTGACACATTATCAGGAAGAGTTGCCCGCATGTATAACTAACTTTCTTTTCTTGAAGCGGAATTAAAAGTTCTTTTTCTAAAGGTACGTTCCGGGCAGACGGAAGACAACAGGTTAAACGATAGTGCCCTGTCGCTTTCCGGACAAGCCGGGATGTTGGGCTGAGTACAAATAATCCTACTGTTCGTTTCATAAATATAGCATTGAAATTTTTAAAAGAAAACGAATCATGGAAAACACATTAAAAAAGCCTATGACAGGCATTATTCCTCCTTTAGTGACTCCGTTACTGGATAATGACAAACTGGATATTGATGGTTTGGAAAGGTTGATAGAACGATTGATAAAAGGAGGAGTGCACGGATTATTTATACTGGGTACCACCGGAGAAGCGCAGAGTATCAGTTACCGGCTTCGCCATGAAATGATAAAGGAAACTTGCCGTATCAATGCCGGAAGACTTCCGGTTCTGGTTTGTATTTCCGATACTTCAATTGTAGAAAGTATTCATCTGGCACATGTAGGGGCCGAGTGTGGTGCTTCAGCCGTAGTTTCCGCTCCCCCTTACTACTTTGCTCCGGGACAGCCTGAACTGGCCGAATTTTATGAGGACCTGATTCCTCAGTTGCCGTTACCTATCTTCTTGTACAATATGCCGTCGCACACGAAAGTGAATTTTGCTCCGGCTACTATTCAACGCATTGCCCGTAATCCTCAGGTGGTGGGGTTCAAGGATAGTTCGGCTAATGCCGTTTATTTCCAGTCCGTGATGTATGCCATGAAGGACAGACAGGATTTCGCCATGTTGGTGGGACCGGAGGAAATTACGGCAGAGTGTGTGTTGCTGGGTGGACATGGGGGGATCAACGGAGGTGCCAATATGTTCCCGGAATTATATGTAGATCTTTATCATGCTGCGGTAGCGCGTGACATGGAAACCGTAAGTCGGCTGCAACCCTTGGTGATGCAAATCAGTAGCAGTATTTATACCGTGGGGCAGCATGGCTCCAGTTATTTGAAAGGATTGAAATGCGCGTTGTCTTTATTGGGCGTTTGTGATGATTTTGTTGCGGCTCCTTTCCATCGCTTCAATGTTCCGGAACGCGAGAAGATACGCAAGGCGTTGGAGGCACTCCCTTTTTGTCCGGAATTGAAACCTTAAATGCTCGGTCTGTATGCATATCATTGATATAATCGTCTTTTTGTTGTTTACCGGCGGAGTCGTGGCCTTCGGTTGTTCTTTCTTTAAGAAGAAAGGTACCTCCGAGGAGTTCACTTCTGCCGGAAGAAGTTTGCCCGGCTGGGTGGTGGGGATGTCCATCTTCGCCACGTATGTCAGCAGTATCAGTTATCTGGGATATCCGGGAAAGGCCTTTTCGGGAGATTGGAATGCATTTGTATTCAGTCTTTCTATTCCTATCGCCTCTTATTTTGCGGCTCGTTACTTTGTGCCTTTTTACCGGAGTCAGGACAGCATATCGGCTTATAGCTTTTTGGAAAACCGTTTCGGTCCTTGGGCACGTATATATGCTTCGTCCTGCTATCTGCTCACCCAGATAGCACGTACAGGGTCTATTCTGTATTTGTTGGCGTTGCCCATGAATGTATTGTTGGGATGGCATATCCAGACCATTATTGTTGTAACCAGTGTGGCTATTGTGCTTTATTCCATGTTGGGTGGCATGAAGGCTGTCATTTGGACAGAGGCCATACAGGGAATTATTCTGATCGGAGGTGCGTTGGTATGTATGTTTATTTTGCTTTTTGATATGCCCGGAGGTCCGGTGCAGACTTTCTCCATCGCCATGGAAGATGGTAAATTCAGCTTGGGAAGCTTTGGAAGCAGTTTAAGTGAGTCCACTTTTTGGGTGTGTCTGATTTATGGTATATTTACTAATTTGCAGAACTATGGTATAGACCAGAGTTATGTGCAACGTTATCATACGGCGAAGAATGAGAAGGAGGCTAAGTTTTCGGCCTTGTTCGGAGGATATTTGTTTATTCCCGTTTCGGCCGTTTTCTTTATGATAGGGACTGGACTGTATGCGTTCTATAAAGTGCATCCGGGGATCTTGCCCGACGGGGTGGGGGCGGATTATGTCTTTCCGTTTTTTATAGTCAATGAGTTGCCGGTGGGGTTGACAGGCCTGCTGATTGCTTCTATCTTTGCCGCAGGTATGAGTACCATTGCGACCAGTGTCACTAGTTCGTCTACCATCATTCTGACGGATTATTATCAGCGGTTCCGCAAACATGCCGGAAACAGGGAGCGGATGTTGGTGCTGAAACTCTCCAGTGTAGGAGTGGGAGTGGCAGGGATTCTGGTGGCTTTTGCCTTTATGAGTGTGCAAAGTGCGCTGGATGCCTGGTGGGCGTTGGCGTCTATTTTCAGCGGAGGCATGTTGGGACTGTTTCTATTGGGGTATATTTCGAAGAAAGCACGTAATTTTGATGCGGTACTGGGAGTCGTTTGTGGAGTAATTCTGGTTTGTTGGATTGTGATATCCCCCTTTGTACATGCCAATCTGGCTATCGTGTTCGGGACGTTGCTGATATTTTTGGTGGGATTCCTGAGTGCTAATCTGCTTAATAAGAGAAGATGTAAGTAGAATAACTTAATTTTATAAAACTCAACTTTATAGAAAAGAATTTTTCATCTGAAACTTGACATTCTTCATTGACAATAAGAAGGCCGTATCACTTTTGAGTAATGATACGGCTTTTCTGTATTTGTCGGTTACAATCTGTAACCTTTAGAATGTTCATTTTGGTTTTGATTCACTCTCCGGTTTATTAATCGTTTCATCGTTCTCCTTATCAGATAAATCTTTTCAGCTCATTGACCCTGTTTAATGCGGCATTGAAATCTTCCACCAGTTCTTTCATCACTTCGTCTACCGTCTGTAATTTATGTATGCATGATGCGACTTGTCCTATTTCCAGTTCACCTTCGAATAAATCTCCTTCAAAGATTCCCTTTTTGGCACGTCCTTTTCCTAACAAAGTGCGTAGTTCATCCGTTGTTGCGCCACGGCTTTCCGCTTCTTCTACTTGTTTGAAGAAATCATTCTTGACCAACCGGACGGGAGAGAGCTGTTTCAATGTCAGTTGGGTATCTCCTTCATTCAGTCGCAGACACCGGTCTTTGAATGTGAAATGAGCAGAACTCTCTTCGGTTAATGCAAAGCGCGTCCCTATTTGCACCCCGTCGGCCCCCAATGCCATAGCAGCCAGTATGCTTTCTCCCGATCCGATACCTCCGGCAGCTATCAACGGCACAGTGGTGATCTGTCTGACGGCTGGAATAAGACATAGGGTGGTCGTTTCCTCCCGTCCGTTATGTCCTCCTGCTTCGAATCCTTCGGCTACGATGGCGTCTACACCTGCTTCTTCACATTTGGCGGCAAACTTGGTGCTTGCCACTACATGGGCCACAATGATTCCATGCTCATGCAGGTGTTCTGTCCAGGTCTTTGGATTTCCGGCAGAGGTGAAGACGATTTTCACACCCTCTTCTATTACCATATTGATAAGGATGTCTATTTCGGGATACATCAGCGGAATGTTTACTCCGAAAGGTTTGTCTGTCGCCGCTTTGCATTTCTGTATGTGTTCGCGTAAGGTCTCGGGATGCATGGAGCCTGCTCCTATCAGTCCCAGTCCTCCGGCGTTACTTACTGCGGAGGCCAGTCGCCAACCGCTACACCATACCATTCCTCCCTGTATGATGGGATACTTTATTCCAAAAAGATTGCAAATTCTGTTCATATGTAATAATTTAGTGATTTGTCTATTTGCTAATGTACCAATAACTATGTGGGACATAATACAGCCGATTAGCACATTGACGAATAGTTCATTATACAAAACAACTAACTTTTATTGAATGTTTTAGGGAGAAAGTAGTGAAAAAAGGAAAAATTCTTAGAAATTTTAAGGTTTGTAGAACAGAAATGGTCTATCTTTGTTCTCAGAATTAAAATTGTATATTTATAAACGGATAAAAAACATGTTATTACAACTGCTATTTGTACTTGTCGCTATTATTGTAGGTGCCCGTCTGGGAGGTATCGGACTGGGAGTGATGGGAGGTGTGGGCCTTGCCATATTGACCTTTGTTTTCGGACTTCAACCTACCGCTCCCCCTATTGATGTGATGTTGATGATTGTCGCCGTTATCTCTGCCGCCTCTTGTATGCAGGCTGCCGGCGGACTGGACTATATGGTGAAATTAGCAGAACGGTTGTTGCGTCGTAACCCTTCACAAGTGACTATCCTGAGTCCGTTGGTTACTTATCTGTTTACTTTTGTCGCAGGTACGGGGCATGTGGCCTACTCTGTGCTTCCTGTCATAGCCGAGGTGGCTACGGAAACTAAAATTCGTCCTGAGCGTCCTTTAGGCATTGCCGTTATCGCCTCGCAACAGGCTATTACTGCCAGCCCTATCTCTGCCGCTACCGTAGCGTTGCTGGGATTGCTGACAGGATTTGACATCACTCTGTTTGATATTCTGAAGATTACTATTCCCGCTACATTAATCGGTGTGCTGGTGGGAGCTTTCCTTTCAAAGAAGGTGGGTAAAGAGTTGTTGGAAGATCCCGAATACTTGCGCCGCTTGGAAGCCGGGATGATTGATACAAAACATGTGGAGCTGAACGATGTGAAGAATATGTTTCATGCCCGTATCTCGGTGATAATTTTTATTGCCGCCACGCTGTTGATAGTGTTGTTCGGTTCTATTCCTGTCATGCGTCCTGTGTTCAATGGTACGGCTTTGGATATGCCGGCTATTATTGAGATTTTGATGTTGTGTGCGGCGGCTGTTATTCTTCTCATTTCACGTACGGATGGAATTAAAGCTACACAAGGCAGTGTGTTTCCTGCCGGGATGCAGGCGGTAATCGCTATATTTGGTATTGCATGGATGGGAGATACCTTCATTAATGGAAACATTACGGAACTGACAGGCTCTATTGAGGGGATTGTGCGCCAAATGCCCTGGTTGTTCGGTCTGGCATTGTTTGTTATGTCCATTTTGCTTTATAGCCAGGCTGCTACGGTGCGTGCCATTGTGCCGTTAGGGATAGCACTGGGTATTTCTCCGATGATGTTGATTGCTTTGTTCCCTGCTGTCAACGGATATTTCTTTATTCCTAATTATCCTACAGTGGTGGCAGCTATAAATTTTGACCGTACAGGAACAACAGGCATTGGAAAATGGATTCTGAATCATTCGTTCATGATGCCTGGGATGGTGGCCACCATTGTTTCTATTGTGGTAGGCCTGCTGCTGGTACAGGTGTTCTAGAAAGGAAAGGGGGTAGGTGTAGTCGGACTTGAAGATGAGTGATCTTCTGCCTGTAACATTTATAATGATTCGATGTATACATATATATCATCGGCACATCTTCTTCTTTGTGTGAACAAAATTTCCAAATAATTATTATAGTAATAAAACCTAAACTTGAAAAGATTATGAACGGATTAAGAAAACTCAGCCTTATGGCGGCAATGCTGGTATGTACCACATTGGCTGCTGTCGCCCAAAAGCCTAATATCCACATATTGGCTACAGGAGGGACTATTGCCGGAACAGGCGCTTCGGCTACTAAAACAAATTATACTGCCGGACAGGTGGCTATCAGCACATTGCTGGAAGCGGTTCCCGAAGTGAACAAAATAGCCAATGTGACCGGGGAACAGATTGTAAAAATCGGTTCTCAGGACATGAATGATGCCGTATGGCTGACGTTGGCCAAGCGTATCAACGAGCTTTTCAGCCGTGGAGATGTGGACGGTATCGTGATTACTCACGGAACTGACACAATGGAAGAAACCGCCTTTTTCCTGAACTTGACTGTGAAGAGTGACAAGCCTGTTGTATTGGTAGGAGCCATGCGCCCCTCTACGGCCATGAGTGCGGACGGACCGTTGAACTTGTATAATGCGGTAGTTACTGCCGCTGCTAGGGAATCACGGGGTAAAGGTGTCGTAATTGCCATGAACGGTTTGATTTTGGGAGCTCACGGAGCCATGAAGACCAATACGGTGGATGTACAGACTTTCCAGTCTCCTAACTCCGGTGCGTTGGGATATGTATTGAATGGTAAGGTTTTTTATAATATGGAATCTTTGAAACGCCATACCACCGGTTCCGATTTTGATGTGGCCCACCTTGACAAGCTGCCGAAAGTAGGTATCGTTTACAGTTATTCCAATGTAGAGGCTGATGTTATGATCCCTTTTCTGAATAATGGTTACCAAGGTATTATTCATGCCGGTGTGGGGAATGGCAACATTCATCAGAATTTGTTTCCGATATTGGAAAAGGCCCGTCAGCAAGGTATTTTGGTAGTGCGTTCCAGCCGTGTTCCTACCGGACCGACCACATTGGATGCCGAGGTGGATGATAATAAATATCAATTCGTGGCTTCACAAGAGTTGAATCCTCAGAAAGCGCGTGTGTTGTTGATGTTGGCATTAACTAAAACAAAAGACTGGAAGAAGATTCAGGAATACTTCAACGTATACTAGTCCATCCGGCACTTTTTCTTTTTATCTCTTTTTCTTTTGCGCGCATAAAAGAAAAAGAGAATACATTATAACCTAAAACTTTGACTTATGAAAAGAATAATGTTAGTATGCCTGACAGCCCTTGCTGTCTCAGGTACTTACTCTTTATATGCCCAATCTTCCGGAAGTGATTTCATGGTCGGTGACAAAAGCCTGTTTGAAGAAGTCACCGGTATCAAGAAGAAAACGGACAAGTTCAATCTCTATCTTAATATGCACGGTGATTTCAACATGAAATGGAATGATTCCGGATTTGATCAGGGCGCATTCGAAATGAAGCAGCTCCGTATCGAAATGAAGGGGGATATCAATGATTGGTTGAGTTACCGTTACCGTCAGCGTCTGAATCGGGGTAACGATGGTTCCGGCAATATAGATAATGTACCTACCAGCATAGATTGGGCAGGAGTAGGCATCAGATTAAATAAGTTCTCATTTTTTGCCGGAAAGCAATGTGTCTCGTATGGTGGTATAGAATTTGATTTGAATCCGATTGATATTTACGAATATAGTGACATGATAGAGCACATGAGTAACTTCATGACCGGTTTGAATGTGGCATACAACTATAATCCTTATCAGCAGATACAATTTCAGGTATTGAACAGCCTGAACGGGCCGTCCGAGGAGATGTATGGGGATTTGGAACGTACCAAACTGCCGTTAGTTTATACCTTGAACTGGAACGGAAATTTCCTGGATGTTTTCAAAACCCGTTGGTCTGCCTCTGTTATGAACGAAACGAAGGGCGAAAAGATGTATTATTACGCTTTGGGTAATGAATTTAATTTCAGCCCTAAATGGCATGCCTATTTTGACTGGATGTATTCTCGTGAAGGAGTAGACCGTAAAGGGATTATAACTAACATCGTAGGAACTGATAATCAGGCACACAATGCTTTTAATGCCGAATATATGTCCTATGTGTTGCATGTGAATTATCGTTTTGCCCCAAAGTGGAACTTGTTTGCAAAAGGAATGTATGAAACTGCTTCCGTTTATAAGGCAAGCGATGAAGTGGAAAAAGGGAAATATCGCACGGCATGGGGATATGCAGGAGGTATAGAATTTTATCCGATGGAGAGCAATCTGCACTTCTTCCTGGCATACGTGGGGCGTTCCTATAAATATACCGATCGTGCAAAGGCGTTGGGTGAGGACAATTTCAGTACCCATCGTGTGTCAGTGGGATTCATTTGGCAGATGCCTGTATTCTAGCTCATGCTTTCCTTTTTTGTTTGTTATGAAGAATCGGCAGGCAACTTGTTGCCTGCCTGCTATTTATCATGAAAATGTTTTTCTTTTATCAGAGTTAAAGCCGTTACCTTTTTTATCATACACGTCATAAATCAGCCTGGCAACTTTTCATGAATGGGTTACAGAGTTTCCTGACTTTATCTGATTCGGGAATATTTTTCCTGTTTATTGTATGGACCGGAGATTTTTCTTTCCGAAAAACTTATCAATAATCAATGCGATAGCCCCATCGCCCGTCACATTACAAGCAGTACCGAAACTATCCATGGCAATGTAAAGTGCTATCATCAAAGCCTGTTCACTTTCTTCGAATCCCAGCATGGAAGACAGGATCCCCAATGCAGCCATGATGGCTCCTCCCGGTACTCCCGGTGCAGCTACCATCGTGATTCCCAGCATAAAGATGAATCCTGCAAACATGGGGAAATCAAATGGCATTCCTTGCATAATCATCAGTGCCAGTGCGCAAGCAACAATCTTCAACGTGCTTCCCGACAGATGAATTGTGGCACATAGCGGAATGACAAATCCGGCTATATCCTCCGTGACCCCATTCTTGACAGTCTGTCGCAAAGTCACCGGAATGGTGGCTGCCGATGACTGTGTGCCCAATGCTGTGAAATAGGCAGGCATCATCTTTCCCAGTAGTTTGAACGGATTCCGATGTACAAACAGCGCTGCAATGGTATATTGAAAAACCAACAGGAAGATGTGAAGCAGGAAAATGACTCCGATGATCTTGATAAATACCATCAGAATGTTATATACCTGTCCGGAATGGGTCATATTCAGGAATATACCGAATATATAGATAGGCAGTAGGGGCAGAATCACCGTCTGGATGGTTTTGACTATGATTTCTTTGAAATCGTTACATACGTTTTTCAGCGCTGTACTATCCAAATGTGCGATGCCCAGACCTAGTGTGAAGGCTAAAATCAAGGAAGTCATCACATTCATCACCGGGGGGATGGCTACAGTGAAGAATGGAGAAATATCATGTGCCTCGCTGATTTGTTCTATCGGTGCTCCCGGAGTAATCATGGAAGGGAAAAAAGTCACTCCGGTGAAATAAGACAGGAAACCGGAGAACAACGTGGCGCTGTATGCTACCAATGTCGTTATCACCAGCATCTTTCCTGCCTCCTTACCGATATCGGCAATGGCAGGAGTGACCAGTCCGAGAATAATCAGTGGAATGATGAAACCCAAAAATTCGCTGAAGATTCCGTTGAAAGTCACAAATACTCTGACCAATTCGCCGGGAAGAACGTTTCCGAATCCTATACCCAATGTGATGGCGATGATAATTCGGGCTAATAAGCCGATTTTTAACCTCTTCATGATAATGTGTTATTATTCAAATTGCAAAGATAGAATTATTGAACAAATAACCTATCAAATTGTTAAATATAAAAAGAATAATTTATGGAAAAGGCAGATATAGGATTAATCGGATTAGGTGTGATGGGGCAGAACCTTGCTCTGAATCTTGCCAACAAGGGATGGAAGGTTGTAGTATGGAACCGTACCGTTCCTGGAAAAGAAGAAAATGTAGTGGAACACTTTATAGCCAACCGCGCCAAAGGAAAAGGCATCATAGGCAGTAATGAACTGACAGATTTTGTCGAAGCACTGAAAACTCCGCGTGTCATCCTTTTGATGGTACAGGCGGGTCCCGCTGTCGATGAACTGACGGGCAAGCTGTTTCCTTTGATGGAAAAGGGTGATATCCTCATTGACGGAGGCAACTCTTATTATGAAGATACGGAACGTCGTGTAAAGGAACTTTATGATAAAGGAATGTACTTTGTAGGTTGCGGCATTTCAGGAGGTGAGGAGGGTGCTTTGCATGGAGCGTCCATCATGCCCGGTGGTGCGCAAGAGGCATGGCCAGTCATTCAGCCGATGCTGAAAAGTATTGCGGCAAAAGCTGAGGATGGTACTCCGTGTTGTGAGTGGGTAGGTCCCGGTGGCGCAGGCCACTATGTAAAAATGGTGCATAATGGCATAGAATATGGGGATATGCAGCTGATTGCTGAAACTTATTTCGCCATGAAGCACCTGCTGGCGTTGAAGAATGAACAGATGGCGGATATTTTTGAACAATGGGACAAAGGACGTCTGCATAGTTACCTGATAGAGATTACTTCGGCCATTCTGCGTCATAAAGAAGAAGGAGGCGATTATTTGCTCGATAACATTCTGGATGCTGCAGGACAAAAAGGAACGGGTCGCTGGAGTGTCATTAACTCCCTACAACTAAATACACCACTGGACGTGATTGCCGAGGCGGTTTTTGCCCGTAATCTGTCGGCAGAGAAGAACTTGCGCGTGCTGATGTCCAAACATTATATGCATGTGGAGAATCATCCGGTATATAATTATCAGGATACGGTGATCGGATTGGAAAGTACCTTATATGTGGCTCGTCTGACAGGCTATGCGCAAGGGTTTGCTCTGATGTGCACTGCCAGTGAGCAATATGGCTGGAAGTTGAATCTTTCCACTATCGCGCTGTTGTGGCGCGCCGGATGCATTATTCGTTCTGCTTTTCTGAACGACATTGCCGAGGCCTATCACCGTGCACCGGGATTGTCGCATCTGTTGCTGGACGAGCATTTCGGACGGGAAGTAATGGAAGCCCTGCCCGCGTGGAAGAAATACATCGGTGTCATGTTGAGAGAAGGGTTGCCCGTACCTGTACTTTCCGCAGCGTTGAATTATTTTCTGGGTCTGACCACCAACCGTTCCCCAGCCAATATGATTCAAGCGATGCGTGATTATTTCGGAGCTCATACCTTCGAGCGTGTGGACAGTCCACGAGGGGAATTTTTCCACGAACATTGGGAAGACAACTATTGATATGTCGCAACACAAAGCATTATACATTCATTTTTAAAAGAAAGAATCATGAGTTTACCACATAGTTTATTTTTGGTCATCTTCGGTGCATCCGGTGATTTAACCCGGCGCAAACTGATGCCTGCCTTGATAAAGATACATAACGGGAAACGCTTCCCCGAGCATTTTGCCATTATCGGCTGTGCCCGTACTGCATACACGGACGAGACCTATCGTGCCTATCTGAAAGAAGAACTGATAAAATTCGGTTTTCTTACTAAAGAGGAAATGGAAACATTGGACGATTTTCTCTCTACTGTTCATTACCAGTCCATGGACCCAGCTGACGAAACCACTTATTTTCTGTTGAATGACCGTTTGAAGGAGCTTTCGCCTCAATATGAGAATAATGGGAACTATTTGTTCTATCTGGCAACTCCGCCCTTGCTTTATGAATTGATTCCGAAATGTCTGCATGATGCGGGCTTGTTGAAAAAGCCTGGATTAAAGCGTATCATTGTCGAGAAGCCTTTCGGATACGACCTGGCTTCCGCTCAGAAACTAAATAAAATCTATGCCACTTATTTTAAAGAAGAGGATATCTACCGCATCGATCATTTTCTGGGCAAGGAAACGGTGCAGAATATTATGGTGACCCGTTTTGGAAGTACTATTTACGAACCGATATGGAATCGTAACTATATAGATTATGTAGAAATCACTGCGGTGGAAAATATGGGTATAGGTACTCGCGGAGGATATTATGACGGGGCGGGAGTTCTGCGCGATATGGTACAGAACCATTTGATGCAGTTGCTTGCTATTACTGCCATGGAACCACCGGCCAAGTTTGACAAGAATGGTTTCCGTAACGAGGTGATCAAGGTCTACCAATCCCTTCGTCCGCTGACTGATAAGTATATCCGTGATAATGTCATCCGCGGACAATATATTGCTGGTGATGACCGTATCGGTTATCGTGAAGAAAAGAATGTTCGTCCTGATTCCCGTACAGATACCTACGTGGCGATGTGTCTGTATGTGGATAACTGGCGTTGGCAGGGAGTGCCTTTTTATATCCGTACCGGAAAGCAGATGCCTACCAAGGTGACCGAAATTGTGGTTCATTTCAAACCTGCTCCTATGCAGATGTTCCAAATGAAGGAAGGCTTTTACAAAGGTGAGGAACTGATTATCCGTATTCAACCCGACGAGGGAATTCTTCAGCGCATAGCCATGAAAGAACCTGGTGCCGGTTTCTATATGGGAACCATGGAGATGGACTTCAGCTATGACCAGCACGATCAGGAAACGGGGGATGCGTATGTACGCCTGTTGGAAGACAGTCTGGTGGGTGATCCTACACTTTTTACCCGTTCCGATGCCGTGGACGAGAGCTGGACTTACTTTGATAAGATTCTGGATTATTGGAAGAAGCATCCCGAAACTCCTCTTTATGGGTATCCTGCAGGAACATGGGGACCGAAAGAAGCGGATGTATTGATCAACCGCAGTCATTCCGAATGGACAAACCCGTGCAAGAATCTGACACATTCCAATTTATACTGTAAATTGTAAGTCGTCATCTGTGGATAGTAAATTTAAAACAGCAAACTCTAAGTAATAAATAGTGAATAAGATGATTGACCATAACTTTTATGCGTCGCCTGTACAAGCGTCGCAAACCTTGATAACTCATATATTGGAAGCGATGGATAAAGAGCTTGAACGGCCTTTTACCATTGCTCTTTCCGGAGGAACTACTCCTGCCACACTTTTTGAGGTTTGGGAGCGTGAATATGCCGCATATACCCCTTGGTCCCGTATTTATTTCTATTGGGTAGACGAGCGTTGTGTGCCACCTGGCGATGATCAGAGCAACTTTGGCTTGGCCTATCGTCTGTTGTTTAGTAAGGTAGGTATTCCCGCCAGTCATTACTATCGTATTGTGGGTGAGGGCGCTCCCGAAGAAGAAGCCAAACAGTATTCTTCCATAGTCAAGACCACCGTTCCGACCGTGGACGGTGTGCCTGTTTTTGATTTTGTATTATTAGGGATAGGAGAGGATGGGCATACATCATCCATTTTCCCCGACCATCAGGAACTTCTTACCGCCGGGGAACCGTATGAGGTGTCCGTCAATCCTTATAATAAAACAGTGCGTATATGCATGACGGGACGTCCCTTGATAGAAGCCCGGCATACCTGTTTTCTAGTGACGGGCGAGAACAAATGCAGTATTTTGAAAGAAATCCTTGATAAAAACAAGGAAGGGGTCTATCCGGCATCTTATATTTGGCATCATGCACGTAATCCGCAACTGTATGCATCACTTGTATCATAATATTTCTTTTAGATGAAGAGTTTAAACGAAAATAACTTTCTAGATGGGAAATGAATCAACTATGGATGCTATGTCTCCTATAGATATAAAAAAAGGAGCAACGCCTTGCTCCAACCTTTGTTAACCTTAAATCTAATACT
>ERZ791624.461-NODE-461-length-28351-cov-6.902460_pt1 | contig 28351 bp, 31 predicted proteins | sample MGYA00510058_ERZ791624 | MGnify/ENA primary metagenome ERZ791624 (study PRJEB30046, sample SAMN00715158) | human gut metagenome | study: EMG produced TPA metagenomics assembly of the A metagenome-wide association study of gut microbiota in type 2...
CAGACCGGCTTGATGCAATGAACGCGCCCAATCCGGAGTTTCAGAAGTATCAGGTTGGCGTCCGCACAGGCAATGCTACGGCGAAAAAGATTTGGAACAAGTCTTCACTCACTAACATTCTGGATAATCCCCACTACGTCGGAGATACCGTTCTCGGACGGACGCTGAACGCTATCTACAAGGGTGTCAAAAATCAGCATATCGACCGCGAGGAATGGATTGTTTTTCCCAATACTCACGAAGCGATTATCTCCCGTGAGGACTTCCAGAAGGTACGAGAAATGCGGAACGCTGCTGCAAGGACAAGGGTTGAGAAGATGGAGCGCACGGAAGAAATCCGCGCTACGTTGATCAATCTCTTTGAAGACAAAATCGTCTGCGCAGACTGCGGCAGGAAGCTCTATTTCCATCGCAAGCGCGTTGACAAGCGTAAGGACGGCGCATGGTACGCCTTCTATGAGTGCAGTTCATCTGTCAAGCGCGGCAATCTTTGTACGCCGCACTATACGCGGCAGGACAAACTCGAAGCCGATGTGCTTGCGGCAATCCAGCTTCAAGTCAAGGCGGCTCTCAATTACGACAAGCTGCTTGCCAAACTGAGAAACAGCGAAGGCGAACGCAGCATCCGCGATCAGCAGAATGCACTCATTACAAGCCTGAATCTGAAACTCAGCGGCATCTCCAAGAAGCGTACTCGGCTCTATGAGGACTTCACGGAAGGCATTCTCGATGAAGAGGAATACACCTTTGCCAAGAAAGCCTACGATGAGCAGTATGCCGACCTTTCCCGGCGGTTGGATGAAGCGGTTCAGCGGAAGGTAAAATTTGCTGAGGCAATGTCCGAGGACAATAAGTGGCTCACGCTGATGAAATCTGTCAGCGGCGCAGCAAAACTCTCTCAGGAGTTGATTGATGAGTCCGTAGAGCTTGTAAAAGTCCATGAGGACGGCTCAATCGAGCTGGTCATGAAATACGGCGATATTTACGCTCTGACCGTTCAGAGTATCAAGGAAGTACAGGAGGCGATGTAAATGAGCAAGGAATACAACATCGGCATCTACATCCGCCTCTCAATGGCTGATGAAGATACCGGCTATGGCAGCAAGGCGGAAAGTAACAGCATCGGCAACCAGCGTATGCTCATCAACCGCTTTCTTGACAATCATCCGGAGCTGTCTCACTGTCAGCGGTCTGAGTTTGCGGATGACGGTTATACCGGCACGAATTTTCACCGTCCTCAGTTCACGCAGATGATGGAGAAGGTCAAGCGCGGCGAGATTAACCTGATCTGCGTCAAAGACTTTTCCCGCTTTTCTCGTGACTACATTGAAACGGGAAACTATCTGGAATGCACTTTTCCATTCATGGGCGTCCGCTTTATTTCCATCAACGACGGCTATGACAGTGACGATTACAAAGGCACAACGGGCGGTCTGGAAGTGGTTATGCGCAGCATCATCTACGCCGCATACAGCAAAGACCTTTCCGTAAAGACCACATCGGCAAAAATCCAGATGATGAAGCAGGGTAAGTATGTCGGCGGCTACGCTCCATACGGCTACGTCCTGCATCCCTCCATTCGGAACAAACTTGCCGTAGACCCGGAGGCGGCTGATGTGATCCGTCGTATTTTCCGCGAGGCTCTGGAAGGCAGCAACACTTCCCAGATCGCCCGCAGCCTGAATGATGAAGGCATCCCGACGCCGGGGCAATACTTCAAGAGCAAGCATCCCGACAAGAAGAAGTTCAGTAACATGAGCGAGAAAATCAGTTGGGAAACCGTGATGGTCTATAACATCCTCAAAAACCTTGTTTACACCGGAACACTGGTCAGCCGCAAAATGAAGTCCTGTGGTGTCGGCTCAAAAAAGCGTGTTGTCAATGAGCCGATTATCGTAGAAGGAACGCATGAAGCTATTATCAGCAAGGAAGACTTTGAGCTTGCTCAGAAGGTCATTCGAGGTGGAGGACGGAATCCCACGCGCAAGCAGCATGACTATCCGCTCAAGGGACTTGTCCGCTGCGGAAACTGTAAACGTGCTATGACGCGCCGGAAGAACAAGGCTGGCATTCGGTACTTCCAGTGCATCCACTCGGTCAACAACGGAAACACAGACTGTCCGATTGGCAGGAGCTTTCCGGAAATGGATATTGAGAAGGTTGTCTTCCATGCCATTGCTCAGTTTCTCGCTTTGGCACAGAAGGAAGCAGTCCAAAATCGAGAAGTCGGTGATCTACGGAAATCTGCCATCAAGGAATGTGCTGATAAAATCCGCACTCTGCAAAAGCAGAATGAGCAGAACAAGGCGTCGAAGCTGAGGCTTTACGAGAAGTATGCCGCCGGGAGCATCACGAAGGAGGCATACATTCAGCAGAAGGCGGCAGCGGATGTGAAGATTGCTGAAAACGATGAAGCAATCCAGCGCAGTCACGAACGGATGAAGGAGCTTGATTCCGAGACATCCTGTTCGGATGAAAAGCTGGATGCTGTCTGCGATCAGTACGCTGACTGCAAAGCTCTGACCCATGAGCTGACCCACGCTTTCATTTCTGCGGTCTACATTTACGATCTTGACAACATAGAAATCGTCTGGAAGTTCAAGGACTTCCTCACTACATCAGAAGGAGAAGCCAAATGAAAGTATTTCTTTATATCCGCGTTGCCTGTGCGGATCAGCTTGCGGCAGCAGACCAGCGGGAAGAGCTGGAACGCTATGCGAAGGACAAAGGCTATGAGGTGGCTGCTGCTGTGGCGGCAGACGGCATCTCCGGCGTCCATACGGAAGGTATCATGAACTTCCTGCTGAACGAAGCCAAGCGTCAGGACATCGGTACGATCCTCACCCGCGACACCTCGCGAATCAGCCGGGACACTTCCTCTTTCATGAGGTTTGAGCGAAAGTTCCGGGAGAACGGCATCCGGTTCGAGTATCTGTCCAAGCCTGACAACGAGCTTCCGGTCACTCCGATGATGGAGGCATTTGCGGCGGCGTATAAGAAGCGTCGCACAAAGAACGGCAAAAGAGCATAGAGAAAACGCAAGCCGTTCACGGGTGGTTGTCCACCTATGAACGGCTTGTAAATTCTCAAAATTTTTTTAGTCCCTACTTGACACAAGAAGATTTGTCGCGTTTCGGGCGTGATTACATCACGGTCGGCGACTATATCTCCCGCGTCTTTCCGTTCCTCGGAGTGCGCTTTATCTCCGTCAACGACGGATTTGACAGCATCAATCCGCAGGATATAGACAGCCTTGATACATCCTTCCGGACGCTGATCTATGACCTGTACAGCCGCGATCTTTCCTGCAAGGTCAAGAGCGCCAAGAAAGCTAGAGCGGAGCGAGGGGCGTTTCTCAGCCCCTATGCGCCCTATGGGTATATCAAAGACCCGGAGGACAAAAACCATCTGCTTGTGGATGAGGAAGCCGCTGTCGTGATCCGGCGAATCTTTCAGAGAGCGGCAGACGGCTTAAAAGCATGGGAGATTGCCGCAGAACTGAACGGTGACGGGATATGCTCGCCAAAGACCTATAAAGTCAATGCAGGCTACACAAGAACGCCGTGGCGAAGCATCCAGGAGGAAAACTTCTGGACTGTCGGACTGATAACAAAGATTCTGAGAGACGAGCGGTACATCGGAAAAGTGGTGTACAGAAAACGAATCCGGGACATTGTGGAAAGCCCCCATACGGTAAAAATCTCCCGTGATGATTGGATCGTTGTCCCCGACAGACATGAAGCCATCGTGCCGGAGGCGCTGTTTGAAAAAGCGCAGATTTGTATGCGGGAATATAGGGAGCGCGAAGTCATGACGGGCGGCGGGAATCCGCTGAAACGCAAGGTGATCTGCGGCGTATGCGGCCACGCCATGCAGCGGGACAGCAGAAAGAACGGCTCCTACCGCTGCGTCACGAAAAGGCTGAATGCCGGTTTTGACTGCTCAGAGGATAGAATTCCGGAGACCGATATTCAGGAGGCTGTGATCGACACCATACAGGTCTATGCTCAATACGCCGTCAGCATAGACCGGCTTCTGCAAACAAGGCAGGCGCAGCGGCAGCTTGATTGCAAACAGGCGCAGCGACAGATACAGACCCTCCAGAGTCGGAAAGCCCGGCTTGATAAGCGGCTGCAAGACCTCTATGAAGGGCTGGTGGAGGGCGAGATATCCCGCGAGAGCTTCGCGGCGCAGAAGAAAGCTCTGACGGCGCAGGCAGAGGAAATCTCCCGCACGGTCTTGGAGCTGGAGCGAAAAATAAGCGGCAGCGACGACAATGGCAACGCCGTAATTAAGCTATTCAAGAGCTATGCCGGGATTACGGCGCTGACCAGGGAAATCTCAATCGAGCTGCTGCACTCCGTCACCATCTATCCGGACGGGCGCATGGACATTCGGCTGAACCTTGTCGATGAGATCAAAGCTCTGATGGAAACCTTGCGCCGGGAATCCTGTACGGCGTGAATTTATTAGTCCTTTCTGTACAGCAGCCGACGAAGGGATCAGCGGGACCGGCATAAAAAAGCGCATCGGTTTCCAGACCATGATTGATGACGCACTTGCCGGGAAAATCGACTTGATTGTGACTAAGAGCGTGAGCCGCTTTGCCCGCAACACCGTAGACAGCCTGACCACGATAAGGAAACTCAAAGAAAACAGCATCGAGTGCTATTTCGAGAAGGAGAACATCTGGACATTCGACGGCAAGGGCGAACTGCTCATCACCATCATGTCCAGCCTTGCACAGGAGGAGAGCCGCTCCATTTCAGAGAACTGCACATGGGGACAGCGGAGTCCACGACTTCTCCGGCAAGATAAAGTGCGGTGAGTGCGGCTCATGGTACGGTCCGAAGGTCTGGCACAGCACCGACAAGTACCGCAAGGTCATCTGGCGGTGCAACCCACAAGTACGGCGGAGAAAAATGCTCCACGCCGCACCTGACCGACGATGAGATAAAGGCAGCGTTCGTATCAGCGGCGAACAAGGTGCTCGCCGACAAGGACACCGTCATCGAGACTTTCCGCCTTATCCGGGATTCAGTCTTTGACACCTCCGCCCTCGAACAGGAACGGACAGAACTGACTGATGAACTGAACGTCGTCGCACGGCTGATTCAGGACGGCATCTACCAGAACGCCCATGTGGCGCAGAACCAGGCGGACTACAACAAGGAATACGAAAGCCTCGCCGCCTGGTATGAAAAAGCAAAGAGCCACCTTGACGAGGTGGAGGCAGAAATTCACGACAAGAATTCCCGCCGCAAGTCCATCGAGCATTACCTTGCCCTTTTGGAAGAACGCAAGGATGCCGTCACGGAGTACGACGCTACCCTCTGGCACGGCGTGGTGGAATTCGTGACGGTCTACGGCAGGGACGACATCCGCTTCACCATGAAGGATGGGACGGAAATCCGAATTTAAATTAGCAGAAAAAAATCCCGGCTATCGGGTTGATTTCCAATGGCCGGGAATTTAATATTGCTTATTCCTCTTCGTCGATTTCACCCCTTGCAGATGTGGTTAATTCCATCATTTTTTGAGCATAAGCAGCTCCATCAATTTCTTCATCAGCATACTGACGCATCAATTCGTAAAGTTGTTCTTTCAATTCTTCTCATGTCATATTTCTTTTCCTTCCGCCTAAATCATTTTTATCAATATTGGACGCTTGACTTTTTCAACTGATTATTCAAAATCCTTGTACTCCGCCTTAAGACATTGGGAGCACTCTTCTTTAGTTTCATCTGTATAAAGATACTTCTCGATGGTAGAAGCTCTCACTCTTCCTTCGTTAACATCGTTCAAGGTATCTCTCGCAGCATCTTCGCCAAACATATCAAAAAGATTGCAGAATGTGACGGCATCAAGCTTATTTTTCCCCATAAGGACACCTCCTTAGTTATCTGGATTTCTGAAATCTTCTTCTGACTCGTAAATGTCATCCGCGGAAATACTGTTCTTGTGACCGCATTCAGTGCATTTCCACACATAATGGTGATCATCGAATCCGGGCTGGTCATTCAGATAAGCGTTGCAACGATCACAATACCAGTCAATGCCAGGAAACCTTTCACTCATACTTTTTTCTCCTTCCGGTTTAATCGTCATCCCATCCTGTACCCATCAGTTCTCTTAATTCTGCACCTGCATTATAATCAGCACTGATTTCTTCTGTGGCACAGTATTCACACACATCGCCATCGGGATAATAATCGTTGTATGATCCCGCCCCATAGCTATGTCCGATGCTTCGACGTGCATAAGACACATCGAACTCTCTGCCGCACCTAACACATTTTACCATTTTTTCACCTCCCTCTGTATCAATTTCGTCCTCTGGTACATCATCGGCGGCTGGCTCTGCTATTTCCGCATCTTTGATGCCCTGAATAAGCTGTTGTCTCGACAGTTCTGCTTGTTCAGCTGATATCTTAGGCTCTTTAGACTTTTCGATTCGCTTACGAATAATTTTATATAAGGCATAACCACCAGCGGCTATACAGGCAATTGCAAGATCCGCAATTGCCTATTCTGATTTTCCGTCTTTTAAACCGTTGTTGTAGTTGAATGTCTCAAGATTTTTTACGAATTTTTCCGGTCCTCCGGCTTGCTTTGCTTGGTGAGATAAATCCGAATAATCCCAGCTCATGTGCGATTCCTCCTCTGCATATTGACCTTTCCTTGAGGTTTATAGTTATTATATCAAATGCCGAGCAAGCTTTCGCTCACGCTCCGTGAAGTTATGATGTTACAGAAATCGCGATCTGCAAGAACTTCTTAGCATACTTATTCCCGAGTTCACTCATAGCCCACAGCATTTCATGTCCCATAGCCTTGTTCGTTTCTTGAGAATATTCGTTTCGCACAAGTCCATATGCATAACGAACTGCCTTGTAATAATAAGCGAGATCTGAAAGCTGTGACGATTTTACTTTTTTCAGAAGGTCTTGCACAATTTCTTCTATGTCTTTATAGAATTCCAGGCTTTCAGTGTCCTCAGAAACTTCGTCTCCGCCATCTTCGCTTTCAAAATCAAAATTTTTCAAATAATATTGCCGAAGAAATTCTGCACCTGATATCTTGTTCTCCATCATGTGCTGTGCGCCTTGTGATATCTGCTGATTTAGCGCAATATATTCTAATTGCAACAACCACCAGAGCATGTTGCCTGCCGCTTCCGGAACCGCATCCTTCTCAAAGGCGCTATCATATGAATCAAAGCAAATATCGTAATCCTTGTCATCGGGTTCTTGCCCGGATAGCATACACTCTTTAATCCTCATATGAGCATTATACCCGGCGGCAAAGGATGCATTTTTCATAGCCGTTTCTGAACATACAACAGGAAACGCTGCGAATGTAAGTTCTTGCGCTTTGTGTATGTCACTCAAAAAATTAAAAGATGTGTTACGTATCCCTGACAAATCAACATGCATAAGTTGTTCTTCGGTAACGCGGAAGTGTTCTGCTAACTTCTTTCTCACCTCGGGCTTTAGATTTCGGATACCCTTTTCATAATTTGATATTGCGCTTGGAGAATCCAATCCTATTGCAAAGGCAAGATCCATCTGTGATTCACCATATGCCATACGTAGGCTCTTAATATTTTGAGGCAAATAGTTTTTAATTCCTGCCATTTTACTCATCTCCAGTTCACTGATATTATATCTAAGCTGGTGCGACTTTCACCTTGCACCCATACCTGTGAAATGCACCCCCCTAAAATGGATTTGCACCCCTCGAATTTCAGGCGGCAAGGTTATCGCTGAATTGTATCAAACTCTGCACTTTGCTTTCCAATACATGCTCGTCAACTTGTGGATTTACCATCTCAACTACCATTTTCATAACATTACGAGGCGTGAAAAACTCACCGCGATCACCGCGGAGATTAGCCCCTACGATTTCCTCGTAGGCTTTGCCCTTGATGTCAATTTTGGTATTGAGCAGGCTGTATCGCTGCAACTCGCTGACGATATATGCGAGGCTCCTCGGGCTGAGTTTAATTTCGTCATTGGCATCGAAAATTTTTCCATGACGTTTCTTAACTCGCTGAAAGATTTTTCCGATTCTCTTTTGAACGGTCAACTGTCCATCGGGGTTAGAACGCTCCTCCGATGTCGTATAAAACTCAAGCGGATTCGGAATATTACGCTCATCCTCAATTTTGCAGAAAATAACCTTGAGCAGTTCAAAGAACGCAGGTTGCTTTTGCATGCCATCATTCACATAAATGTGATTATGGCAAGTCTTGAAAACGAATAAAAGATTGTCGTCATAAGCGTTTTTTAAGCTCGTTCTGCTGGGACGGTTGACCTCATCCAAATTACCGTCTGCGGCGGGAATATCGTTGTACTCCATGAATGTAATATTTCCGGCGGCATCAACAGCTTTGCGGAAAACATACTTTTGGACACTGTTGGTCCACATGCCCCACTCACAGTTTGGGCAAACAGACATATATGATTTTAGCTGCGCAATGCCATCCTTGGCATTACGAGCGTCAACCGTCTCTTTTTTGCATTCGATTATCAGCTTGATTGTACCCTGCGTTTGGTCTGCACCTTTTTCCCAGATTACAATGTCTGCGCGAGGTTTGTTTGAACCAACCTGCAAGGTATATTCGATTCTAATTTGCTCCGGCAGATACTTATGCTCGTTCACGAGTCGTTTCTCGATAGTTTGCCGAACATACTCTTCCGGGGTATCGTTACGGAATTTGCCGTCAATATAGTCACATATTTTCCCGTCTGGGATTACGATGATCTTCTGTTCACTTGGCATCGTTACTTCTCCTTTGCTTATTGGCATGATGCCAATTTCATTTTTTCCCGAATGCTTTTGAGCGCATCCGGATTTTCATCAATGTACCTTGCTATATCTGCCGGCAACTCATTTCTGCCTTTTGCCGCCAAGTCAAAAAACCTCTCTCTGGTTTCATTGCTTGCTTGCAGTATTTCCATTGCCTTTAACTGAAGCGGATATGGTGGTGGGTTAGTTCTCCCGGCGAGAATATCATAAAAGTATGGCTTCCGGATACCCAGTTCTGTGTAGAATTTATGCTGCGTTATCCCGGAGTCTTTTATCAGCTGGCGAAGATACTCTCCAAAGCTCTGCTCGTTTTCAACCATTCTTTTTGCCTCCCAATAGGTATGCTTGTATACATACTAACATACTTTTTTGCGTCGGTCAACAAGATATTGCAAAGACCATAGCTCGCGCCGAGGGATTTATTATATTTTGGGGGCGGGCGGCGGCAGTCAATGGCGCGAAGCGTTCATCTTGACCATTGACGGCCGGCGGCTGCTGCGCTACGACCCTTTCCAATCTGCAGGCCACAGAACAATTTCGGTAGCCGCTGCCCAAATTACGCTGTCAGCCGCTCCGTCCCGTGGTATTGACGTGCAGCCTTTCCGCTGTTACAATAAAAGCACAATTTCAGATACAAGACATCATGCAGACGCAGACGGGCTGAAAGGTTTAACAGGCGGCTGCATTTTTATTTTCAGATAGGAAAGGAAGGATGCGAAGGGAAAAGAGGCACAGACGGCAAAAGACGCTCAAGACGCCATTCCTCCGCCGCACGGGAGAAAGCTGCGGCAAAATACTTTTTCGGAGGTGCAACTTGGGCAGGCGGAAAAAACTCACCAACAACAGCGGAATCCCGCAGCATGAGATCGAGAACATCGCCCGAATCCTGCTGCCGGATATCCTCGCCTACTACGAAAGCGAGGAAGGTCAGCGTGAATTTGCGGAATGGAAGGCGGCGCGGGACGCGGCAAAAACGGACAAGGACAGCAACGACGAGAACGCCGCCTGACGATAGATATAAGACAAATCCAAGGGATATATACTCCTAAAACAGCATGGCAAAGGGGATGGCCGACCGCCATCCCCTTTTGTGCGTTTGTTCAGTTTTCATAGGGCTTGTACTCCGTGACGGCGTTCAGGTATGCTTCGACGTCTCCGTTCAAAATAAGATCGGCATAAGCCAGCGGGTCGTTGTAGATGAGGTAGTCCAGCTCCGACCGCTGGAAGCGGTTATCCGCCGCCTCGTTCTCCACGGCGGTGCAGTCGATGGAGATCATGTTGCCGTCCTGAAACCGCAGCTCCACACAGCCAGTGTCCATGTTGAATTCACAGTTTTTGATGTTTTTCATGTTCGTCCTCCTTATCCTTTGCCAGCTTTGGTTTTCTCGGCCCTCTGGGCTTGGATTCGGGACGCTTTACCACGCCGTTTCTGAAATGCGCATCCTCGAACTTCTCGAAGAAAACAAATAATCCGAACCCATCTCCGATTAAGAAGATTTGGTTCGGATTATATTGGTTTGGCATTGGACCAAATGATTGATACAAGGTGCATTTTCACTTGAACGGGTGCACCTTAAAGCCTTTTTGTAATATCATATTTATATATTGCATCTCGCTTTTGTGACGCGATCTCTATATACTTGCCAATATTCTTTATGAATTCATCCCATTCAATCAGTGAGCAATATGAATCATAATCCCTATCGAATATGCCGGGATTTGGATTTTTCTTATACTGAGGTTTCACATTCATCATGTTTTTTCTGAACAGATTGTCAACAGTATTAACGGATACTGTTCCAGAAGATTGAACATTAACAAGCAAGTTCGCAGCCTCAGGTGTATATACTGCCACAAGACCATTTGTACGATTTCCTTCTCTACTTTCGAGGGAGTATCTGATTTCATCGTACACCCAATCGTCGTAGTCTCCCCTCCAGTTCTTTTTGTGATTAACCGCTGATGGCGTTAATAGAACGATAGTAACGCTGGATCTACGGAGCTTTCCATATAAATATTGCTTTATTGTAACATCTGACATTCGGGAACGATCCACATCCTCAGAATAATCGATAGTATCACTATACTTATCAAAGAGACTCGATAAGTATTCCTTATATCTGTTTCCATCGCTAAAACGGAATGAAATAAAAACATTCTTTGCCATGGTAGATTCCTCACTGTGGTGCTTTGTTATTTAAAGCATCCTCTATTAAATCTTCAATATTGTCTGAAATATCATCGTAAACGTATTTGCTTGTCTGATAATTTGAATCAAAGCAAGTTACATACTTAGACAACCTTTCGCCATCATTGGTATATACAGAATAAAACGGATTTGCGCCCTTGTCCGTTTGGTTCCCGCCTTCATCTTTTAGCTTGTGGATATAAATCCCCACAATTCCCTTATTAAGCTCATATGCCTTTTCAATTTCGTATTTTACCCATTTGCGTGTAGAAGTGGTTTTGCCAATTAAAACGACAATACAGGATCTTTTAGCCATCTGGTCATCAATCCAAGCCTTAATCTCTTTGTCGCTCTTATTTTTCACTTCTTCCCAATCATTGTCCAAAAAAGTTGATGAGTCACTGACTTTGCCCATATTCCGAACTTGAGAGGCTCTCCATACGTCCTTCCCATATTCAAAGCTGAAAAACACTTGTCGTTTTGCCATTATTCTTTCCTCCTTAGTTTTGCTGTTTTTTTATTACATCCATGACGAGTGTAACAACACTATCAATATCGGTTTCTGTCTCCAATCTTCCAATAACGTCAGAAAGGTAAGGATAGTCTGATATATTGCATTTCACCTCGTCACTGATGACTTTTGCGGCGTATCCGGTACTACCAATCGGGATTATAAGATTACCTTTAGCCTTAGCTATTTCAAATTCCTGAATGCAGCCATCAGCTACAACTGTACTTTCGGTAGCGGCATCATATTTATTTCCAAACAAGAAAATCGAAATGCCTGTCTCATCAATAATGCTTTCACGATACTCTTTCCAGCGCTTTGCCCTTTCATCGGGATCAGGAATGTTTTGCGGGAATGGTCTTAGGCATAAATGCTCATCGATATGTCTATACTTTTCATTGTAGATAATATCAAGCGCACCATTTATTATAGCAGACCCCAATCCAAGTCCAAATCCGGATGTTATGCGGCATTCCTCATGTACCAAAGCGCCAGCAAGCTTTCTCGCCAATTCTTCAGCACGCTGTTTGTTCCACGGAGCTGTATACTCGTGAGCACTTCCGGAAATAAAAACATTATGCAGCTTTGAGACCCTTTCAATTTCACGGAGAATATCCGTTATCTCATTATAGGAATCTACAAAAACCGTTTGAATACCATAATTTCGCAGGTTTTCTTCCTGCATGTCTTGTCTTGCTTTGCAATACCCGTATTCTGCCGGATCGCTGAATTCATTTTCTTGAACCCGTTTAAAGAAGCAATAATGATTCGGAACATTCTCTCCAAGAAGAGAGTGAATTTGACCCAATATATAGTCCAAATTAGGGTCTTCAAAGCTGAACCCGATAAATAGGAATACTTTTGAAACTAAATCGCCTTTTAATGCTGTGCGGAACAGGGGGCGGTGATGCTCATAAAGCTCATAGTCCTCTTTAGTTAATACCGCCTTTGCAGGGTGATTAACATCTCCATGCATTTTATATACGATTGCATCTCTATCCCGCTTCATGTTTGAGAGTTGGTCAGATTCCGATTTGACATCAGGATTTCTGTTTGCTTCTCGAATACCTTTTTCCAACAACTCATCATAGTTCGTTGTCCAATATGTGAATATTGGTAATCGTGAAATAATCCGGATGTTTTCATTTATCTGAGCATCCACTGAAAAAGCCTCAAGGATTGCTTGGTTAATGCCAGCTCGCGTTCTCCTTTGATTTTTATAGAACTGAGCAACAGAAAGCATGTCTGTTTCTTTATCAACATCTAAACCAATATCGGAAGCCAACGGTCGAAGCAAACCTTTCCAATCTACAAAGCCAGAAGGCCGTGATAGTCCGGCGCCACCAAAAATAGCGGCATTACCCTCGCGCATAGCTTTCGCATAATTTCTGATCAACTCTTCTTTTCTAACAGCCATATTGATACTCCTCAAAAGCGATTAATGGATATTCAGATTATTATTTCTTCCTATACCCGTCCTTCGATTTAGAAAGCGGGCCATCCATATACTTTTTGCCGCACTTGGCAAAGCACTCATACGCATCAGATGCGGTGCCGATGACAGCACGAGTCTCTGCGTCCTTCATGTCGAGATAAGTGGCTTGTCCCTTGTAATCAGAAACAAACCAGTAACGAGAGAAAGACTCTCCGAAATCCTCAACATATCGAGCGATGCCTTTGAGCTTCGGCATCGTATCGGCCAAATGAAGCCCGTGCGGATCAACGATGGCCGGCATCTCACGATCTCCCACCTTCTCAAAGAAGATAAAATCGGGATGCAGCACTTTCCGATCATCACCAAGACGATATGGAATACGCAATGATTGTCCTGTCGTTTTGCCGACCGGATTGCGGTACCAGCAGATAACCTCCGGCTTTTTCAATTCATGCATAACGACGGCATCTTCGGAATCATAGAGATTGAACCACGCCATATGCGTTTTCGGATCGTTAACTACATGCTTAGGATACTTTTTGCCACCGGAATCCTGAGTGTCAGCAACTGGCTTATCGAGGAATACCGTATGCGGGATACCATGCTTACTCATACCGGAGGAGAATTGATTTCGCACGCTGGTGGGATACTTTGCAATCACCGGATCGTACTCTTCCGTCAGCTTTTCCAACTTGGTTCTGGCGCTTTGCTTCACGGCCTCAACAATTTCCGGAACGGCAGCAGCAGCGGCAATTTCCACATTAATATCGAGCGGTTCCATGCCGAGCAAGATCTGCTGACGGAAAAATGCATTCGTTACACTTGGGGAAAGAGTAACATCGCCGCGTCTACGCGCATTGGCAATAGCATAGGAATCCGCATCGTCTTCATAGACCTTCGTTTTTGCAGAAGCCGCGTCCAAGTATTTCAGCTCAATTTGCGTTGATTTTGCATGGAGAACCGTGTTCCGAGCAGCTTCAAATTTGTCATTGAATGTGACTATACTTTCATTCAATGCCCGGAGCATGGCATCAATGGCTTTTTCAAGTTCGCCGGGAGCATCCGGTTCCGCTTCTGCAGTCGGTTTATGCGGCGCTGCAGGAGGAACAGCCGGTACGCCTGCGGCAGGGGCGTTTGCTCCTGTGGCTTTGCTGCTAGTTTTTGGCGAGAAACCATCTTCGGTCTTCTCAGGAACAATCGGAGTTCCTGTGTTTTCAGCATTGACCGGTGTAGTTCCAGATTCTTCTTCGGTTTCATGCGGAATAGATTCTGCGCCGATATCATTTTCCTCAAGCATACCCGCATATGAAATGACACCATCGATGTAATTCGATGTGGAGTGTGTCTTTCACGCGAAGCAATGCCCGTGAATACATCGTCAATTCCAAAGGTGGAATCCCATTCGACATTGACTGGCTTTGTCACGATCTCGCGTCCGGATTCTCTGGAAACGCCGCTGTAATCATCGTTGCCTTCTTCGGTCAGATATTTCACGACTTTTTCCAACGTAGCGGGATCAAAATACGGCAAGAAACAACTAACAGAATTAAGGAGTTCAATATTCACGCTTTCCGCAAGCGGAGTACGCACCATACGGCCAATAAGCTGTGCAATATAAGTATCATCCTGATGCGGGCGCATAGAGAAGATGACCTCGGCACGCGGACAGTCCCAACCGGTGCTGATAGCTTCCTTAGCGAAAAGAATACGAATATCGCTTTTGCGTTGCACATCCTGCGGCTCAACACATGGCACCTCATACGGAGCAAGGTGCATATCGCCCTCGCCGCTGATAACATGTGCAAAAGCTGTAGAGCGGTCCAATGACGGGATCTTTTCGTAAATTTCAGAGCAAATTTGCCGAATCTTATCCTGAGATATCTTATTAGGCACCTGAACGACCATTAACGGTCTCACCATAGGTGCATCGTTTTGTTCGCAATACATCTGCCATAGTGCCGTCGACTGCACGAGCGTTTTACAAGCATCATTAAGATAAATGTTATAAACTGCTGCACCTTCAGTAGGAGCTTGTAATACAATTTTGTCCTTCAGCAAACCGCTGGCTTGAACATCAGCAGGACTAACTTTTACGACAGGATAAGGGATACGCTCTGAACGCCCTTCCATTGCAGCGGTAAAGCGCTTCGGTGTTGCAGAGATACCGACAACCACAGGAATCGGGCATTTCCCATCATCTCCATCGATGATCCTGCTTGTGATTGTTTCACCGGCAGTATCTTTTTTGTCCGCGCTGCCCAAACCTTTATGTGCTTCGTCATAGAGCATATAAAGATGGACAGAGCTATCATTTACCGTGCGGCGCAGCAACTGCCAAAAGGTCGGAATTTCCCCGCCTTTTGCGAGCAGACCAGAGCTGGACAGCTTCTGACGGTTTAAAAAGTATATATGTCCCGGTTCCAGCTCGTCATGATCACCGGTGAAAGTGTTCTCAATGGTTTCGATCAGCGTGGGGTCCAGATCTGTGGCCTCACGGAATTTATAAATCGTCTGCTCATTCAAAGACGGGCTGTCGGAAACCCACAATACGGTAGCAAACGGATCACGCTCAATACCCCATTCGGGGTTGCCGTTAAAGATCGCTTCCACAGCAGCAGCCACCATGATGGTTTTACCGGAGCCGGTAGGAGACGCCAAGCAGCACGATGTAGGATCACCGTCCCGATAGTATGCATCGCGGGCCTTCAGCATTCTATCAAGTAATGCCTTTGTCGCAGTTACCTGAAAATCCTTTAATTCAAATTTCATGCGTTTTTCTCCTTATCCAATGGCGTTGATTTCAAAGGAGCGAAGATAGCTTTCATACAATTGCATTACTCTGCACCCCGGTAATTCTGCACATAAGCTACGATAACGCTCTGCTGCATCCGTCACAATAAACACGGTTTTTATTTCCTTATTCTCCGAAACAGCATCAACAAAGCGCGTCGTATAGCGTGGATCAAAAAGCACAGCATAGGTTTCTCCGATCACATACCCCTTCTGGCGTTGAAGAATTTCTCCTTCGCACCCTCCGGCAAGCCACAGGATCGGCGCAATACGGTCGAAGGCCAGATCTGCGCTAACTACAGAAGGCTCCAAATACTCAAGATCAAAGAAAATGGCATTTTCCTCGAAGCCATCAGACATCTTATGGTCAGCCAATTCAGGATAGAAAGGTTTTTTGACCTTTTCAAACAGTTTTTTACGTTTCTTTTTCCCTGTATTGGGATCAGTAACCTCGCCATCAAATTCTTCGTAAGACTCTGTTGCGCAGCCATAATCTCCCTTAAGAGGCATTCCATTTATATCGTAGCCTTCAATGCTACAGACTGTACGTGGCCAAGTAACGAAACGAGCAATCCCTATACCTATCCAAGCGTCGTCAGTAGGGCGTAAGCCTCTTAATGTCATACTCTTTTCTTCGTCCTCAGAAACTTCATTATTGGTTACAAGAATACATCTACGTTTGCCCTTATCTCCAACATTTAGGAGATTAACAGCATGCAGCGTTGTGCCAGAACCGGCGAAGAAATCTACAACAAGAGCATTAGGTTTATTCGCTAAATAGAATTGTAATGTATCCTTTACTGCATACAATGATTTTGGGTAATCAAATCTTTTTCCAATTATACTTTTAAGTAATTCCGTTCCATTCCTTGAGGCATTATGAGAGGGAATATTCCACAGTGTTCCTGCTGTTATACTACGAAATTCCGAGTTAGAAGAAATAGATCCATCTTCGTTATAACCAATTATTTCGTATTTCCCTTCTTCAACTCGTTTTTGAATACCCGATGTCAAATAGGTAATCCTCATCTTATCTCCTCTTAGATTACCCAATTTAACATATCCTTTTTTTTGAATTTCAATTAGATTATCATATGAGTATCCCCATGCTCCTTCTATTCCATCCTTATGTATTGGCCATATTGCGATCGTTCCCTTTGGGGGAACGTATGCGTTTCTATCCATGTTAGGAGGCAACGGTTTATCAGCACCTACAAAACGTCTACCATCCGATGAAACCAAAATCGGATAAAAGCATTTTGGCGAGCGCCTACGAGTTCCATTGTCTCCACAGCGAATTAAGTCTGCCCATCGTAATTCCAACGCACGTTTATCATCTGCATTTGGTCTCCAAACATCAGAAAGTGGCAATTCCTGTACCCCTGCCGAACCTATAGAGACGAAATAAATGTATTCATTGCTTCTGCTAAACTGGCCTTTTCTTGATGAGGCGTTTTGCGCAATAACTGTACTTACCATTTGAATGTTTGCTTCAGGAAACAGTTGCTCTAATAGCAATCCAAGTCGTAGATATTCTTTTTCATCAATCGTTACAATAAGAACGGAATCCTTAGGATTGAGCAGTTTTTTCGCAAGCCTCAGACGATCTTCCATAAATGTCAGCCACTTGGAATGACGGTATTTATCGTCTTTGCCCACATAGTTGTTATTGTATTTCCAGTCCGTTGCGCCGGTGTTGTATGGAGGGTCTATATAAATACAGTCCACCTGCCCCTGATAAGCATATACCAAGGTCTGAAGCGCATGATAGTTTTCTCCGTTAATGACGACGTGATATGGTTTATCACCCCCGCGTTCCACACGGCCGATTTCCTTCAGACCGGCATAAATCGGCTTATCAAAACGTGCCAAAGCAACAATATCATCAGCCGATGCTGTAACGGTTTCACCTGTCTGCTCATTGCGTAACGTAGCGACTCCTTCTGATATGCCTATAACCTTGTAAACAATCTCCGAGGAATCGTCTTCGTTTTTCGTATCTTCCATTACACCGCGGGGAGGCAAGATGTTCACTATATCACCTCGTACCACAGGCTTCTTCCACATGCGGACGAATTCGGGCTTGGAGGCTTCATATACGAGGCCATATTTGCGGCCGTGAACATAGTCTTTGATATCACGTGCGAGATTCTCATCGTATTTCGCGGCGCGCTCCATCAAATCTTCAAGTCTCATTCGTGTGACACCTCCATCAATAGCCGATTATCAGCAATCCTGAAAGCGGAATGCCGAGGCGGTTACTTGCATACATAGCTTCAAAGAATTTACAAACACGGTCGAAATCATTGAAAGCACGATACTTGTTCCGAACAGCAATACAGAGCTTATCTACACCGACCATCGTGCAGGCCTCAAAGAAGTCTTTAAGGAACTGGTAGTTGACAACGGCTCGTCCGGCTTCAACCTCAATGACGTATCCTGCAGTAGAGAGATAACCGTCCGCTTCAAAGGCTTTTTCGATTTTGCCGTTTACGCCATACAGCACCGGGACTGCAACAAGGTCATCGCTTTTCTTGCTTTTCTCGACATCAAATCCAAGGGCCTCCAGCCCCGGACGGACCGCTGTAAGTACCTCATCGCTTTTTAGCTGATGCGTATAAGAGTCAATGATGGCATCGACTGCTTCAAAAGCTTTAACAATCTGAGCAGAGACTTCGTCCAACGGTTTATTCTTCGGAAAATGCATCCAATTAATCATGCTGCTTTCCCTCCGTTCCAAGATCCAGCCAGAGTTCTTCGAGGGAAGCATAATCCACATCGTTTTTGGAACAAAACTCTTTTATGCTTTTCATGGCAGCCAGATTGGGCTTTGTCTTCCCGCTCTCCCAGCGATTAACCGTGGAAAATGCCACGGTTATTTCTTTGGCAAACGCCTGCTGTGACAAAAAGCAACGCTGCCGTATCCGTTTCAACTCTGCTTGAAAGCTCATAATTGCATCTCCTTTGCACATCATCCGCTGCAATATAGCAGTATTATAGCACAACAACATGAATTTTTCTACTGCCTTCGGATAATTTCCGGAGGCTTTTTCATTTTCTTTCGTTCAAAACGGTCCCTCGTGTCCGTTGGGTACTGGAAGAAAAAACTTCAAATCCTTTTGGTCAAAACGGTGGTTTTTGTCAAGGGGGTATTGGAGGAAAGAAAATATGAAAATCTTTCGTTCAAAAAGGCCCGAACTGTCAAGGGGGTACTGGAGAGAAAAAGTTTCAGATCTTTTTGGCCAGACAGCCCATTTCCCTCCAGTGGGTAGTGGGAGAAAAAAGTTTCCGAAAAAGCGGACCACTTCACCGGTTTCTGTCAAGTGGGTACTGAACGAAGAAATTTTCAAAATCTTTCGTTCAAAACCGGTAAAACTCTCCAGTGGGTAGTGGAGAGAAAAAACACCGGAAAATGCGGACCACTTTGAAAGTTCGTGGGCAGTGGGAAATGAGGAAACTTTTTTCTCAAAACCGTAGACCAAAACGCACCCTTTTGACCGGTGGGAAGTGAGAAGAGATTTTTTCTCCGAAAAAGCGGACCACTTGGACGGTTTTCCTCCAGTGGGTACTGGGAGAAATCGCATCAGGCGATCCATTCTATGGGCCTGACGGCACAGGCCTTTTTGGTAAATGGTGACGGTCGATGACGCTCTTTTCAAAAACTATTCTATAGGGCCAAAAAAACAAGCCTATAGAAAAGTTGCGGATTTACCCGTCAAAGAGTGTCACCGGCGGCTGAAAAGGCAGATGGAACCAGTAATTTCGTCAGGCAGCGGTGAAACGATAGGCCTGCAAGCTGCAAGACCTATATGGAAAAAGTGCAGGTCGTGAAGGCCTCCACTATAACTTTTCTATAGTAGCAAAAAATAAGCCTATAGGAAAAATTACGGAAATACCCTACACACCTGCACTAAAAGCCGGAAAGCCTGATGGTACATGCGTTTTCGTCAGGTAGTCGTGAAACGGTTGATCTGCACGAAATAAAAATATCTCAAAATAGCGGACCACTTGGGCAGTTTTTGTCCAGTGGGAAGTGAAGAACATGAAGGGCGGTGATGCGTATGATTGTGTTCCGATGACCGTAGGGCAGTCTGAATCTCTGTGACCTTATGGGCCGGACAGCGGCGTGGGGTCACGAACGCAAAAACCATAATTCAAACGGGGTATTGCCCCAAAACTCAAGAAACGGAGGAAACATTGATGTTTCACAAGCTGATTTATCAGAAAAAGGCGGTCTACTCTCAGGCCGATGTGGACAGCTTCTCCACCAAGGATTACACCTGCGTGAAGCTGATGCGCACAAAAAAGGGAAAGCCTGTGGCAATCTCTGAGAGCAACGATACCAAGAACTGGCACTGGCGGGTCCAGTACGGCTTCTTCACGGTGGTCTTCCCGTCTTATGCGGATGCCATGCGCTTCTGCCGTGACCGCTTCTTTGAACTGAGCGATACAGCGCAGAACGGAGGCCGGGCATGAGGATCACGGACGAAACCGGCATACCGGAGACCAGATATTTTCCGGTCATCGCTATTGACGATTCGGGCCATCAGAAGGTAGCCCTGTTTCCGTCAATGTCAGCAGATCAGTTCACCCGCTCCGGAAAGCCCTATCTGGAGGAGGTCATGCCTCACATCTACCATCTGTACGGCAAAACGGAGACGGTGGAGATCGCCTGTCCCTGCTGCGGCAAGCAGATGGAACACTACTACAATTCACTAACAAATGCGGCCATGTATCTGTGCCGCTACTGTCTGTAAGGAGGACACGAAAATGAATAACGAAATGAACGACAAGCTGTTTCTGACCGGTAGAGCCCATTACAGCGAGGCCTTCTGGAAAGCCATGCGTGGCAATGATGCCGCCTACACCGATCTCGCCGGTGCGAAACATAATCTTACCAACACGTATCTGCTCCCGGAGAGCACGGCCAGCAAGTATTCTGCGGCCCTGAAGGAACATAACCTTTTCCGCAGGATCGGCACCGTTATGAACGCCACTAAGAATGACTCCACCATCTGGATTTCCGACAATGAATTTCAGCCCGAATGGGTGCCGGAGTACGGGACCATCCCCACCACCGCTGACAGCCATTTCCCGAAGAAGGATGTGGTCGCACACAAGCTGGCGATCATCACTGCTCTGGAAACGGATTTCATCAGCGATCTCGGCTTTGATCTGGAGCAGTATCTCGTGGGCCAGTTCTCGAAACGTTTCGGCAGGGCTGAGGAGAACGCCTTCGTCAACGGCAACGGCGTGGAGCTGCCCCACGGCGTTCTGACCGATGCCGAGACCGGCGTGATGGTATCCGGCAATATCGGCTTTGACGATGTGCTGGCTCTGTACTTCTCCGTGGACAAGCAGTACCGCTCCGGCGGCGCATGGCTCATGAACGATGAAACGGCCCTGAAGCTGAAAACGCTCAAGGATCAGAACGGTCAGTATCTCTGGAATCAGAACAGCGATACCATCCTCGGCAAGCCGGTCCATATCTCCGAATTCATGCCCACAGACGGCAATCCCATTGCCTTCGGTGATTTCTCGTACTACACCATCATCGACCGCATTCCGCTTTCCGTGCGTACCCTTTACGAAAAGTTCGCTCTGGAGCAGAAGACCGGTTATCTCGGCGTGGAGCATCTGGACGGTATGCTGATCCGTCCGGAGGCTGTTAAGATCCTGAGCATTACCGCTTAAACCAATCCGTCCGGGAGGGTGAGCTTCCCTTGCTCTCCCGGACCCTTTTCGGAGGTACGTATGAACACTACACAAAAAGCCGTTATTTTATCGGCAACACACGAAGCGCAGGACGGCAGTATACCAATCTGCCCACAGTGCGGAAAACCCGTTACACAGCGGAGCGGTCATAAGAAGAAATTCTGCTCGGACCGCTGCCGAATGGAATACTGGAATTCCCATCAGGATCAGGTTTTGCGAAAGGCCTACTACACGCTCGTCTGCAAAAACTGCGGTCGGACCTTCCGCTGCTATGGCAACGCTCACCGGAAATTCTGCTGCCGGTCCTGCTACGATGATTATAGGAAGCGAGGAAACCGCTATGATGGATAACTTTGAACGCCGGGAGATAGAGCGGATGTATCGGGACGGATACGGCCCCACGGCCATCGCTGATGAATTGGGCATATCGATCAACACGATCAAATCCTACATTCGCCGCCATCCCAGCATGAAAAATGCTTCACGATGCCTGTACTGCGGCAAGGTGATCTCTCAGACGAAGGGCCGGAAGGTCAAAAAGTTCTGCTCGGACCCCTGCCGCAGTGCGTATTGGAACTACAAGTATCGCAAAGGAGGTAATCCCGATGGAAAAGGAAGACCGCAAGCATGATGTGTACGGACCGGAAAACCTGATCCGCTATCATACGGCCCTGTCCTTTGTGGACCGGCTGGTGAACGAGGGCTTTCTGCGACCTGCGGATCGGGCTGAAATCTATACAATGATCGCCCGAAAATACGGGATTGAATTGGACAGTATATTTGCCGCATGAGGCTTGCTATCCGGGCCGTTTAGAGTGATATATACAGTACCATACTTTGATACAACGGAGGCAGATTATGGCAAGAGAAGTAAAACAAGTCACATTCACGAAAGCGGCCATCCCTAAGCTGACGAGAGTGGCGGCATACGCACGGGTGTCCTCGGCAAAGGACGCGATGCACCACTCACTGTCAGCGCAGGTCAGCTATTACAGTGGCCTGATCCAACAGCATCCCGGCTGGCAGTATGTCGGCGTGTATGCGGACGAAGCCAAGACTGGCACAAAGGATACAAGAGAGGGCTTCGTTAGGCTCGTATCCGATTGCAAGGCCGGAAAGGTCGATATGGTTATCACAAAATCCATATCCCGCTTTGCCCGGAATACGGTCACACTGCTGGAGACGGTCCGGGATTTGAAAGCCCTCGGAATTGACGTCTTTTTCGAGGAGCAGAACATCCACACCCTTTCCGCTGACGGAGAACTGATGCTTTCGATCCTTGCGTCCTATGCACAGGAGGAGAGCCTTTCGGCCAGCGAAAATCAGAGATGGCGTGTGCGTAAGAATTTCGAGGAGGGCAAGCCTTGGAACGGGACCCTCCTCGGCTACCGCTACCGGAATGGCGTTTACGTCATCGAGCCGGACGAAGCCGAAACGGTCCGCCGCATTTTCCGGGAGTTCCTTTCCGGCAAGGGTGTTATCGCCATCGCTAAGGGCCTGAACGCAGACGGTGCGAAAACCCGATACGGTAGAGATTGGGGTAAAACCAGCATCGGCGGCATCCTCCGAAATTACGCCTACACCGGAAACCTTCTCCTTCAGAGGACCTTCCGGGAAAACCATCTGACGAAAAAGACCGTGGTCAACGATGGCCAGCTCCCGATGTACCATGCTGAGGGAACGCACGAGGCTATCATCAGCATGGATGACTACGAAGCGGTGCAAGCCGAAATCGCACAGAGGGCAGCAAAATATGTGCCATCTACCCGATGCTTCAGCGGACGATATCCGTTTTCCAGCCTGATCGTGTGCGCTCACTGCGGAAAGCATTACCGGAGAAAAATCACGGCCACCGGCCCGGTCTGGATTTGCAGCACCTACAATTACAAGGGCAAGGCCGCCTGTCCCTCCAAACAGATACCGGAGACTACGCTGACGGCCTTGACCGCAGATTTGGATATTGGCGATTTAACGGAAATCATAGCCGAGGACAGGAACACGCTGATATTTCGCTTCAAGGACGGCAAAAAAGCCGTTAAACGCTGGCAGGACCGGTCACGGGCCGAAAGCTGGACTCCGGAGATGAAAGAGGCCGCAAGGCAAAAAGCGATAGAAAGGAATAGGCACAATGGCTAACATCACTGTAATACCGGCAACGAAAACGCTCCATTCCAAAATGCCGGTCAATGCCCGGAGCAGACGTAAGGTGGCCGGGTACGCTCGTGTTTCCACCGACAGCGAGGAGCAGCTTACCTCCTACGAGGCGCAGGTGGACTATTACACCAAATTCATCCGCTCGAATCCGGATTGGGAGTTCGTGGACGTGTACACAGACGAAGGCATCTCCGCAACGAACACCCGTCACAGGGACGGCTTCAATCGCATGATTGCGGATGCTCTTGCTGGGAGGATTGACCTGATCGTCACGAAATCTGTTAGCCGCTTTGCCCGTAATACTGTGGATAGCCTTACGGCCGTCCGCAAGCTGAAGGAACATGGCACCGAGGTCTATTTTGAGAAGGAGGGGATTTATACCTTCGACAGCAAGGGTGAACTGCTGATCACCATCATGTCAAGCCTTGCCCAAGAGGAGAGCCGTTCCATTTCCGAAAACGTCACATGGGGTCAGCGCAAACGTTTTGCGGACGGAAAGGTATCGCTGCCGTATAAATCCTTCCTTGGCTACCGCAAGGGGCCTGACGGCTTGCCGGAGATCGTGCCGGAGGAGGCAGAGGTCGTCCGGGAGATCTACAAGCTGTTTATTCAGGGCAAAACGGTGAACTGGATCGCTACCCACCTTACCTCCAAGGCCATCCCCACGCCTCGCGGCAAGGAAAAATGGCAGACCAGCACAATAGAGAGCATCCTGACGAACGAAAAATACAAGGGCTCGGCGGTCCTGCAGAAGAAATTCACCGTGGATTTCCTTTCCAAAAAGATGAAGGTCAACGAGGGCGAGGTGCCGCAGTACATTGTGGACCAGAGCCATCCGGCCATTATCGATCCGGTCCAATGGCAGAAGGTACAGGATGAGATGGCCGTCCGCAAATCCAGAGGCAAGCACCACAACAGCCTCAGCCCGTTTTCCGCAAAGATCGTCTGCGGCGATTGCGGCGATTTCTACGGCAGCAAGGTATGGCACAGCACGGACAAGTACCGCCGGGTGATCTGGCAGTGCAACGGAAAGTTCAAGGGCAAGGACCGCTGCGCCACACCGCATTTATACGAGGAGGACATCAAGCGGCTGTTCCTCCGGGCCGTTGCTCAGCTTACCGAGGACCAGGAGGTACTGCTTGAGACCTGCCGGATGATCCATGATGAATACCTGAACACGGACGCCATTGATGCAGCGTGCGCCACGCTCAATGATGAGATTGAGATCGTTTCCGGCCTCACGAAAAAGCTGATTGCCGAAAACGCCACCACCGCCATTCCTCAGGACGAGTACAACAGGAAATACGATGCGCTGGTCGAGCGTTATCATACGGCGCAGGACCGGCTGGATGAACTGCAAAAACTGAGAATCACACGGAGCTTTCTGGCCGATGTGCTGGAATGCTTCATGTTCGAGATAAAGGCCATTGACACCACGCTGCCGCTGGAATTCACGGATCGCTTCTGGAATAACCTGATCGACCGGGTGACGGTCTACCACGATGGCCGAATGGTATTCTGCTTCAAGAACGGTGCGGAGGTTACGGAAACGCTCTGATGCCGGAAAGCAAAACAGCCCGTGACGGGGATCAAACGGTCCTCATCACGGGCTTTCTTTGTGTGAAACGGTAGTCATTTTTTGAAACGATAGAATACGGGCCTCCGGCAGATACCACCAAATCAGGTCCATCAAGGAGAAAAACGGCCTATTTTCAACTTCTGACGGGACCTCAAATGCACCCGCTATTTTGCAGAAGGGCCTATTTACAAGGCTTTTCAGGATAAAATGAAACGGACCGGTAATCGACACATTGTATCAATTACCGGTCCAGTTATGGTGCGGTTGATGGGACTTGAACCCATACGGTCTCCCATACGCCCCTCAAACGTACGCGTCTGCCTGTTCCGCCACAACCGCATTTTTCACTGCGAGAGATATTATAACTCTTTCCGATGCATTTGTCAACACAAATTATGTCCGAAAGTCAATATATTTTTAAAGCTGTGCAAATTTCCGCCTTTTGCCCTTTTGCAGGGTGCAAAACGTGCTGCGTTTATGTTATAATATAGGCACAGCAAACCCTTGTTTCAGGGTCGTTTTACGAATAATATCGGGAGGTTGGGGCGATTTTCGGCTTTTACTGCGCAATTCCGTCCGAACCGGAAAGGGAACAGAACATGCAAAAAGATAAAGCACTTGAAATGGCACTCGGTCAAATCGAAAAGCAATACGGCAAGGGTGCAATTATGCTGATGGGAGATGCCGCCTCAAGGATTCAGGTTTCCGTCATTCCGACGGGCTGCATTGAGCTTGACGCAGCTCTCGGCGTCGGCGGCATTCCGCGCGGAAGAATAGTTGAAATATACGGGCCGGAATCCTCCGGCAAAACCACCATTGCGCTGCATATCATTGCCGAAGCGCAAAAAATGGGAGGTATGTGCGTTTTTATCGATGCCGAACATGCGCTTGACCCCGTTTATGCCGAAAAGCTTGGCATCAGCATGGACAAGCTCTATGTTTCCCAGCCGGACAACGGCGAACAGGCACTTGACATTGCGGATGCACTCGTTCGCAGCGGCGCGATCGACGTTATCGTTGTTGACTCCGTTGCGGCTCTCGTTCCCAAAGCCGAGCTTGAAGGCGACATGGGTGATTCTCACGTCGGCCTGCAGGCAAGACTCATGAGCCAGGCATTGCGCAAGCTTGCCGGCGTTGTCGGAAAATCCCGCACATGCGTTATTTTTATCAATCAGCTCCGCGAAAAAGTCGGTGTTATGTTCGGCAATCCCGAAACCACCACCGGCGGCAAGGCGCTGAAGTTCTTTGCCTCCATCCGTTTGGACGTCCGCAAAATCGACACGCTGAAACAGGGCAATTCGCCCGTCGGCAACCGCACGCGCATCAAAGTCGTTAAAAACAAGGTTGCGCCGCCTTTCCGCGTTGCCGAGTTCGACATTATCTACGGTGAAGGCGTTTCTAAGGAAGGTTCCATTCTCGATATGGGCGTTGCAAACAAAATCATCACAAAGACCGGCGCATGGTTCTCCTACGGCGATATCCGCATCGGACAGGGCAGGGAAAACGCACGCAATTTCCTGCGCGACAACCCCGAGCTTTGCAAAGAAATCGAAAAGAAGCTCCGCGACCTTATCGAAACAGCCCATGACGAAACCGCTCCCGTCAGCGAAGACGAGCCCTATTCCGAGGATGAATAAGTCAAAAGCAACCCGCGCTTTATGCCGTGCATACCGAAAACATGCCGGCTGACGCCCCGGTTAACGTTCCGCAGTTAAATTTTCAATTACAAAAGCTCCGCAGCAGATACTTCGGCCGTGCGGAGCTTTTTCGGGTTTTATCCGTTTTGTTCAAATTCGAATTCTCAGCCCAATCCGAGCGCGGCACGGAGTATCAGCACGGCGTCCGAAAGTGTGACGTTTCCGTCCCCGTCCGCATCGCAGAGCGCGGCAGTTTCGGGCGAAAGCTCTGCCGTTCCGAGTGCGCACCGCATCACGAGCAGCGCATCCGCCGCCGTCACAACGCCGTCACCGTCCGCATCGCCGGGAACACCCGATTCGCCGCCGTTAACAAAGATCCACCCGCTTTGCGTCTGCGTCGGCACGGGATATTGATCGTCGTCGGTCATCATATAATTAAATTTCTTAACTTCAACGCGGATTTCGGAATCCCCCGCAGCGCCTGCAAGCACGGCAAAATTCATTGTGTGAATAATGCCGTTGTTTGCCTGCGTCATGCCTTCATTGCCCGGGTACAGCACGCCGAGGCTGATCCTGCCGGGCATGGATGTGTCCAGATGGTTAAGCGTGTTTTCCCAATCTATCGCGCTGCCGCGGGTCACGGAATTCAACTCCAACGCCTCCGGATCATACCAGACCGTGACTGCAAGCGCATGTGCAAGATAGTCTTCGCCTTCAATGCAAAGATTGATGTCTGCCGATTCACCCGCCGCCGCCGCTGCCGTGTCCGCATAAAAAAGCACCGTCTCCGTGTTTATCCTGAGTGCGTCGGCACTCGCCGCCGCAGGACGAACAAAGCCGCACAGAACCGCTGCGGCAAGAATGATTGCAGCAGCAAGAAGTCCTGCAAATCCGCATTTTGCTTTCTGTATTTTTCCGTTTGTCATCTGATTTTGAACCCTCCCCGTGACTTTGCACTTATTCTATCTTTTTTTTGCATGATTTGCAACACCCTTCAACAAAAACCTCGCCCCCGCGGTTGCCCGCAGGGACGAGGTCAGGAAGAAATCCCGCTGTTCTGTTAATGGGGGAGGGGAATCATGCATCAGGTTGATCGACCCTCCCCGTCGAAGTTGTTATTGCTCGATATGCATTGCGAAACGAAGTGCCAGCAGCGCATCCATGGAGGTTATGAATCCATCGCCGTCAACATCTGCAATCTGCTGATTTTCAACGGGCAAAATGTCCATTGCCATGCGCAGGATCGTCAGCGCATCCGCCATGGAAACATTGCCGTCACCGTCAACATCGCCAAGCATTTCATACTGTGCCGTGACAACAAGGTCTGCCGTGATGTTTGTGAATGCCTTGTCCCAGCCGGTGAAGGTGTACCCAACGCGAGTCGGGTCGGCGGGTGCTTCTGCGTCGCCGCCGTACTGCACTTCCTGAGTCTTAAGCACCGTTCCGTCCCAGTCCTTGAAAGTTACGGTGTAGGTATTGATTTCATACTGTGCCGTGACAACAAGGTCTGCCGTGATGTTTGTGAATGCCTTGT
>ERZ791624.462-NODE-462-length-28348-cov-2.750680_pt1 | contig 28348 bp, 28 predicted proteins | sample MGYA00510058_ERZ791624 | MGnify/ENA primary metagenome ERZ791624 (study PRJEB30046, sample SAMN00715158) | human gut metagenome | study: EMG produced TPA metagenomics assembly of the A metagenome-wide association study of gut microbiota in type 2...
ATAGGAGTCAGCGGCAGACGCGGAGCACCTGCTTCAATACCGGTAACCTTGGTAACGGCAGCTTTGATAGGAATCGGGTTGCTTTCTATGAACATAGCCTTAGCCAGCGGCACCATAACCTTGTTGAGGTCAGCGGCATCCTTAACGCGGCCTTCGCTGTAAGCCTGCATCAATTGCTGCAGTATGTTGCCGTTAACATTGGCCAGAACGGAAATCAAGCCGCAGGCACCAACGGACAGGAACGGCAGAATCAGGCCGTCGTCACCGCTGTAGATAGAAAAATCTTCCGGAAGAACGCGATACAGCTCTGCAGTTTGTGCAACATTGCCTGCTGCCTCTTTAATAGCAACAATGTTGCTGAAATCCGCTGCAAGACGTGCAACGGTTTCCGGAGCAATGTTGCCGCCGGTACGTCCGGGAACGTTATAAACGATAATCGGCAGTTTGGTAGCCTTTGCTACGGCTGCAAAATGCTGGTAATAGCCTTCCTGAGTCGGTTTGTTATAGTACGGGCCGACTACGAGCACGCCATCTACACCGCAGGCCTCCATTTTCTTAACCAGATCAATAGTGCTGGCAGTGCAGTTGGTGCCTGCACCGGCAACAATTTTAGCACGGCCGTTGACACGAGCAACGATGGTCTGCATGAATTTAATTTTTTCACCCATGTCCATGGTTGCAGCTTCACCGGTAGAGCCTTCTACTACCAGGCCGTCACTGCCGTTAGCCAGCAGCCAGTCAGCAAAATCTGCACCGGCTTCATAATTAATGCTGCCATCAGCGTTGAACGGCGTAACCATAGCCGTTAATAATCTGCCAAAATACGGTTTTTTCATTGTAATTCCACCTCTTAAAACTAATAGAAACTAAAAATCTCTATGATATATTGCTTATTATCTAAATGATTTTACATTTTTTTACGGCGTACTAGCGGTACGTCAAAACTACGTAACAACGCAGACAGTGCTTTATTCCTCTTTAACCTAATAGGCTGTGGAGAAAGTGCCGGATGCTAGGCGCATTGACGACGGCGTACTAACAGTACGTCGAGGAAACGCAACAACGCAGACGGTGCTTTATACACAGACTACACTACAGCTTGAAGGCTTCGTGGAGTGCCTTCACAGCCTCCACCAAATACTCCTCTTTAACAATCGCGGAAATCGTAGTATCGCTGTCCACAGTCTGCAGAATAGCGATATTGTGGCTGGCAAGCGCAGTTACAAAGGTAGCCATAATGCCGGGCACGCCACGCATAGCACTGCCGACCACGGAAACCTTACCGCAGCCCTCGTTCAGCGTATATTTAAAGCCTGTTGCATCAAGCACCTTGCAGGTGTGCTCTACGTCCGGAGAAAATACTGCAAACATTGCTTCCTTCTCGGACAGGTTCAAGCAGCCTACGCTGATGCCTGCATCTGCCAAATCCTCGAACAGATTGCGACCTGCAGTAATATCCTGCGGGTTCAGGTCAATGCGGAACTGTGCCAAATCATTGAGATGAGCAACGCCGCTGGCGCAGGATTCGTTAATCGCAATTTCGCCGCCGTTACCCTGACCGATGCGTTCGCTGGTAATCAAAGTGCCGGGAGCATCGCTGAAGGTGGATTTTACATACATGGGAATGTTGCTGCCCATAGCAATTTCCACGGCACGCGGATGAATAACCTTCGCACCGTTCTGTGCCATCTGGCAAACCTCAGCATAGGAAATCTGCTGCAGAATATTAGCCTTCTCGACAATGCGCGGGTCGGCAGTCATGATGCCCTCAACGTCTGTATAAATTTCAACAAAATCAGCCTTGAGCGCAGCGCCCAGTGCAGCAGCAGAGGTATCGCTGCCACCGCGACCCAATGTAGTAAATTTATAGTTGTTTTCCGTCATACCCTGGAAGCCGCAGACAACCGGAATGATGCCTGCCTCCAGCAGACGGATAAGACCGGAGGTATTGATGTTTTTGATGCGTGCAGCACCAAACTGGGAATCAGTGACGATGCCTGCCTGACCGCCGGTGAGCGCCATAGCGTTGATACCAAATTTTTGCAGAGTTGCTGCCATTACACAGGCGGAAATGATTTCGCCGCAGCACATCATCATATCCATCTCGCGCACATTAACGGAAAGGTTAACGTCCTTCAGTGCGCCGATAAGAGTATCAGTCGCGTAGGGCGCACCCTTGCGTCCCATAGCCGAAACAACTACTACCGGGGAGTAACCGTTACGGATAGCCTGCTGTACCTTGTTTTTAACTGCAACGCGGGCTTCCTCACTCGCGACGGAGGTGCCGCCGAATTTCTGTACAATGATTTTCATGTAAATTGCTCCTCATCTGTTTAAATTAAAATGCAAAATGTACCGGATGCCGGAAAGGCTGTGGCGTACAGGCTGTACGCCGGTAGTCTTTACACCGCAGAGGTGCATTATTATTTTTCTAACCAGCCGTTTTTAATCATAACCTCAGCAATCTGCAGAGTATTCAGCGCAGCGCCCTTGCGGATCTGGTCGCCTACTACCCACAGGTTGAAGGTATTCGGATTGGACTCATCGCGGCGCAGACGGCCAACGAAGCAGTCATATTTTTCCGAGGTATATAAAGGCATCGGATAAACCTGGTTGGTAGGATCATCCATCATCTGAACGCCGGGGAAAGCATCAATAGCAGCTGCCATATCCTTCAGCTCCAAATCATGCTCAAATTCGATGTTTACCGATTCGCTGTGGCTGCGGTATACAGGCACGCGCACGGTAGTAGCGGTGATGCGCATTTCGTCATCATGCATAATTTTTCTGGTTTCGTTGATCATCTTCATCTCTTCTTTGGTGTAGAGATTGTCAAGGAAAACATCAATCTGCGGAATCAGGTTAAACGCAATCGGATAATGCTTCGGCAGACTTGCAGACGGAAGAATGTGTGCCTCCATCTCACGGCCCTCGCTGTAAGCCTTGGTCTGGTCGGTGAGCTCGTCAATGCCCTCCTTGCCCGCGCCGGAAACAGCCTGATAGGTAGAAACGACGATACGTTTAATGCGTGCCAGGTCATACAGCGGCTTCAGTGCCATAACCATAATAATGGTAGAGCAGTTAGGGTTGGCGATAATGCCCTTGTGCTTCAATATATCCTCGGGGTTAACCTCCGGCACAACCAGCGGCACTTCGGGGTCCATACGGAAGGTGCTGGAGTTATCAATAACAACGGCACCGGCTTTCACAGCGTAAGGAGCAAACTCCTTAGAAACGCTGCCGCCTGCGAACAGAGCAATATCAATGCCCTCGAAGGAGTCCTTGGTGGCCTCCTGCACAGTATATGTTTTGCCCATAAATTCAATCTGCTTGCCTGCGCTACGCTTGGAAGCCAACAGACGCAGTTCTGCAAACGGGAAGTTTCTTTTTTCGATAAGCTTCAGAAATTCAGTACCAACAGCACCGGTAGCGCCCAAAATAGCAACGTTATACTTTTTCATAAAATTCTCCCCCTCACTATTTAGAGTAATTTATCTAAGCCGTATACCAGGCCTACTTGGTCAACAATTTTGCGGCAGCCAAGCGCAACGCCCGGCATGTAGCATTCGCGGTTAATCGGGTCGGTACTGATTTTCAAAGTTTCACCCTGACCGCCGAAGATAACCTCTTGGGAAGCAACGTAACCCGGCAAGCGGACACTGTGAATCTTCATGCCTTCGTAATCCGCACCGCGCGCACCTGCCATGGTTTCCTTTTCATCAGGATTGCCTTGGTGCATTGCCTTGCGCACCTCAGCAATTTTTTGTGCGGTGATAATAGCAGTACCGCTCGGAGCGTCCAGCTTATTATCGTGATGCTTCTCGATAATTTCTACATGCGGGAAATATTTGGCAGCCTCACACGCCAGCTTCATCATTACAACTGCGCCAAGCGCAAAGTTCGGAGCAATCAGCAGGCTGGTGTTGTGCTTGCGTGCCAGCTCATCAACCTCTTTTAAATCCGCATCGCTGAAGCCTGTTGTGCCAACTACTGCATGCACGCCCAGCGGCAGCATTTTGCGCAGATTGCCCATAACAACATCAGGACGGGTAAAGTCAACAACAACGTCCGGTTTGGCAGCCTCAATGGCAGCAACCAAGTCGGTAGTTACCTTAACACCATCACCCAGTTGCACAGTGCCTTCCTTAATATCAACAGCACCAACAAGCTCCAAATCAGCTTCGCTATATACCTTTTTACATACCTCGCTGCCCATGCGGCCCAGCGCACCATTTACCAAAACACGAATCATGTCGTTCACTCCTTAATCATAAAAATAACCGTTGAGATATTTCCTTTGGATTCTATCTCAACGGTTAGCATGCTAAATAAACATTCACACCCATAGCCGAGATAGCCCTCCGCTGCAGATGCAGCGACAGTCCGGCAGCTTTCACTGACGGCCCAGCACAACGACACGGCTGCCATTGCACTTCGGCGTTAGCCCTTTTGTGATGCTTCTCAGCTCCCGCTCCACAACCTACTCATGCTTTCCGCGCCTCTATCTTAATGGTTTGCTATTAAAAAAATTATATTACTGTTACTGCTATTTGTCAACGAGGAAAATTATTAGCCTGTTCTTATAGCGGCAAATGTAAAGATTTTACAAAAAGGGAAGGGGTGATGATTTCTATTACGAGATTTGGTAATTTCTTCCCTTTTCCCGTAATAGAATCATATGACACATACTAACTTTGCAAGTTAGATTCACAAGAAATATATACCGACTTACCATCTAATTCATGTGTCTATTACCGCTAGAACTTCATAAAAAATCTGCGCAGACAATTCAACATCCACGCAGATTTTATTACGATCTTAAATTTTGCAAGCTAAAGTTTAATGGCTTGTTTTATACTTACCTTAAATTAATTTCACTCAAGATAAGTATATCGGTTTATAAAATTCCTGCCTGAGCCATTTTGAATGCATTTAGAGCTGCATTATAGCTTTGAGTAGCTTTGCCAACTTTTTGAGGATCATACTCACAAACACTCAAAATGCCATAATAATCACTAACAATTTTTTTCAGATTGTTTTCGAGGAATCTTTTAGGATCAGTTGTCCAAATTATTCTCCCATTTTCATTTTTTATTATGGCTCTAAGACCACAGACTAACGGGACAATAAAACCATCTGGACTAGCAGTTGGTACCCCTCTTTTGCTAAACGGAGCCACAATATTTTTTTTCTTCTTATTATTGGTATCATAATTCATTTTCTTAACTGCAGTAATAGCTTTATATTTTCCACCTGCGGTATTATAGTATTCAGGGAATTTCTCGTAAATATAGTCATACAGTTCTGGTAACTGTGCTGTAATGGCAAAAGCTGTAGCAACTTCAGTATTAGAAAGCTCTCTTCTGTAATCATTTGTTGTTTCGAACGTTACTTGAGTAGAACTCATCAATTTTTCGAATTGTGCCATACAACTTCCCTTTGCACCATATATTTTATTGGGAGATACCGGTTCAATACTTCTACCATTCACATCCTTAACATTCGTCATGAAAGATAACGGAATCCATGCTAAGGCGATTATATCCTGAACCTTAATTTTACCTCCATCGTTTGTCTTCCATTCGACCTGTCTGCAAACAGAAGGGTTATACTTTTGTAAGAGATTTTTCAACTCGTCGAAGTAACCTCTTTGATTAGCTTTTGCAGATGTTTGTAACTGTACATTATTATTTCTAGCTGCACAGATTTCCAATAAATCATTTTTAAAAGAATCTACACAAGCTCTATCCTCTATATTTTTTGGTACAAGCAATTCTATTGGTATATAAAAATCAATTGTATTTGGTATTTTAGAATTTCTTATATCCTCCAAATACGTATCAATACTATCTCTATTTTCTGCCCATGCTTTTTTGAAATCATCCCAAGTTACAGAAGACTTCAACGCTTTTCTTTTGGTGTACTCCAATGCATGAGACAATATATATATACCAACAGCTAATGTATTGTGACCACCATCAAGAATTCCTTCTATATTCTGGTCCTCTGTTGAAAGTCTAAAACGGTTGCGTTCTAATCTTTCAAAGCAGGAAGAAGCTAACAAAATTCCTTTTGTCTTGAACGGAAATAATAACGGCTCATTATCAAGAGAATCAATTATTGCATCTGTAACCTGTCCGGTACGAGACGAGCGAGGATTTGCATCAAGTCCCATAACATCAATAATAGGTATTAAAAATTTAGCTTTCATAAGGCCTATTATCTTAGTAATTTCTCCTACTGTTTGTTCCGTTACAAAATCCAATTTGATTAACGCAGAATTTGTTTTTTCCATTATTTACCTTCTTTCCGCAAATGGAGGTCCGAAATAAAAAAAGCCAGACATAACGTCAGGCTCTAAAACTGCTGATACGTGTATAAACACATTCCTACTATTTCCAGAACCTATCCAGGTGCTAATATTAATCCAGCCAATCATCCGATCAACTACAAATAGTCTAATATTTTTGTTGGAAATTGTCAAGCAATTTCTTATAAAAAAACTAGTAAAAATATAAAAGCATACTTTTGTTTCAAGCCCAAAAAACTGAAGCCCTGGTATAAAAATCACTTTATCATTGTAGCGAAGTTTTGTATAATTTTTAAGCACAGCATTTTTGCGAATCACTAATGCCCAAAGCACATCCTGTTTCTTCTTTTCTCTATAATTTCAAATTAATCTTCTCCGCTAAATTTTTCAAAGCCATCATTTACTCAATCTATAAATTTATCTCCTCTATTATCCATTTATCTCCTAACATTTCCACTGTATCTCCAACCTTATGCCCAGTAAAGACTTCTAATGTTTTCGGAAAAACACCTTTGAAAAAATCATATTTATATCTCTTTCTTACATTATTTTCATTATAAATAACAACTTCGCATCCCAATGACACAGTTATATCACCAGACTGTTCTTCTAAAGAGTCTCCACTTTCTTCCAAATCATCAAACTCTTCCTCATCTTCATTACTATAATGCCCTAATGATGGTTCATCACCTTGTACAATAGCATTTATCGCATCAGAAAAGATATTAGCGATTTCTTCCTTTGATAAACAATCTAATACAACAGAACCTCCTACAGCATTCAAATACGACATTGCAGGACGAATATGATTTCTAACTGAAAGTGCCCTTCCTTCTTCTTTAAATGTTCGTAGTGCTTCAATTATAGCTTCCATCACATATGGATTAGAAGAGAAAGTAAAGTTGAAAAAGAATTCCGTTATTTTAGAATTAAAGTCATTGCTACCAATAATATCCAATCCTTCAAAATGATTTTTTGTATTATTAGGATTATAAGTATTATGTCCTACCCACCAGCATTTCGATAATGTATTTCTATAGAAACCAGTTCGTCCAGACTTCTTATAGAAAAATCTTGTCTGAATGGCACCTGCATCCTTTTCTGCTCCATTAGGTTTCTTTCCATATCCATAACCCCAACGCTCTCTCATGTATTCATAAAAAGTCGTATGAGCAAGTCCTGCCCAAAGTCTTTCATCACTAGCTTGAGATTCACTTAAAAACATTAATTTTTCATATATAATTTTACAATTAGCAAGATCTATTTCACCAGGAGTCAATCCAGAATTTAAACTAGCTAACTCAAATTCTGTCACATCTTTAAATTCGATAAACGGGTTTTCTCCACAAATATCGTATATCCATTTATTTGTACTCTCTGTAAAGTATTTTCCATATACTAGCGGAATATTAGCTTTTAATGTTTCCAATGCATCTCGTTTCATAATGTACAATTTCATCACTAATCCTCCTCTATAGTATCAAAAAATGCTGGTATTTGATTGAGTGCCTTACTTATAGGTAACTCCATAGCTTCCTGAGCAAGCTGATATGATTCTTTATCACTATTAAGCACTTCATCCATAAGACTTATTCCTCTTTTAGCATACGATTTCTCCAATGCCAAAAACCACTCTTTGTTACGATATAGCTCTTCCCCATTTTCTTGTTTAAGTTCTTCGAACACATATACCAAAGCTGGTAAAATTAACATAGAATTGAAAATCGCTTGTAATTCAGTTTTTACAGAATATCTTGCATAAGTATCATAATCACGAGTTCCAAGTCCAATCCTAATTTTAGAAGAATCTAGGCTAATTTCAGCCGGTTTATCATCATCAGTAATTCTTTTATAAACAGTAAAAATTGAATTAGCATTGGAAAATTCTTCATAATCCTTTGTCAAAAGCAAGCTTTCCAAATTCTTATAGGCTAATATTGATCCTTGAAGCAAATCAAATGTTACTCCGTTGAAATCTTCAACCCAATCTTCACTATAAAAATTAGTTACTCGCTTTTTTAGAATAATAAATGCTACTGCTTCCAATCTCCCATTAACTCGACCAATCGGAATCTCGTGTTCTATGTAATTTGATACAGAATACAATACTTCTCTATATGCGGTAGTAGTACATTCCAAATGTATTACATATTCAGCCTGACCATTTAGGATCATTTTTTCAAGATCTTGACAAGTCATTTCTATCTTAAAACTCAACTTTAAACTATTGATACCTTGCATAGTTTGTTCATAATTAACGTTAAACACTGATTGATTATAATCATTTTTTTCTTCACTAAGCACAGGATAAGCGAATAATCTATTATTTATATTCATATAAATTCACCTCCATAGCGTAATCTCTTGTATCTATAAGTTGCACATCTATTTTTATTTTTTTAGCAGCAAATAATTCTTTTATCTCTATATACTCGCCAGTCATCTTGACATTATTACAACCATCAACAGCAGAAACACTCTTCACATGAATTCTATTAAGCTTTCCATTTTCTCCAACTGACACAAGTTCTATTCTTCCTACTTCTACATCGTGTGGTATTTCAAAATTAACTGAGTAAACTCCCATGTTTTTCTTGATTACACGAACACTTTTCAAAGGACATGCAGATTCCCCACCAAACTTCTTCTGAACAACTATATCTTTGCCATTTAAATCAGGTAATCCTCTGTGCGAATCTCGTTTTTTTCTTTTTCTTTCACCCTTTAAAATGCGTATAGCTGGTTCTCCTATTGATTGCAATGTTCCTGTTGTATTCATTGACTCATTATTACCTAAATCACCTTTGCCAAAGAAAAAACCTTTTGAGGCATTTTTTTCTGGTCGCTTTATAATATCAATATTTTCAAGATAATCATTCAGGGTTTCTCGCTTTTTATCACTAGAATTAGCCTCTACTATATCCAGTTCTTGCTGAAGTACTCCACTTAAACCTTTTACTTCCATTTCATCATCACTTGTGTATTCGGCCAACTCAGCAACAATTTTTCTAATCCACTCTTTGATCTCTTCATAATACTTTTTGGCCTCTTTTGGATTTGCATGACGTCCTGGTTCCCAATTATCATGAGCCACAGACTCCATGGATCTAAAATACTTATTTAGCACTTCACCTTTCAGTTCCATTATTCCACTGAAAGGAACCAATTTGGAAATATTGCCTAGACGAAATAACTTCATCCCTGCTTTTCTTACAACTAAAATTTTTCTATCAAGTTTTTCATTAGAATCGACTAATATTTTCAATTCAATTGTACCCATTCCATGAAAGTTCAATGAATACTGTTTGACATCTGCATTTCTAATCAAACACAAATAATTACTATAAGTAGATTTAGTTTCCCTATAACGCATTTCATGAACTTTTTCCATATAGCTACCTAATGTGTTAGGATTTATTTCACTATTCTGCACTCTTACACGTAAATGACCATTATATATGGATATCAAAAAATTTTCTAATAATGCAACTATTATATCATTTTCCCATTCGCCATTTCCCTTAAATCCATATATAAATACATCTGTACCTTTCTCAGTTCGCTTATTTATGGATTCAAGTTCCTCTATACATTCCACTGGATTATTACCATTAGGATTTCCATAGTAACCTACACCACTTGCAATATTGCCATCTTGTTGAAAGGACATCAATCTTGATATTCCTTGAGCAGCTCTTTCGTTTTTTTGATTTAAAGTTCTATAAAATACTAATCTGTAATATGAATTGCTAAAAGGTGCATTTTTTCCTATTCCGTATGCACCTGCTTTATCGCCACATTTATTAGCTCCACCATCAATTTTAACCAACGCATTCCAGCCATCAAAACTAAATTTAAATGAATCGCCAAATTCTATATAAGGATCTGCTAAGCCAGTAGTATTATAATCACTAATTCTCAACACAAATCCACTCTTACTTTCAGCATGCTTCAATGCATCCTTTAGAAATTGTTTTGCTTTTTCACTAGGAGATTGATCCCAAAACTTACTACATTGTTTTAATATCCTGCGATACTCGCATATGCCAGGTATATCATCTTCTTTAACAATGTATCTTTCAAATTCTACACAAACCATAGGATTATCTTCATTTAAAGCAGCATCTAATGAATTTTGACAAATTTCTCTAACTAATGAAGAAAGTTCAGTTCCATTAAAATTTTCAATTCCTGGATCAGCTACACCCTTCATTTGACCACCTTGGTTTCCCGGAAAATTCCATCTTATCATTTTATACACCTCTCATTACCTAAATTATGTTTTTATTTCATAAACTAATATACATCATTTAAAATTATATTTTCAAGCATTGTTACACGCATATATTTGATATTTGCTAAGCTGCGAGCAAATTCCCTTGTTTTGCATGTAGCAACACAGATAAGTAATAATAATTATTGTCATATCCTAATACAAATAAATTCAATATTGTTTTACGCCTACTTTCATAAAAGAGTCCCCACATTTTTTAGCTTATATTTTTACAGAAACATTTTATTATCATTATATCACAATATTCCCTAAAAATACGAATAAAACACTTTTAAAGAAAGATTTTATGTAAGTGTCAAACAGATACCTTTTATACCACGCAGATCAGCAACCATACATAAATATGCCTTTTATTGGCCTGCCAACAATGCAATTATTATTTGCTACCCATAAATTGGTCTTGGGTGTTCAAATAATGCTAACTGATCATTTTTTATCTAGCTTCAATTTAGCTCCTATATATATTTTTTGCGATAGTGTTTTTACTATTACTATCAGGTTATTAGTAAATTATCACATTAGGGGCTTTTTCCTTTACTCACTGCTTAAACTCTTTTTATTCCCTTCCTAATGACGGTTTTTTGCATACAAAAAATCACGCAAGCACAGTAAACTGCTTACGTGATTAATTCAAGATATTATATTGCTTGCTAAAATTAAAGAGCTACTTTTCTAAGCAGGAAATCGATGAGATTATAATGGATAATGCCATTTCTTGAAATGGTATGCTTATCCAAAGTTATAACATATTTGGGATAATTATCGGCAATTTTTTCATATGCCCCAAACTCTCGCTCTATTGTTTTTTCATCAGTTAAAAGATATGCTGCCTGAATATAGACAATCTTTCCATGCAATTCTGCGATAAAGTCAATCTCACCCTTCCAGGTTTTACCTACATAGACCTTGTAGCCACGCGAAATCAGCTCATTATAGCAAATTGTTTCAATAATATAGTTATACTCGTCCTTAATCCTGTTTTTTTTCAAATGCAGAAAGCCAAGGTCGCAAACATAATACTTCTCTTCAAATGCAAGCGCCTTCTTGCCACGAATATCATAACGCGAAACCTTATCACAAACACAGGCATCAACAATGCAGCGCAGATAATCGTACACAACAGGTGCAGAAACCTTATGCCCATTACTTGAAAGCGTACCGGCAATAGCATTACCGGAAACAGTCAGTGAAGAGTTACCTACAATATAATCAAGTACCTTTTCCAGCACCAGCGGCGAATTTATTTTGTTACGCATGACTATATCCTTCAGTACAACTGCATCATATATATTATTTAAAATAACCTCTTTGGTTTCCTTATTGGCAGCACCACATACCAAAGGCAAGCCACCATAAGTCATGTATTCCGCCAACAGGCTTTCATAATCCGGTGCAGAGATTTCTTTGTATTGACAGAACTCCATAAAATTGAACGGCAATACGCGCAAAGATACAGTCCTGCCACTTAAATGCGTAGCTAATTCTCCTGAAAGCAGTTTGGAATTAGAACCGGTAATAAAAATACTCACATTATGCGTTGCGCGAAAAGAATTTACCACAAGCTCAAAATTATTTACATTTTGAATTTCGTCGAAAAACAGATAATATTTACTTTCATCAATAATTTTTTGCTCAACATATTCATAAAAAGCATCTGCATCTGTCAGCTTATGATACTTGTAATCTTCAAAATTTATGTAAACGATATGCGAATTCTCAATACCATTTTCCTTTATTTCAGCAATAACCTGACGCAAAATAGTAGATTTACCGCAACGTCTGATGCCGGTAATAACCTTTACCAGCTCCGAATCATAAAATGGGCGCAAACGCTCCAGATACTGTGTTCTGATAACCATAATCCTGCTCCTTTCTGCTTTGTAAGCACATTATCCTTTATTATATTCTAACACAACCCACTCCCACCCGCAACAGTGTTAATTATTTTTAACACTATCGCACATTTTGTCGATAGTATTAATTTATTTTAACACTATAAGTGATTTTTGCGTTAGTGTTAATTATTTTTAATACTATTGCACGAGATGCTTATCTTTAACCCAAACGCAGACACAAAAAAAGCCCGTCCTTACGGACGGACTTTTCAGCATAAACAGGATTATTTACGAATACCCAGTTTAGCAATGATTGCACGATAGCGCTCGATGTCTTTGCTAGCCAGGTAGTTCAGCAGGCCACGACGTTTACCTACCAGTTTCAGCAGGCCACGACGGGAATGATGATCTTTTTTGTGCTCTTTCAGATGCTCGGTCAAATATTTGATGCGTTCGGTCAGAACTGCGATTTGTACCTCAGAAGAACCGGTGTCACCTTCATGACGTGCGTTTGCCAGAATTACTGCTTGTTTAGCTTCGCTAGTTAACATTGTTTGTTTCCTCCTAAAATTTCAAATTGCCATAAGCGTAGCAGCCGTTGGAGAATCGAACTGCCAGGCCTTGGTTCAAATACTATGATAGTATACCATATCTTGCCACCAGATAGCAAGTATTTTGTAAAGTTTTTTATAAAAACAGCTTTAATTTACCGCAATGCCGCTTCACAGTCGTTTTTATCCTGCGCCAGCTGCTGCTTGAGCTGCTCAATGCCGGCAAATTTTACTTCGCCGCGAATGCGATGCACAAACTGCACAGTGAGCTGCTTACCGTAAAGGTCCCCGGTAAAATCAAAGATGTTCGTTTCCAGACGCGGTTTGGCAACATCGCCAAAGGTCGGATTATAGCCTATATTCGCCATACCATGATAGCTTGCGCCATTCACCAGTACGCGTACAGCATAGACACCTCCCAGAGGCACTGCCACATGAGCATCCTCCAGCTCGATATTGGCTGTAGGATATCCCAACAGTCTGCCGCGCTCGTTGCCGTGCGCCACCGTGCCGCTGATGCTGTAGCTGCGCCCCAGCATAGCAGCAGCCTTTGCTACCTCGCCTGCGGCAATCAGCTGACGGATAGCAGTACTGCTGATAACGGTTGCGCCCTCGCTTACCAGCTCGCGTACAATCAGCGCAAAACCCATGGCCTTGGCGGAAGCAGCCAGAGTATAGACAGTTCCCTGTCCGCGGCAGCCGTAGGTGAAGTTGGCACCGACTACCAGACAGCTGTAATCAAGCTGCTGCAAGCGCTGCAAAAACTCCTGCGGCGAAAGATCTGCTACCTGCTGATTAAAGGGAATGTCCACCAGCACATCCACGCCAAGCTGCTGCAAAAGCTCCTGCTTTTGCGCGCCTGTTATCAGCGCCGGCGGCACCATGCCCGGACGAATCCATTCAAATGGGTGGTTGCTGAAGGTAAAGACAGCCAGCTGCGAATTACATTCATGCGCCTTCTCCCTTGCGGTTTCAATTACATCAAGATGACCGCGATGCAAACCGTCAAAGGTACCCAATGCTACCACACAGGGAGCGGAAAATTTATGCAGTTGTTCTAAAGAAGTAATAATCTCCATGCTTATTCCTCTGGCATCGGGTAATGCTCTAAGATTTTTTCTGCCTGCAGGCGCTCCTGCTCACAGCGGACGATGCCTAAGAATTCATCCCCCGGCCCCAGCAGAACGTATCTGCCGTCGGCAGTCTGCGCCACCGTGGTGCGCACACCGTTAGTAATGCGCGCCGCCTGACGCGCGTTTACCTTGAGCTTGGGCAGCTCGGCAACGGCAGTCAGCGGCTCTGCGGCACAAGCTTCGGGATTCTCCGCGTTTCCTGCAGCGTGCAGGCCTTGTCAATAGTGTAGGCTCCCACCTGCGTGCGCAGCAAAAAGCTCATCGTACCGCAGGTTCCCAGCGCCGTTGCCAAATCTTCGCCAAGAACGCGGATATAGGTGCCCTTGGAGCAGGCCACGCGTACGGTAAAGCTTTTTGCCGTATAATGCAGAAGCTCCAGTTTATAGACCTCAATCGGACGTGCGGTGCGTTCCACCTCTACGCCCTGACGTGCCAGCTGATACAGCTTTTTGCCGTTGATTTTGATTGCCGAATACATCGGCGGCAGCTGCATTTGCTTGCCGGTAAATTGCGCCAGCACCGCTTCCAGCTCCTGTTTGCCGAATGCAGGCACAGGCATCGTTTTGACAACCTCACCGCTGTCATCGCCGGTAACTGTCTGCGCTCCCAGCGTAAATTCGGCAATATATTCCTTGCGGCCTTCTACAGCAAATTCCAACAGACGGGTCGCACTGCCCGCAAAAACAGGAAGAACTCCTGCCGCGTCAGGGTCAAGAGTTCCCCCATGTCCGATTTTCTTTGTGTTAAGCACGCGCCGCAAAAAGCCGATAACATCGTGCGATGTCATCTGTGGTGGTTTTAATACATTAAAAATTGCGTCCATATTAAACCAATTTGCCCAATGCCTCCAGCAGCTGAGTGCGAGCCTCCTCTACCGGTGCATAAATCGTACAGCCTGCTGCCCGCAGATGACCGCCGCCGCCGAAGGCTACAGCCACAGCGGATACGTCAACGCTCTTGGAGCGCATGCTCACACGCGTTACCGCCGGCTCAACGGCCTTGAACATAATAGCTACGTCAACGCCCTCAATATAGCGCGGGTAGGACACAAAGCTGTCGGTCTGGACATCCTTGTCATATAAATCGTTGGTAATTGTGAGATAAGCAATTTTGCCTTCATAAGCGAAGGTCAGCGAAGGCAATACCTTGGCCAGCAGCTCTACCGTATCGCGGGAGCGCACGTCCAGTTCATCGCTGATTTCGTTAGGCTGCACGCCGTATTCCAGCAGCTTGGCAGCATTACGCATAGTTTTCGGCGTAGTGTTGGCATAGCGGAACGAACCGCAGTCTGTGCTGATTGCCGTGTAAAAGCAGGTAGCAATTTCCTTATCAAAGGGCCATTGCATAGCCATGAACAGATCACACATTACCTCGCCTACGGCTGCTGCCTTGGCATCCAAGTAGAGATATTCGGCAAAGCGTTCGTTGGAAATGTGGTGGTCGATGTTCAGCAGTGTTTTGGCTTCCACAACCTCGGACACCAGACCAATACGGTCAAAGGAGCTGGCATCAATAACTACCAGCAAATCCGTCTGCAGCTTGCTGCCCTCTACCGGGCGTTCACACAATTCAATACCGGGAATAAAGCTAAAGCTTTTGTTGATAACGTCATCACAGAAAACAGTAACCTGCTTGCCCTGTGCCAGCAAAAAGCGCGCCAGTCCCAAAGTGGAGCCCAGGGTGTCACCATCCGGGCTTACATGGGTGCACAGCACGATTTTTTCTGCCGCCAGCAGCATAGCGCCTGTTTCCTGCAGGCTAAGCTCCTTACTCATGCTCTGCTTCCTCGGCTGCAGGCTTTTCTTCCTGCTTAATCTTATCTAAGATGCTCTGAATATGCGCACTGTATTCTGCGGAGGTATCCTTCTGCAGAATCAGGGTCGGTGCAAAGCGCAGGCGAATGCGTTTGGCAATTTCCGTACGCATAAAACCTAATGCCTTGTTCAGAGCCTTCCAGGTTTCATCCTGTTTATCCTTGGGACCATACATGCTGATGAAAATCTTTGCATAGCTCATGTCATCTGTCAGCTCCACGCCTGTTACGGTAACAAACTGAATGCGCGGATCCTTGACATCATGCAGCAGCATTTTACTGATTTCATGCTTGATGGCCTCTTGTACTTTTTCTACTCTAAGTCTTGCCATTTTCTTTTCCTCTATATATAGATACAGACTGACGTACAGGCAGCAGCTGCGGGGAATGCGGCGTATGCGGCCGGCATTCCTGCGCAATGTGCCTTATGCGGCAGCTATTCTACTGCGATTTCTTCCATGTCGTATACTTCAAAGATATCGCCCTCTTTAAGGTCGCTGAATTTCTCTAAAGTAATACCACATTCAAAGCCTTGGGCAACTTCCTTCACATCGTCCTTGAAGCGGCGCAGAGATTCGATAACGCCCTCGTGAACTACGATGCCGTCACGGACAACACGAACCTTGGAGCTGTTGGTAACCTTGCCTTCAACTACATAGCAGCCTGCAATCTTCAGCTTGGAAATAGTAATCAGCTGACGGATTTCTACGCGGCCTTGGATAACCTCTTTGAATTTAGGAGCAAGCATACCCTTGATAGCAGCCTCAACGTCGTTGATTGCGTCGTAAATAACACGGTAGGTGCGTACGTCAACCTTCTCGGTTTCGGCAGCCTTACGCGCGTTAGCGTCAGGACGAACGTTAAAGCCGATAATCAGTGCGTTGGCAGCGGATGCCAGCATTACGTCGGACTCGGTGATAGCGCCTACGCCTGCATGGACAACGGCAACCTTAACCTCATCGTTTTTGATTTTTTCCAGGGATGCCTTCAATGCTTCGATGGTACCCTGAACGTCAGCCTTAACAACGATGTTCAGTTCTTTGATTTCGCCTTCTTTAATGCGTTGGAACAGGTCATCCAGAGAAACCTTGGAGTTCAGCTTGATTTCCTCTTCCTTCTTCTTGGCGATACGTTTTTCGGCAACGCCGCGGGCAGTCTTTTCATCGGTGCTGTCCAGAATATCGCCGGCAGCCGGTACATCGTTCAAGCCCAGTACCTCTACAGGGGTAGAAGGCAGAGCCTTCTTAACTTTTTCGCCACGGTCATTGATCATTGCACGAACCTTACCATAGGAGGTGCCGGCAATAATGGTATCACCGATATGCAGAGTACCGCGTTGTACCAGTACGGTAGCAACCGGGCCGCGGCCCTTATCCAGCTGTGCCTCGATGATGGTGCCGTGAGCAGGCAGATTCGGGTTAGCCTTCAGCTCCTGCATTTCAGCAACCAGCAGAATCATTTCCAGCAGGTCGCTGATACCGGTTTTCTGATGTGCGGAAACAGGAACCATAATGGTGTCGCCGCCCCAATCCTCAGGAATGAGCTCATGCTCTGCCAGCTGTTGTTTAACGTGATCCGGATTTGCGCCCGGACGGTCGATTTTGTTGATAGCTACAATGATAGGTACCTTTGCAGCCTTAGCATGGTTGATAGCCTCGATGGTCTGCGGCATTACACCGTCATCTGCTGCTACAACCAGAATTGCAACGTCGGTTACCTGTGCGCCGCGGGCACGCATAGCTGTGAAAGCCTCATGGCCCGGGGTATCCAGGAATACAATCTGCTTGCCCTGGTAGTTTACCTTATAAGCACCGATGTGCTGGGTAATACCGCCGGCCTCGCGGGAAGTAACGTTGGTTTTGCGGATAGCGTCCAGCAGGGAGGTTTTACCATGGTCAACGTGGCCCATAACGGTAATAACCGGTGGACGCGGAACGCGTTTTTCAGGCGGATCGTCAACCTCGGGAATCTCGGTCGGATCCTCTTCCGGAGCCTTCTGGCCAACCTCTACGCCGAAGTTGTCGCCGATAAGCTGTGCGGTATCGAAATCGATATCCTGGTTAATGGTAACCATTACGCCCAGCATAAACAGAGCCTTGATTACTTCATTAACCTCACGCTTAATGAGCTTGGAAAATTCCTGTACATTGATAGATTCGCCGATTTCAACGTAGGTTGGACGAACGATTTCTACCGGAGCCTGTTGTTGCTTCGGTGCGGGCTTCTTGCCGCCGCGGTTTACCGGCATCTGATGGCCGGCGCTACGGTTCGGACGGCTTTCGCGGGTAGCGTAGCTGCCCTTAATCTGCGGCTTGTTGTCCTTACGGCTCTTGCCTGCGTTGCGACCGCCCTGACGGTTATCGCGACCGCCTTCGCTGCGACCGCTGCTGCGGCCACCGCTAACCTGTGCACGGCTTTCACCGTGTACGCTCGGGCCCTGCTGGCTCTTAGGACCTACAAAGATACCGCCCTGGCGTTGTTGGCCGTTGCGGTTACCCTGACGGTTGCCCTGACCGCCCTGCTGACCGTTGCGGTTTTGCGGACGGCCTTCGTTACGGCCACCCTGGCCGCCTTGACGGTTGCCCTGCTGACCACCGCGGTTTTGCTGCGGACGGCCTTCGTTGCGGCCGCCCTGACGATTTTCGTTACGCCCTTGTTGAGCGTTGTTGTTATTGCGTTGATTTTGTTGCTGATTTTGTTGCATATTCCTCTGTCCGTTATTCCTATTCATATTGTTATCGTTTCTTTTAGCTGTAGCCTGCGGATGCGCAGGAGCAGCCGGTTTGCTGACATCACGTTTTTCCGTCTTCGCCGGTTTGGGCGGTTCTGGTTTTTTATCGTATGCTTTACGGATAACAGACATAGCCTTGTCATCAGCTGCACTAAAATTAGTTTTTTCGATATTATTTTTCTTCAATAGGTCAATGACCTCATTTACCGGTTTGCCATAATCTTTGGCAACCTCATATATTCTTTTATTACCCATTCATCCACCTCCAGACCAGATAATAAGAAGCAGATTCATCTGCGAAGCTTGCACAAGCTGCGCAGACAACTGTGATTTAAATCATTATTTTTTCAACAGCATGTTGGCAAAATTCGCATCGGTAATAGCCACAGCTATTCTCGGTCCTTTGCCGATTGCATAGCCCAGCTCATTGCGCGTCAACAGCTCAATAACCTGTACACCTGCCATCTCTGCCAGGAAATAAATTTCCTTTTTTGAATTAGGGGCAGCATCTTGTGCCAAAACAAGTACCTTGACCTTGCCGCTTTTTAAGGCAGCACGCACAGCTGTATCGCCGGAAGCGGTTTTACCTGCCTTTTGCGCCAACCCTAAAGCAAATGCGACATTATTGCCTGCCATGTTCGAAATCCTCCAGCAGCTGCTTGAGTACATCATCACCGATAGGCTTTTCCAAAGCGCGCTCCAGACGTTTCTCCTTTACGGCCTTGGTAATGCATTCCTTATCGGGGCAGACATATGCGCCGCGTCCGTTCTTCTTGCCGGTGAGGTCAAGACTGACCTCGCCCTCAGGCGAACGTACAACGCGCAGCAGAGCCTTTTTATCCTTCATTTCATTGCAGCCTAAGCATTTACGCTGCGGAATTTTTTTTACCTTCATCATGCTTCTTCCACAGGAGCAGGCTCAGCAGCAGCCTCTTCGGCAGCCTGAGTTTCGCTCTTAATATCAATTTTCCAGCCGGTCAGCTTAGCAGCCAGGCGGGCATTTTGGCCTTCCTTGCCGATAGCCAGGGATAGCTGGTAATCCGGTACGACAACGCGGCAGATTTTGTCTGCTTCGTTAACGGTTGTCTTAACAACCTTTGCCGGGCTCAGAGCATTGGCAACGTATTGTGCCGGATCTTCACTATATTTTACAATATCAATCTTTTCACCGCGCAGCTCGTTGACAATAGTCTGCACACGCATGCCCTTGTGGCCTACACAGGCACCTACCGGATCAACATTGCTGTCAGCGGTATATACGGAAATTTTAGAGCGCATACCGGGCTCGCGGGCAACGGATTTGATTTCAACAACGCCGTCATGGATTTCCGGAACCTCCAGCTCGAATAAGCGCTTCAGCAGGCCGGGATGAGTGCGGGAAACCATAATCTGCGGTCCCTTGTTGGTGCGCTTAACCTCAACAATATAGGTTTTCATACGCTCATGGTATTGGTAAATTTCACCGGGAATCTGCTCGTTCGGAGTCAGCACAGCTTCAACCTTGCCCAAATCGATATAAACGTTTTGGTTTTCCATGCGCTCGATAATACCGGTAACAATATCATTGGCACGGCTTTGGAAGCGTTCATATACCTGTCCGCGCTCTGCCTCACGGATACGCTGTACAACAAACTGCTTAGCGTTTTGGGCAGCGATACGGCCGAAGTTTTTCGGAGTAACCTCAACCTCTACGATATCGCCGGCAAGATACTGCGGGTTGATTGCCTGAGCATCCTCCAAAGTCATTTCGTTAATGCCGTCAGCCTCGCCTTCAACTACAGTGCGCTGAGCATATACATGGATTTCGCCGGTTTCTTTATTCATTTCAACACGGACATTCTGGTTTGTGCCGGTGTTCTTCTTGTAAGCGGCAACCAAAGCGTCATCAACAGCCTGGAACAAAAGCTCGGGGTCAATACCCTTTTCCTTTCCTAATTCCTGGATTGCTGAGATAAAATCTGCGTTCACTTAATAAGCCTCCTATTTCTTAAATTAAAAGTCTATATGCGGTCTGATATTCGCAATCAGCCTACGTTCAATGCGGTCAGGATTTTTGAATTCCTTACCTTTAATAATCTTTTTAACCTGTACAGCTTCGTCATCATGTGCTACCAGAATGCCGGTCAGATTTTTCATTCCCTCCCACGGAGTATAGAACATAATATCAACCTTGGTGCCATAGGCAGCTTCAAAGTCCTTGTCCTTCTTCAGCGGACGGTCAATGCCCGGGGAAGAAACCTCCAAAAAGTATTTGTCGGGAATAGGATCCTCTGCATCCAGAATCTCCGTCAGCTTTTCGCTCACCATCTGGCAGTCATCAATTTCAACTCCACCAGGCTTATCGAGAAAAATCCGTAGGTACCAGTCCTTTTCACGCACATATTCTACATCAACCAGAGTAAGCCAGGTATCCTGCAGAAGGGGTTCTACCATTGCGGTAATCAGTGCTTCAACTTCTTTTGCCTGCATCATTTTCACCTCCATATTAAGTTTTTCTTTCTGTATTAACCTTGCGGCCAACACCTGCCTCTGCCGCAAATGCGTCAGAAACATCATAATAAGCGGAAAGAGCGGGCTTAAAACCCACTCTTTCACAAGTCATACTTATTTTGGCTATCCTTATTATAGCATCTGTTGACAAGTCTTGCAAGTAGCTTACGCTATATCTAGTTATTATATGTTAAATTTTATACAGAAAAATGCTAAATCTGCCACGTAAAATGTATACACTGCGCTTTCCCTTGTCAGTGGCAAAAATATCTGCTACAGTAATATAGTAAACAGATAGAGATTGTGGAAAAAGTGTCAGTTTGGACAAGGGCGCTTTATCGACAAGCTTTTTATGAAAGGTGGTATTTTTATGTCCTATAATTTTGATGCTGCTGTTTCTCCCTTTATTAAAGCACTGCCTCCCTCCGGTCTGGCAAAATTCCTTGATATTATGGCTGCTAACCCTAACATCGTGCCTCTCAGCGTAGGCGAGCCCGATTTTGATATTCCGCAGGCTGTCAAAGATGCCGAAATCAACAGCATCTGCGAAGGCAAAAGCTGCTACACCCCTACACTCGGACTGTTAGAGCTGCGCGAAGCAATTGCGGATGATATCCATAAAAACTACGGCGTTAAATACGATCCTAAAACCGAAATCATGGTAACCGTAGGCGTCAGCGAAGCACTGTACACCACTATTACTACCATTATGCATCCCGGTGACGAAATTATTCTTCCCGAGCCCTGCTACGTCGCCAACAAGGCCTGCGTTATTCTGGCAGGAGGCAAGCCTGTTTCCGTAGAAACCTATCAGGAAAACGGCTTTGTGCCTACTATCGAAGATTTGGAAAAGGCTGTTACGCCCAAAACCAAGGCTATTATGCTTGGCTATCCCAACAACCCGACCGGCGCTATTATGAGCAAGGAGCAGATTAAGGCTATCGGCGACTGGGCTGTAAAGCATGACCTGATTGTCATCAGTGACGAGCTTTATGCTCATCTTACCTACGGCGGCAAAACACACACCATGTTCACCTCCTTCCCGGAATTCCGCGACCGCACCATTATTTTCAACGGCTTCTCCAAGGCCTACGCTATGACCGGCTTGCGTCTTGGCTATATCATGGCACCGGCGTCAATCATCAACGCTATGAACATCCTGCATCAATATGTTGTGCTCTGCCCTAACGTTACAGCACAGTACGGCGCGATTGCGGCACTAAAATACTGCCGTCAGGACGTTGACAATATGGTTGCCGAATACAGCCGCCGCCGTCAGATTATGATTGACGGCTTCCACAAGATGGGGCTGCCGCTGTATGAGCCCGAAGGCGCTTTCTATGTTTTCCCCTGCATCAAGGAAACCGGCCTTTCCAGCATGGAATTTGTTGAAAAGCTGCTTGAGGAGCAGGAGGTTCTCGTAATCCCCGGCAACATCTTCGGTGCCGGTGGCGAAGGCTATATCCGTTGCTCCTATGCTTACAGTGAAGAAATCCTGCACAAGGCACTGGAGCGCATCGCCCTCTTCGTAACGAAATACAGAAATCTGAACAAGGCGAAATAACTGTTATGCTGATTCCATATTAGACAAGTTCTTTTATCATATAGTATAATATACACAGCTGATAAAATATCAGCCGACGATTTTTGTATTTATCTAATCCCTTCCACTTCGTCTCACTCCTTCCGTGAGACACAAGACAGAAAAAACACGGTGCATAATGCCCGTGTTTTTTTCTTTTGCATCGATATAACCATCTTCTTAAACTCGATATTTCTCCCGAAATTAAAGCTGCTGTCTCCGGCTTCATCCGAAGACAGCAGCTTCTTTGCATCAAAGCATCTATGCATTTTTATCTCAAATTAAAGCTTACTGCGCGCGTAACGCGACAGCGTGCGTTCTGCCCGTACTTATCTTTGGCAGGACTGAAGCGCCATTTGTTGACTGCCGTCACAACGCTGTTATCCATAGCACCGTTGCCGGAGGAACCAACCACCGTTACATCCTCTACACTGCCGTCGGCACCTACCAGAATGCGTACCGTTACCACACCGGTAGCACCGCTGTTGCGTGCGGACGCAGGATATACAGGTGCGACCTCACGCAGCAGGCGTGGCGGCTTGACCGGCCCGCCGCGGGCGCCCGCTGCCATTACCGCTGCCGCTTCCGCTGCCACTGCCGCTGCCTGTTCCGGTACCAGTGCCTGTACCTGTGCCGCTGCCGGCAGGATTCCCGGCAGGAGCCTTCGGTCCGTGGGCTGCCGTTGCCTTTTTCCTGACAACCTTCTTTTGCGGTTTAGGCTTCAGTTTTTGGTCAATAATATCCTCCAGGCTTTGTACAAGCGGCTCTTCCTGCTGCTCCTCCTGTTCGATTTCTTCCTCCTGAGCTTCAGCGCCGCCACCGCCGCCCTCCAAAGAAACCTCCAAAATTTCCGGAGGCGTATGCACAAAGCGGTAGCCGAAAATGCCAAGGCCGGCGGCAAGAACAAGATGCACAGCCAGAGCTACGGCAAAGCCCTTGCCAAATCGCTTTTGTTCGTCCTTCATTTGCTCTCACCTGTATCCGTAGCCAAACCGAAGCGTGTGACACCTGCTCCCTTCATTTTATCCATCAGCTGGATAATAGTTTTATAGGGCGCTTCGTCCTCTGCTCTGATAATAACCGAGAAAGAGGAATCATGCTTGCTTTCAATCGCAGCATTCTGAACCAGCATATCCATCTCGATTTTATTTTCATCAAGATAAAGCTGCCGTCCTTTTTGATTGTTACATTAAAATTGCTCTTGCTGACATTCTCCGAATGCCGAGCAACAGGCAGGCGAATAGGAATCGTCTTGACCTCGCTCATATACATAGTGCTGACAATGAAAAATACCAGCAGCAGGAAAATCATATCAATCATAGGACTAAGCATGATTTCCGGTGACTTCATCACTCTTTTACGACGTCTGCGCATTTTTCAACACCGCCCCTCATTTGCTCTGCTCGTTAGCTTTGAAAATATCAACCAACGTATCTGCGACCTCGTTGATATTCAGAGTTTCGGTTTTAATTTTGCTTGTAAGATAAGCATGGATACACATACCCATAATGGCAATACACAGGCCGAAAACAGTAGTAATCAATGCTTCGCCGATACCTGCGGTAACAGCCATCGGATTCTGTGTTCTCTCGTTCAAAGCGTTAAAAGAAGAAATCATACCGGTAATCGTACCGAGCAGACCGAGCATCGGTGAAAGACCGATAACAACGCTCAGATAGTTAATATTTTTTTCCAGACTGTCGATAATACGGTCTGCTTTAGTATAGACAATAGTTTCCAGACGCTGGCCGAGGTCACCCTTAATATCCAGAATTTCCTTAGCCATGGCAGCAGCCTCGCCCTTGCTCTGCTCTGCCAATTCACTGGCGCCAACCAGATTAAAGTCATTCATCATGCGGCAGAAGCTGCTCGCGAACTTTTCTCCGGAAATAGCCTTCTTATAGAAAAGATATCGTTCCACACCAATAGCAATAGCGGCAAAGGAACACATCAGCAGCGGCCACATGCAGGGACCACCCTTAACAAAATAATCAACAGCTCCGGTAAAAATACTCATACTTAAACCTTCTTTCAAAAAAATAACGCTGCAATTTTTTTGCGGCAAATCGCAAGCTCATCATCCGCCTATACACAGCGGAAGGAAGTCGGCATAGCTCCCATATCTGAGACTTGTTGCTATTTACTAGATGTTTATATTATAGCCTCTTTACTAATCTGCGTCAAGAAAACACAAACTATATAAACAAAGGCAGTACAGGGAAAATTCCCCGTACTGCCCAAAGATTTATGTTATTTGAAATACTTGGCGAAGGCCTGCGCCGCCGCCGACTGCACCTCTGCATTAAAGGCTGTATACCGCTCGAGCAGCAAACGTCCCTCCGGCGTCAGCACGCTGCCGCCGCCGCTTTTGCCGCCTGCTGTGCTGCTGACCAGCGCAAAGCCCAGGTCTGCCTCCGCACGTCGCAAAATCTTCCACGCCTTGCTGGCCGACATACCCATAGCCTTGTAGGCAGCACTCAGCGAACCGGTGGCCTCAATGCGCTGCAGAAGCTCCGCTACGCCCTTGCCGAAATCAATGCTTTCGTTATACACGCGCACCTTCACATGATAATGCTGCGGGCCTGCATAGGTCATTTTACCACCCCTTGCCAAAGCCGCAGGCAGGATAGGTGCACACTGCACAGTTCAGGCAAAGTCCACCCTCACCCAGAGCTGCCAGCTCGTCGGCAGTAACAAGGTCACAGGCCAGCACACGCGGCAGCACCAGGTCAAAAATCGTACGCTTAGCGTACATTACGCATCCCGGCAAGCCCAGAACAGGCACCTGGTCTTCACCGTAATAGGACAGCAAAAACATTGCCCCCGGAAGCACAGGCGCACCGTAAGACACAATGCGTGCACCGGATTTTTGATAGCCAGCGGTGTGCGGTCATCCGGGTCAACGCTCATACCGCCGGTACAGAGCACCATTTCCGCACCCTTTTCCTCAATCGCCGTTTTTATCGCAGCGGTAATCTGCTCCGGTTTATCATCCAGAACCTGCTTATATACTACCTCCACGTTGAACTCTGCCAGCTTTTCCTCCAGCACAGGCGTAAAGGTATCCTTAATGCGTCCGTGGAAAACCTCGCTGCCTGTCGCCAGCACAGCAGCCTTTTTGATTTTATACGGCAAAAGCTGCAGCAGCGGTTCATCACCGCAGAGCTCACGCACACGCTGCATCCTTTCCTTTTCGATAACCAGCGGAATGATGCGTGTACCGCAGAGCTTGTCACCTTTTTTCACCGGCGTATTGCCGTGACGCGTCGCAATCATCATCTGTCCGAAGCTGTTCACCAGGCGCAGACGAGCGCTGTCTACCTTGAACAGACCGTCGGCAGCAGCAGCCAGCTCAATCTTGCCCTCTTTTACAGGCGATTCATCCATCATGGTATTTTTGCAGATGTCACACAAAATGCGTGCGGCATCATTTTCATGCAGCATGCTTTCATCAGCTTCCCACACATATAAATGCTCCTTGCCGATGGAAAGCAGCACTGGAATATCCTCTGGCTGCACCACATGTCCCTTGCGGAACACGGCATCCTTGGTAACGCCCTTGATAATCTGTGTCAGGTCATGGCAGAGAACACTGCCGACCGCATCCTCAGTACGAATTAATTTCATGTTTATCTACCTCTTATTTAGCCTGCGCAAAGCCGTAGGCGGCAAAAATCTTCATAGCCTCTTCTGTCTGCAGGAAGGCAGCAAAATCCTTGGCAGCCTCAGCCTGCGGAGCCTTCGCCAACACGCCGATAGGATAAATTACCGGCTTCTTTAAGGAGCCTGCCGGAGCTTCGGCAACAGCAGTTACCTTATCCTTCAAGAGTGCTGCATCGGTAGCGTAAACAAGGCCTGCATCGGCACTGCCTTCGGCAACCCAGTTCAAAACCTGTGTTACATTGGTGCCAAGGCTTACCTTGCCTTGAATACCTTCCCATTGACCAAGCTTGGTCAGCGCTTCCTTGGCATATTGGCCTGCAGGCACGCTTGCCGGATCGCCGATAGCAGGATGCTTAGCCTTGCTGAAATCAGTGAAGCCTTTGATTTCTCTGCCACTTTTAGGCACAATCAGCACCAGCTTGTTTTCCAGCAGCGGCTTTACCGTGCTTTTATCCATATAGCCCTTTTCGCTCAGTGCGTTCATCTGCTTGTTGGCTGCAGAAACAAAAACGTCTGCTGCCAAACCGCTTTCAATCTGTGCCTGCAGCTTGCCGCTGGCATCGTATACGCCTTCAATTTTGATTTCCGGATGCTTTTGCTGATACAGCGGAATGAGCTTTTGCGTAAATACCTTTTCCATGCTGGCAGCAGCAGCCAGACGCAGTGTTTTGGCTGCCTGCGGTGCAGCAGCCTGCTTATCACTGCCGCCGCAGCCTGCAGCCATAACAGCTACCATTAAAGAAAATACTAAGCATAAGAGTTTTTTCATTTTACTCCCCCTGTTGTTGTTTTGTTTTGTATAAGTAAACATTAAGACCGATAACTACTAAAAGGCAGATGCCCACAATTACGGCCACATACCAGCCTGCGGCCTCCCAATCACCTGCCGCGACGGCAGAATAAACCGCCAGCGGCAGCGTACGTGTGCGCCCTGCAATATTTCCGGCAATCATTGCTGTGGCGCCGAATTCACCCAGACCGCGGGCAAAGGCCAGCAGACCGCCGGCAATAATGCCCGGCAGTGCATTCGGCAGATGAATGGCCAGAAAATGCGCCATTCCGTCATGCCCAGTGAACGTGCCGCCTCCAGCATGCCCTTATCAACCTGCGACAAGGCTCCGCGCGCACTGCGGTACATAAGCGGCAGCGAAATCACCGCTGCTGCCAGCACCGTCGCCAACCAACTAAAGGCTATTTTTATGCCCGTCAGCTGATAAATAAGCTGGCCTAAAAAACGGTTATTGCCGAAAAAATACAGTAAAAAGAAGCCTGCTACCGTAGGAGGCAGCACCATCGGCAGTGTTATTACAGCGTCGGCAAAAATCTTCAGGCTTTGGCTCTGCAGCCGTTCCACCCACCAGGCAATAATTACGCCGATAAAGAAAACTATTGTGATTGTTGCTGCCGCAGCATGCAGCGAAATCCACAGCGGCGACCAGTCAATAGCGCTCATTTTCTCGCACAGTCATGGGCGCTGCCCTTCAGGATACGCAGTCCATGCTCCAGCTGCGGCAAAACGATTGCCAGCGCTTCCTCCACCGCTTTGGTGCTGCCTGGCAGATTCACAATCAGCGTCTGTCCGCGCACAACACTCACGCCGCGGCTCAGCATTGCCCTCCGCGTAATCTTCAGCGATTCCGCACGGATGGCCTCCGCAATACCGGGCACATTGCGTGTAGCCACCGCCATTGTTGCCTCCGGTGTGACATCACGCAGCGAAAGGCCCGTGCCGCCTGTTGTGATAATCAGATCAACCTGTCTGCTGTCAGAAAGGCGCACGAGCTCACGTTCGATTCTCTTCTGCGCGTCGGGAAGCAAAACCTGCTCCACAATTTCGTAGCCTGCCTCTGCCAACAGCTCTGCTGCCCGCGGGCCGCTGGTATCAACACGCTCACCTGCTGCACCCTTATCAGAAAGCGTCATTACCGCCGCACGCAAGGGTGCGC
>ERZ791624.465-NODE-465-length-28148-cov-1.846403_pt1 | contig 28148 bp, 39 predicted proteins | sample MGYA00510058_ERZ791624 | MGnify/ENA primary metagenome ERZ791624 (study PRJEB30046, sample SAMN00715158) | human gut metagenome | study: EMG produced TPA metagenomics assembly of the A metagenome-wide association study of gut microbiota in type 2...
ATTGAAGAAAGAACCACAGTTAAACATAGTAATTTACCTAGATTGCTTGAAAGATGTCTGCAGGAAGATAAGAACAAAAACCAGTATGGATATGCAGGACTTATTCCACGCAAAAGGATAGCAAAAGGAACAATCGAAATAGATTTAAGGAAACATTTTGGTCAACTTCTTGCAACATATCCTGAATTAGAATCATATATAAAAGGAAATTATTTTGGTATTGCTCCTTATACGACAGAACGTGTAATGAATATTCGTACCTTACACGAAAAGTTTTTACGTAAATGTAAAGAGTTACAAATCAGCGATGATGTATACCCGTTTAATACAGATACTCAAGGTTATTATTCATTATATCGTTATGTAAAGAAGATTGAACGTGAGAATATAGAACTAGCAGTAAACCGTGAAACCAATAATGCAAAGCAAAAAATAAAGAGCACTGGCATTGGTAAAAAATATATACAAAATCCACTTGCACCTTTTAGCACAGTGCAAATTGATGGACATATAATAGACATTATATATACTACGAAGGTAAGAATGCCGGATGGAACAATACAGGCAATGACAGCTCATAGATGCTGGTTATTTGCTGTGATTGATGTTGCCACGAGATGCATAATAGGATATTCAACAAGCCAAGAGATGAATTATAATCAGTTTGATGTACTACGAGCTTTCCAGAATTCTATATTGCCTCATAAGATGATAGATTTTAAGATCCCTGGATTTTCTTATCCATCAAATGGTGGATTTCCAAGTATCGCTTTGCCCGAAACACAATATGCTTTATTTGATATGGTAATGATGGATAATGCTAAATCACATCTGTCAAAAAATGTTCGTAATAAGGCGCTTAATGTAATTAACTGCACATTAAATTATGGCTCGGTTGCAACACCAGAAACGCGTGGCATAATAGAAAGATTTTTTGGGACACTTGAAACAAAAGGATTTCACAGGCTTCCGATGACTACTGACAGTAGTATAAATGGTATCAAAAGAAGGAATCCCGAATATAAAGCTATAAAATATGATGTTACATATGATGATATATTAGAGGTCATTGAACAACTTATAATTCAATATAATAATAGTCCCCATGAAGCCCTGTATAACAATACGCCCTTGCAGGAAATGGAACGAAAAATAAGAGAGTATGGAATGATGCCTACGATAGCTTCTGAAAATAAAATAGAGGACATAAAAAAGTTGATGTATCATACAGTAACCAGACGAGTGTGCGGTGGAACCAAAAATGGAAAAAGACCATATGTTAGTTTTATGAATGCCCAATATAGAAATGATATTCTTGCCTTAGCAATATTTATCTTGGAAAAGAAATCACGCGTCTCATAAATCCGGATGACGTATCAACTGTAGAAGCTTTCACAGAAGATGGTATGCCACTTGGTATGCTACGTGCTAATGGTGAACATGGTCAAAAATCGCATTCATTAAAAAGTAGACAAGCTATAAATCATTACGCGAAGCAAAACAAATTGGATAATCGTACATTTTCTACACCAATTACAGCATATGAACAGGAATTGGAGCGCAGAGCACCATATAGCAAACGTGATAGAACTAAGGCTGAAATTTTGCGAAGAGAGGAGGGAAAACAAACGTTTGTTGAGCAAAACAGGCAGCACCAAGAAGATCCAGCACCTATAACTAGTATAGATAAAAGGGCTAGTACAGAATCTAATATGCCTTCGGCTGAAGAAGTTAAGCGTATGACAGCAGAAGAAATGTGGAAATATATAAAGAGGGTTAAATAATGGAAAATACTACAAATATTTCAACAGATGATAAAATAATATCAGCAATAACACTTCGAAATCTTAAATCTCCAGAATTTATGATTGCAACCAAAAGTATTTTCGATTTATATGAAAAAATGGACAATTGGATTTTGACTGGAGATTGTGGAGCCATGATATATGGGCGAACACGTGTTGGAAAGACAAGTGCCATTAATTATATAAGCTACAAACTTCGGAAACAGTATGGAGAAGACTTTCCGGTTCTTATATGGACGCTTATGATCATGTCCCAACAGATAAAAGTTTTTATGCATCTATAATTAATGCAATGGACATAGGGGAAATCAAGACGCGAACAGAAACTGCACTGAATCTAAAGGAGCGAGTGATTAACTATATGAGAATACGGGCTTCTGCAACACCATTGAAACGTATTGTCTTTATGATTGACGAAGCTTGGAAGCTTGCTGCCAAAGAATTTGATTGGCTCATGGATTTATATAATACACTCCAAAATAAATTGGTAAAGAAGAAATAATTACATGTATTAAGGAGACCGGTTATGGAAAAACATCAAATACAGCCTCAGAGTTCTGAAGATAATACATATAAGTTTCCTGGGTTATGGGATAAGAATTGGGTTCGTCCATATGAATCAATATGGAGTATATTTAATACATATAAAAAAGTAAATGTAATATCCAGTAATGCAATACTCATGAAATCGTTAGGAATCCGAACAAGTGCACGAACAGCGCATGATCGTTTCCTTTCCTATGGTATATTTTGTAATATATCTAGTAATGTAAACGATTTTGACAAAATATTTTCAAGCTTTGTACCGGAGTGGTACAAAACGCAACTCGACGAATTTACGAGTAAACGGGATATTTCAGATTTTTTCACAGACAAAATAAGCTATTGTCCAGAATGTATGAAGAACGGATATCATTCTATATTTCATCAATTAAAGGGAATCAAAAGGTGTCCATTTCACCCTAAAACAATAATGATAGATTATTTAAAAGAACGATATATATTAGGTTCACAGTCATCATATATTGGGGAGCCTAAAAAAATGGAAAGATATAAGGTTTTTATATCAAAAAACATGTTTATAAGAAAAATAACGGACTTTGAAGATTGTTCTCAACTGCCATTACCTTTAGATAGAAAAGAAATACCTGAAATAGAGGATTTCTTTACTTTACGTGGATTTCGTAAGAATTTTGATTATATAAAAGCGATCGGTTCCGATCTTTTCGATGAAAATATTATACCGGAAATTGGTCCATTTTTGCTTGATTTTGAACTGAAACCAGAAATTATTATCAAGGATATTAAAGAGGCAGATGCTCAGTCATAGGTGTCATGAATAAACGAATAAGAAACAGTAATTTGAAGTGTCCGAAGATAGCAGATAATCTGTCACGTATACTTTTCAAATATAAGTATCTTCAGATGTTTATTAAAGAAAAGTTAAGAACATACACATATGATGAAATCGACTACAAATGTTATCAGATTGAAAGAGGACGATTTATTTCATACGATGATGAATTGGGCATAATATTACTATATTTGCTTTTTTTGACTGGTGATGAGAGAATAGAAGAAAGTTTGAGCATTATAAGAGATGTGACTAAGGTAAGTGAAAAGTACAAATCAGGTTATCAATATTATCCGTCTGAAATCTGTATTCATGATCTACAAATAAGCGAATTTGCATAGCCGCTCAATATTATGTATTAGAAGATTATATGAATACAAATTTTCATAAGTTTATGGATTACGTTAAAATGTGTGGTGGTATGGAAAAGCCACTTATGCGAAGCGATTTGATTCTTTACCCAGCACATATGATTTATGTGGAAGAAAATAATATGATAAAAATTTATCGATATTAGATATTGATTGAGAAACGGACATTTTTGTATCATTTACATGCAAAAATGTCTGCAACTTTGTATTAACTAAATGCAAAATCAACTATTTTGTATCACTTATACGCAAATAAATCAGCTGTTTTGTATTAACAGAATGCAAAATCAGCATCTTTGCATTATTTATATGCAAATGAATTGTGATCAAATTGTTGCATAACCATATATTTCTGCTATATAATTCGATATAGTATCATCATTATGCAAATTATTGTATTATGTTTATGCAAAGTGACATAAATTAATGGAATATGCAAAAGGCATTCCAAGGTGTTCGCGGAAACGGCAATAGTGGCGTCCATGCAACTATTCGCAAAACCGGTATCAATGTTTATCGAAAGCGTAGGGTGACCGAAGCGGTAGTTTATAGCGTGTGACATCCATTATACCAAAACGGAACACGCTGTTCATAAACTATTTGATAAACACGAGGTTTTGCGAAAGCGGAGCGGTAGTTATGCTCTCCCTCGCGCGTAAAGTAAATATTTTTGTTATTTAACACGTAACCGAAAAAGGTTACGTGTTTTTATTCGTAATACACGAAAGGGGTGAAAGGGTTTGTGTAATGAAACTACAGAAGCACTTGTTTGTGAAAATCTGTTGGATGAAGTAAACCTTACGATTTCGCGTTTTAATATGATGCTTGATCAATATTATACTGCATTTTGTGGTGATATTTCAAGTCATTTGCGTGAGGTATTGGATGTTCAGATTTCCACTTTGGAAACGCATCTTGTTTCTTTGTCTGGTATTAAGTGTCAGCTTGAAAATGAAATTAAAAAAACTACCGTTTGTGTAGCCCCCTTGGGAGTCGGGCAAGGGGGCGCGCCAAAGGCGGAGGGTGTCGGAATGGTACACAAAAAGGGAGGTGAATTGATTGCTAAGGTCGATTGATTGTCCTGATTTTGATTGTGCTATATATGATACCTGTGGAAAGATTGAAAATATAAGATGTCAATGTCTGGCAGAGTTTGTTTATTGCGGTTTTGAATGTCCGTGTAATGTTTGTAAGAAAAAATCTGGTTGTGAAAAAAATTTATTTGATGAATTAAAAGATTATAGAAAGTAGAGGTAAAAAATTATGGTTATTAGTTCAAAGGTTGAGATCACGGTATTGGCACTGAAAGAGCAGAAAAGCAAAGATGGAACAAAGACGTATTACCGTCTGGCTGTCTTTGATCAGATTAATTGTGAATCTGGAATGTTGCCGTGTTCAGAGGAAGTAGCAAAACTCTGGCAGAATAAAGGTTTTAAATCTATGGATCATGTGGAACTTGGTTGTGAATTTAATGACCAGTATGATTCTTTCCGTGTAGTATCTGCTAAGGTGCTTCCGGTCAAATGACCGTTTGCATAAATCTGGGCGGTAGCCATGAAATACTGCGTCTGCCGTCCGAACCCCTAAAGAAAGTGGGATAGTATGAAGAGATTGTTTTATAGAATTGATATGGTTGTGAGGTCTGTGTTATGGATAATACTCAAATTGTGGAAGTAGTAGAGAGTGGTACATCAGGTATAGAAAGTTTAGATATTAACCTTGTTGAAGTTGCAGCTGTTGCTTTCATTTTGTTCGCTATAGGTGCATTGATAGGATTGATTGTTTTTCATATCCTTTCGCGGAGGTGGCATGCATGAGTGATTTGTTTTCACTTTGGGTTTCAATGCTATCTGAAGGACTTGCTCTCGGTTTTATGTTAGGTTTCATATCTTGGGGCGTTGGCTTCGGGATTTATGGAATAATTAGATTGTTTAAGATGGTTTAAAACCATCAGAAAGGAGAATGAATATGGAGTCGATCACATCTGCTGTAAAAACTGCGTTTGCTACAGTGCAGACTGATGCCGTATCTATGATTTCTACTTGTGCGCCTTATGCACTTGGAATCATTGGAACCGTATTAGCGGTTACTATTGGTATCAAGGTATTCAAAAAGCTGACTGCTCAGGCATAGTTTTTTGATGTAGAGCGGGTTATAATGCCCGCTCTTTTTTTATCGAAAACGTGAGATTATGTATATTGCGATTAGTGCCAGAAAAATAAATCTGCCTTGTTTGTCCAAACGATTCCAAAAATCTGTTTTTTCGGGTTGCTTTTTCTTTGGGTTGGAATCTATGCCGTATACATATTTGTTTTTGTAGTATTTTGGGTGTGTAATTTTGGTTTGTATTTATCGCGCCAATAGTTAGCGTCTTTTTCATTATCGTTCATCTGATCAATCCCCCTTTTGATTGATTATATCAGAGAATGATATTGATGTAAATATGTGAAATGGGGGTTGAAAATGAAACGGATTAGAAAAAAGGTTATTCCCTTGTTTGTGGCTCTGCTGATATTGGTGGGTGTACCATTGACAAGTTATGAAGAGGTAAAAGCTACCGGAGTAGAAGAGTATTTGTATTATACGTATTGGGATTTAATGAATTCCCTGTATGCCATGACGGGGTATGACATGAAAATTTCAGAAAGTGAAATAAAGAATCATGGTGTGTCAGGCAAGCAGGCTTGGAAAAACTTTACTGCTTTTGTAGATAATACTGCTAAAATTCATTGGAAACTGTATTCAGATGCCGGAAGTTCCGCTCTGAAAGAACTGAAGAACCTTGTAAATACTGTTACACAAAAGGGTATATCTATATCGCAAAATCTTTATGATATGCTTAAAGATGTGTTTGGATATCAGACTAAATATGCAAATTATCAAAATCAAATTGATTGTTCATCTGAAAAATCTATAAATAATTGTATAAAGTCTTTAACAGGTGGGGGGTATTTGGATAGTGCTCGTGCACAAAAGTTGGTTGATGGCAAGGCTTTACTTAATATTATTTATGATCCGTATTATCCTCGTTATACCGTTTTTACTATAAATAAATCAGTTGGAATTGTTGACGATTTTCGTGTAGATAGAGTTGCGAGGATTTTTATTCTTGTATTGTTAAGTATCCTAACGGTGAGAAAAAGTTTTATTCTGTTTATGGGTCTATTGTAATGAATGGGAAAACTACGTTAGATATAGCTTGTTATACTTGTCAACCGGGCTTTTCTTGGATAATAAAAAATGGTGCATTTACTGGCACTGATGTTGTAAGTGCGCAAGTGTCCGCTGGAGCTTGTCCGAAAGAAGTTCCGGACGTATCTCCGTGGATTAAACATACAGATGTTCCGGATGAATGGAGAATTGTAAAACCGGATGAAATACCTGATCCAGATGATAATGACGGTGATGCTCTTCCTGTAGTTATACCTATTCATCCTGCGAAACCGGATAAGCCGTCAGAGACTGAAACAGAAGAGAGTACGGAGAAACCGGATAAGGATAAAAGTAAAGATCCAAGTGTAATTATTAATCCAAGTACCGGTAACCAGATTGATCCTAATACGGGTTTAGATATTGATCCTGATACCGGATATTTGATTGATCCAGACACCGGAGATTTGATTGATCCTAATACCGGAAAAAAGGTTGATAAAAATAAAATTAAAAACCGTGTGAAAAATCTTCCCTCTATTGCAAGTGGGGCAGGGAATATTACTAAGTATTTTCCGTTTTGTATTCCGTGGGATATTGTTGCTCTGATAAAAACCATGAACGCACAGAAATCCCCTCCGGTATTTCATTTTGAACATTATTTTAAAGCTATTGACTATAATTTTGTGGTTGATGTTAATTTAGAAGATTATTGGAAATATATTAAAATCTTTCGTTGGGGATTGACAATTTTTTTCATTATTGGTTTGTTTTTCCTGACGGATAAATTAACTACTTTTGTTCATAAGATGGTTGGTTAAAGAAAGGAGATAATTTATGACTGCTGCAGGAGTGCGTGCTTTTTTTATATCTTTGGCAGCTATTGCTGTTATGGTTTTGATTGCCTTTTTATGTGGGGTATTGCCTGAAAGTCCTTTTCAGGCATTTTTAAAAGCAGAGGAAGTTAGTGATTTTTTAGGTGCTATCAATTATTTTGTGCCTGTTGACTCATTTATAACTATTGGTTCTGCGTGGTTACTTGCTATAGTTCCGTGGCTGACTGCTCAATTTGCAGTAACTGGCGTGAAGATTCTCGGTGAGTTTATTCCATTTACTTAAACTTGAAAGGGGTTCATTATGATTACATTATATTCTGGTACACCGGGTGCAGGAAAGTCTCTGCATCTGGCATCACGTCTTTATCATTGGATGCAGTATAGAAATGCACCTATTATAGCAAATTTTACGTGCGATTTCTCTACGATTAAGAAACCAAAAGGACAGTTTATTTATATCGACAATTCACAGCTTATGCCAGAACGTCTTGTCTGGTTCTCCAAAAATTATGAACAGTATATTGGTCGCAGACCGCGCGAAGGTGAAATTCTGCTTGTAATTGATGAAGCGCAGCTTTTATTTAATTCTCGGGAGTGGGTGAAAACTGATCGCGCGGAGTGGTGCGCTTTTTTTACCCAGCACCGGAAGCTGGGGTATGAAGTTGTGCTTGTGGCACAAATGGATCGGATGCTTGACCGCCAGATCAGGGGGCTTGTGGAATATGAGTGGATACACCGGAAATGTTCTAATTTTGGTGTAGCCGGAAAACTTCTCGGTGTGCTCTTTGGTGGAAAGTTGTTTGTCGCGGTAAAGGTCTGGTATCCAATGAAAGAAAAGGTGGGTTCTGAGTTTTTTGTTTACAAAAAAAGATTCTCGGATATTTACGATACCTATGCTTTGTTTGCTATACCTAAGTAGTGTCCCGCGTGGCTGTGGGGAGTGGGGATTAAGGGACCCCGCGACCGCGGGCACGCGGGCGCTCTACTTGAAGTAGCAACACTTTGCAGTCATAGCTAGAAACAATCCGGTAGGATTGTTGATGAAAATTGAATACATAGGGGGTTCGCTTTATGGCTTTTTACAATGTGATGAAATTGGAATATCATGATTTTATTCAGTATCGCATTTACGAAAAACCTGTCGAATATGACGTTAAAGCAGATTTGAAGAAAGAGGATGTATCCTCTGCCGATTCAGGCGAATGTATTGATGTTGAAGCACGTAAAGAAAGAAGTATGTATGTATCGTTAAACAGGACAAAACAGAGTGTGTATTCTTTGGCTTATAATAATAAATGGGATTGGTTTGTTACATTAACATTTTCAGATGAAAAAGTAGATCGGTATGATTATAGTGAAATTATCAAAAAGACAAGGAATTGGTTTAATAATGTGAAGAAACGTTTTGCCCCTGATCTTAAATATATCTTAATACCAGAACCGCATAAAGATGGTGCGTATCACCTGCATGGCTTGCTGGCAAATTGCGGAGAATTGCAGTTTGTGGATTCTGGTAGGGTAGTAGATCATGGAAAGTCAAGAAAGAAAAATTGTAATAATGCTGATTTGCCGACAATTTATAATATAGCAAATTGGAAGTTCGGTTTTTCTACTGCCACTAAAGTTCAAAGCAATGCAAAATGTGTTTCATACATGACTAAGTATATTACAAAAGATTTATGTGTTATTGCGCAAAAGCGTAGACGTTACCTCGCAAGTAATAATCTGGATAGGGTAGAGAGGGAGTATCTTAATATTCCGCGTGACCAGATTGATGATTTTTTGGTTCGTGCTTATACGGAAGATCGTGTTGATTATGCAAAGACCCAAAAAATTCCAGAAGCAGGACAGCATATCAATTATGTTACCATTAAAAAGGGGTAGCGATTGAATATTGGTGCGCAAAAAAATAAGGGGCAAAAAGCCCCTTAATCCCTTTCCGCGAAAATGAAAAAAGACTTACGAACTGTGTTGTTGTCGTAAGTCTCTTTTTGTTTTTCATTAAGGAATTTTTTTGCGTCCTCGTTATATCGAAAAGAACCAATTAAGGTATTAAAAGGTTCAATTCCTCGTAGCTCCAGACGTTCGTAAACTTTATATTTCAAAATCATATTCGTTTCTCCTTTTTGTGTATTCTCTGTATGCTGTGTATGCTTTGCTTGTAAAATAGCGTTCTTGCTCAAGAGTAAATACATTTATATCGCGTGCAAAATGTATCAAGTCGGTTGCTCCGAAATAATAACAATCTGCCATGGTATCCAACTCTTGTTTTGGTATTTCTCCAATTTCCCATTTGATTCTTTCTATCAGTGTTTTTTTCTCGATTACTTTCATAATTTCCTCCTTATTTGATTCGTGCAAATGCATTGGTTGCAAGTACCATAACTTGGAATTCATTTAAAATTCCGCAGGCTTCAAAAGAGAGAATAATACCGCGAATTTGCCCGCGTGCTTCTTTTGGTGTTAATTTCTTATTTTGTCTCTCCTCAATTGTTTTTTCGATTAGTTCGTTGCAAATCTGAAATTTGTTCATAGTTTCCACCTTTCCGTGACCTGACTGGTCACTGTCCTTTGATAAGTTGTTGAGTTTGTGCGTGCGCACTTGCCCCGGTGGTTACATATGGAATCAAGCCCCGTAGTACCGCGTAGCGGTAGACTGCTGACACGACAACATAACGGATTGTAACAGTGTGTCAGCAGTCGGGCTCGAATCCATATGATACAATGAAAAGACTGCGCGCCCCAGACTATTTAGTGCACGGTGATAACATATGATTTTTTGATAAAGTGGAAACGGCATTTGATGTGTGGTGCCTGTGATCTGGTCGTGTTCTAATGATAAGTTGGTTAATATGTCCGTAAAAACATTTGACCGCGCCCCCGGTTATCCGCTCATAGTCTCCGCCGACTCGTTAACGTTCAAGCGGTAGGAGGGGTTAAAGCGCGCTACTTTAACAAAAGTAAAATTTATAAATTAACAATTATGCTGATCTGGATAAGAAATGATTCTATAAAGATTTATTTGTTGTATTGTGTAACTTGCATAAAAATGTTCCTTACTGCAGGTGAAAGAAATTAGTAATATGTGCTAAAATTATTTGTAAATAAAAAAAATGCTTGCCAAGGCGCACGCGGAGATGTATTATATTTTTGTGTTAAATAACTATTCGCAAAACCTAAGTTTAACGAATAGTTTTCCTGATAAAATCAGGAGATCACTCCGCGTATGCCTTTGCAAGCCATTATGCAAGATCTTCAGAATCCAGCAATATGGTAAAAGGCCCGTCGTTTACCAGAGAAATTTTCATATCTGCACCAAAGATTCCGGTTTGTACATCCGGAATTTCTTCTTTGCATTTTGCAATAATATATTCGTAGAGATTGTTTGCAAGTTCCGGATTTCCGGCTTTGATAAAAGATGGACGGTTTCCCTTCCGGCAGTCCGCATATAATGTAAACTGTGATATTAATAACAGGGAGCCTTCGATATCATGTAAAGACAGGTTTGTTTTTCCGTTTTCATCACCGAAGATGCGCATCCCAAGGAGTTTTCGAATCATTTTATCGGCAATGTTTTTGGTATCGGTTTCTGCAATTCCGATCAGGACGCAAAAGCCGTTTGTTATCTGTCCGGTAATTTTTTGATCAACTTCACATGTTGCTTCAGTGACACGTTGTATTACAAATCGCATTAATTTCATTCCTCTTAATATTTTCATCAATAGATTTTTAAAGTATACAAGAAAAGGAACCGGACCTTAAGACCGGTTCCTTTTTTCAGAGCTGAATTGCTTTATTTCTTCTGTTCCATTTTCTTTCGAAAATCCAGAATAATGTCGACACACGCCTCCGGTGTGATCTTACTTGTGTTAAGTGTCAGATCATAGCTTCTGGAGTCTCCCCATTTCTTACAGGTGTAATAATTATAATAGCTGGAACGCTGCTTATCTCTTTTCTGGATCATATCTTTGGCTTTTGATTCCGTGACATCCTCACGTTTGCTGACACGCTTGATACGATCGTCCATATCTGCATGTACAAAGATGCTCAGACAGTCCGGATTAGAAGCCAGTGCGTAATCTGCACAGCGGCCTACAATTACACAGGACTCCTCAGATGCAATCTTTTTTATGGTATCAAATTGTGCTAAAAATACTTTGTGATTAAGCGGCATATCCAAAAACGGTGCTGCAGAATAATTTCCGCCGGTATATGTATCCATTACTAAGGAATACAGAAAACTGTTGGTTGGACGTTCATCATGATTTTCGAAAATTTCTTCGCAAAAACCAGAATCTTTTGCTGCCTGTGCCAAAAGTTCTTTATCATATAACTTGATTCCAAGACGTTCTGCTAAAAGTTTTGCAACGGTGTATCCACCACTTCCAAGTTCTCTTCCGATTGTATAAATATAATTGCCCATACCCGTTACCTCCGATGTTATAAATTCTTTAAGTAATCTCTTAAAGTATATACATATTATACAACATTTAGGACCTGGATTTCAACAATTTTAGCAAATTATCAAAATATTCCGGCAAAGGAGCAGAAAATTCCATATATTCTCCACTTTTTGGATGAACGAATCCTATTGTTTTTGCGTGGAGCGTCTGCCCCTGCAAATGTTTGAACGGTGATCTGCCACTGGAATACAGAGTATCTCCGAGTAACGGATGCCCGATGCTTGTCATGTGTACACGGATCTGGTGAGTTCGTCCGGTTTCCAGTTGAAACTGCATATAAGTATAATTTCCAAAACGTTCAAGAACTTTATAATGAGTAATTGCCGGTTTTCCGTTTTTCTCATTGACAGCCATTTTTTTGCGGTCAACCGGATGCCTTCCAATTGCGCCTTCGATGGTTCCCTCATCTTCTGTTACATTTCCGCAGACAATGCCAACGTAGATGCGGTTGACGGTATGTTCTTTGATCTGCTCTGCAATGTTTACGTGACTTTCATCATTTTTGCATACAATCAGGGAACCGGTTGTATCCATATCAATACGATGAACAATCCCCGGACGTATCTGTCCGTTGATACCGCTTAATGAATCTTTGCAGTGATACATGATAGCATTTACCAGTGTTCCGGAATAATGTCCTGCCGATGGATGTACAACCATCCCTTTGGGTTTGTTCACAATCAGAACATCATCGTCTTCATACAGAATGTCCAGCGGAATGTTTTCCGGTTCAATGGTCGTTTCGACAGCATCCGGAATGGTGACACGTATGAGATCTTCTGTATGTACTGGATAACTGGCCTTTTGAACTGCCCCGTTTACCTGAATTTGTTTGTTTTTGATAAGTTTTTGAAAAAAAGAACGGGAGAAATCCGGATAAATTTCGGAAAGAACTTTATCCAGACGCTCCCCTTCCTGTGTATACTGTACTTCAAATGATTCTTCCTGCACGGTTTTAGGACTCCTTTTCGTCTTGCAATTTTCCAGTGAAAATCAAAGAAAAATCTTCTTCCTTGTAATAAAAAAGCACAACAATGATCAATGCGATTGCAGAAAGTGTTACATAAATATCTGCAACATTAAAAACCGGAAAATTGATCAGGCTGAAATAAAAGAAATCAATGACATAGTGATGAATTACACGGTCAATCAGGTTTCCGGCCGCCCCTGCAAAGATTCCGACGGCTATGATATTCAGCGGAAGAAAACGGCGGTTCAATGGAATTCGCTGATACACAATAGCCAGTAAAACAAGCACAACGATGGTCAGTACGGCAAAAAAGATCATTTTTGCCATCAAAAAAGCTTCCGGATGGCTGTCAAAATAAGTAAAATGAAAAATCCGGTGCAGAATAGAAACCGGATCCAGACTAAATGCAGCACTGTCATTCTCGAGATATTTTAACTGGAATACCCCATCGATCACAGACACATCCGGTTTCTGGTACAGATGGGTATAGGCAAGCCATTTGGTAAACTGGTCGATGGCAATTAAAAGAATAACAAGCAGACCGCTGTATCCCATATATTTTTTTGTCTTTCTCTGATTCATTGTTCTCTCCTTACTTATAAATCATAAACCGGACGCGAAGTTTTCCTTTTTTACTGAGAGACTGGTCGGTTTCAAAAACAAAACGCCCTTTTTGGCGAACCGAAACAATATCTCCGTTGTCACAGGATTGATTGCAGTTTGTAATGCAGCGTCCATTAATGAAAACTTTCTCAGCCGTAAGATATGCGGCAGCTTCCGACCGGGATAAATGATATGCCCGCGCAATAATGGCATCAATGCGGTTAGAAGCAACCATATCATCGTGTTCCTCAAAAACGGGATGGACTTTAAGAGTACTGACATCTTCGATAATCGAACTTCGGATCATTGTATGGCGGATCTGCGTAAACTGATCCATAATAAAATCTGAGATGGTCTCTGAACAAAAGATATAAATGTCATTTTCCAGCAGAACAATATCTCCGATTTTACTCCGGTCCAATCCAAGATGCATCAGTGCCCCCAGTACATCGCGATGCGTAAGTTTTTCCGCATATTTTGGATACTGGGGAACCGCATGGATACAAACAAACGGATAAGACCATTCATAACAAAGAGCATCAGGGATAAATGCAACCATCTGACGCTCTGCCTGCTCATAGCCACCGGATAGTTCTGCTGTAGTATACAGTTCCTTCTGCAGACTATGAAAAATATTCTGTTCATTTAAATTTAAAAAATCACTGAATAATACAATTCCTTTCCGGTCCGCCTGTCTGGAAAGATCCAAAAGACGCTTCCGGCATAATTCCTGTTCGTTCATATCATTAATTTAATCCTGGTAAATCAAAAGATTCCATAAGTCCCTGAATATCTCCGGAAATGTCAACCCCATTTGGAGTTGCAAGGAAGATGTAATTGGAGATCTTCTGTAGATTTCCATGCATGGCAAAGGTAGCACCGGAAGTAAAATCGATGATCCGCTGTGCAATATCTACACTGAGTCCTTCCATGTTGATTACAACGGTACGTCCGTTTAATAAGGTTTCTGTTATTTCAATCTCATCTTCAATGGTAGTTGGCTTGATCACACATACTTCCATTCCCGGTTGTCCCTGTCGGCGGTTTCGGTTGATTGGTGTAATTTTATTCTGCTGCTTCTGCCTCTGCTTTTCGGAAATATCAAAAGTTGCTGCGGTCTGCTGCTGTTCCTCTTCTTTTTTGCGTTCTCTGCGGGAAGGTTTTTTTTCTTTTACCTCATAATCCTCTTCTTCATCGTAATCGTAATCTTCGTTATCAAATTCGTAATCATCATCATTTAAACGCATGACATCGAGAAATTTATCAATAATACTCATTTTTTACCACCTTATTTTTGATAATGTCTTTCACCGAAAATTCCGGTTCCAACGCGAACCATGGTTGCACCTTCTTCAATTGCAACCATATAATCTCCGGTCATTCCCATGGACAAAATATCCATACGTACATTATCTATGTTTTGTGCGTCAATGTCAACAGATAATTGGCGAATCTGCCGGAAGTAAGTGCGGTTGTCTTCCGGATTTTCCACGAATGGTGCAATCGTCATCAGCCCAAGGATTTGGATATGCGGCAAAGCGGCAATCTGCCGGATAAGAGAAAGGGTTTCTTCCTTATGAATACCAAATTTACTCTCCTCTTCTGCAATATTGACCTCAACCAGAATAGAGACGGTTACATTTTGTTTTGCAGCCTGTTTTTCAATTTCTTTTGCCAGATGCAGACTGTCCACCGAATGGATGAGTTCTGTCTTTCCAACGATATATTTCACTTTGTTCGTCTGCAGATGTCCGATCATATGCCAGCGGATATTCTTAGGAAGAACTTCCATTTTCTCACACATTTCCTGAACTTTATTCTCTCCAAAATCACGTGCCCCCAGATCATATACGGTCTGAAGCATTTCGATTGGCTTGGTTTTGCTGACGGCGATCAATGTCACATCACTGCGTTTTCTTCCTGCGTTTTCGCATGCCTTGCATATATTTGCTTCTACCTGTTGCAGGTTTTCCTGTAAATCCATCATGTATACACTCCTTTTATTTTACAACCAGCTGGTTTTCTTTTATTTTACTGCCGTCTAAAGCAATATGATCATACAGGGCGACTCCGTAGGAAGTGCCTGTATCAACGATGGTATATTTATTGTTTTGTGCAAGAATATCAATTTGTTTAAATACGGCATATCCTTTGTTGATATTATAAACACCGGTGAGCTTGTCCACATCACTGCCGATGGTATACGTCCCGGAAGAATTGTTTTTTACCACAACATCGCCGGCAGAAACGGTTTCATCATCAATATAGTAAAAATCATCCGTTTCGTAGTATATCGTTGGCTGAACCAGTGTTACCGAACCGGTATCTCCAGCATGGTTTTCTATCATAAGTCCGGGATCAGATGAATCGCCTCCCTGTGTAAAATACTCTTTTGGAACCGTATAAAACTGTTTTTTTGTAATGGCCGAATTCGGAATTTTCAGACCGGTTTTTTCAGATACGACAAGTTCCACATCGACGAAACGATCATTTACATAACGGATCATTGCCGTTTTTAAACTCAGGTTTACATAATAACTTCCGTCTTTTTTGGTCAGGGAATAAGGAACTGTCAGTGTAAAATCATCCTTGCAGAAACGGATTTTAATATACTCATTATCTTTTAGCTGTTTTGCCATATCCTCTGATACCGGCAACAGAATATTCCATTTTTCACTGTCAATCCGTTTGTAGGCAGGGGTATTTGCCGTGACCTGTTCCTGATCATCCAGAGAATTTCTTTTGTAATCTGCCATGTTAAACTGATCGGCAGTAAAGTTGTCTGTGGTGACACTTTCATAGCCGTCCGTGTAATATACGATAATTCCGGGTTTTTCTGACTTCTTTTTGTAAAACGTATTGTTTTCTACAGCGGCTTTCACATCTTCATTTAAAGAACTGAGGGCATTCATACTGAGGGTCTGTGTCAGCTGTGCATTGAGTTCGTTTTTGAATGTATAAACCGAAGAAAACGTGTTGGAGTCATAAGAATTCCGGAAAACATCCAGTTCGGAGGAAACTTCTTTCAGTGTTTCGGGGTCAAGGGTGTCGCCAGTGGATGCGGCATCTGAAATCTGTCGGGAAAGTTCCCCGCTGGTGTCAATGGAATAGACTACGTCATTGACAGAGGCTTTTGCCCCGTTTTTCAGATAGTAATTGATATAACCGCTCTGTCCTGCATAGACAACCGTCTCATTGCGCAGAATCAGTCCGTGATAAACATGGTTTGTTGCAATGGTTCCCTGCCCCACTTCGTATTCAGCAACCGGGCTGGAAGTCAGATACGATATAAGGTTAAAGATGACATAGATAATTATAATTACAAAAATCACGATTCCGATATTTAAATTCAGACCATGATGCATTCGTACAACATTCTGTTTGCGTGCCAAAAAAGTCCACCTCTCTGATTGATACTTCTATCTTACCATTTTCAAACTGCAAATACAATCATCAGAAGAAATGTGTATAATTTTAATTTTTTGTTCCATACTATGGATAAAAAATGGAGGTAAGAAAAATGAAATGGCTTGATAACTGCCTTTTGACATTAGCGGTAATTGGATGTATTGTTTGGGGACTGATTGGATTTTTCCAGTTTAATCTGGTTTCCTTTATCTTTGGAAACGGAACCTGGCTGACGCGTGTCATATATGCGCTGGTAGGACTCAGCGGATTATATCTGATCAGTTTTTATGGAAGAATCCGTTCCTCTCTGGAAGATTAGACACAAAAAAGATGGGAGTGTTCTCAATAAGAAGCACTCCCATCTTCCGTAAACCGGGATCTCTTAGAGCGAAACCGTTACTTTCGCCTGTGCATATTCCGGCAGATCCGCTTTGTTTTTAGAAACACTTAAAATAAAACGGACTTTGTATTTTTCGCTGATAATATCCAGTTTTTCAATCGCCCTTACCATGTCCTGATCGGATTCAATGAATGCAATGGTAAGAAAACTGTCCAGATACATTTCTTCCAGATCGTGATCCTGGGATACAATCCCACAGATAAACCCTAAAAATTCATCACAGTTTGTAATTGGATAATCCACTACATTGATCAGACGGACTTTATTGTTTAACTCATACATATGTTTCTGGCTTTTGTCAAGATAAACAACACTCCCGGTAACGGTACTGACGGTGTGATTGACTTTTTCTAAAAGTTCCTTGGTCTTTCCTTTTCCCTTTTCTCCACAAATGATTTCAATCATGGCACTTCCTCCTGCAAATATAAAAAGTCACAAAAAACGGTTCTTTATAACCATAATTATAGTATATTTGCACAGGAAATACAATCATTAATTCGCAAACGTGGAAAGAATCTGATTCATCAGCGTATACATATCAGAACGTGTTTTTCCCTTGTAAACGATACTGACAATATCATCACCTTTTTTATTCTTTGAATACAAAACAAGACAGTATCCCGCTGCGTTTGTGGTACCGGTTTTTCCACCGATTACGGTAATATCTTCCGGTTCGGTTGTCTGACCGTTTAAATACCGGTTTGTACTTTCCCATGTCTGTGTCACGGTATTACCGGATGCATTCTGATAAGCAGCATCATAACTTTTGGTATGGATAATGTCAATAAAATCCTGTGTCTGGATTGCTTCCTGAAAGATCAGGTACATATCGTAAATGGTTGTGTAATGATCATCATCCGGCAGACCGTTTGCATTGACAAAATGGCTCTGTGTTGCTCCTAGGGCTTTTGCTTCGCGATTCATTTCCTCTGCAAATTTGTCAATTGACCTGGAATAATATTCGGCAAGAACATTTGCCGCATCATTTCCGCTGACAAGTAACAGTCCATACAGTAAATCCCGGACAGTAAGTACATCTCCGGCAGCAAGTCCGCATTTGGAAGAATCCGCCATATTGGCAATGGCATCCGCACTGACGGTTACTTTATCATCCAGATCACAGTTACGGATAATGATATAGGCTGTCAGAATTTTTGTGGTACTTGCCGGATACAGTTTTTCGAAAAGGTTCTGGCTGTACAGTACTTCTTTGGTTGTCAGATCAAAAACACCAGCTCCTTCGGCATAATCTGCATGAACCTGATCCGTGCCAAAATTAATATCGTCTGTCACACACAGATTTCTTGCAAAAAACTGGCTGCTGACGGAAGAATTATCTCCTGTCAGGGAGTATGGATTTTGTATATCCGCAGTCTTACCTGTTCCGCATCCGTTCATAAAAAGAGCTGCTATGCAGGAAATACATAGCAGTTTTATTTTTAAATGATGAGTTCTATTTGTACATTTCACGCCAGTCAAGGTCTCCTCTATCCAAAGATTTAATCAAAAGCTCCGCTGTGGCAAGATTGGTTGCAAGCGGGATATTGTGCTCATCACAAAGCCGCACAATGCTGTTGACATCCGGCTCATGTGACTTTGGTTTCAGAGGATCACGCAGAAAGATTACGAGATCAATTTCATTGTGCTCGATCTGTGCACCAAGCTGCTGGGAACCTCCCAGATGTCCTGCGAGATATTTATGTATCTGGAGGTTGGCAACCTCCTCGATCAGACGTCCGGTTGTTCCGGTTGCAAACAACTGGTTTTTTGCCAGAATTCCACGATATGCGATACAGAAATTCTGCATTAATTTCTTTTTTGAGTCATGTGCTACAAGTCCAATATTCATTAAACAATTCCCCCTAATATTTTTTCGGCTGTAATCCAACATTTAATACAAACCCCATTCCCAAATACAAAGAAAGCAAAGAAGTCAATCCGTAACTTACAAATGGAAGCGGAATTCCTGTATTCGGCATCAGACCGGTGGCAACAAAAATATTAAAAATACTCTGGAATCCAATCAGTGCAGCCATGCCGCAACAGATCAGTCTTCCTGCGAGATCCTTTGCCTTCCGTGCGATCAGAATACATTCTATCACAATAAACAGCAATAAAAGGACAATTACCATGGTACCTATAAAACCGAGTTCCTCACCGGCAACAGCGAAGATGAAATCTGTCTGTGGCTCAATGATATAATTCGCATTTTTCATGGATGTGGCCGCAGAATTGTTCAGGCCTTTCCCCCATAATTGGCCTGATCCAATTGCCATAATAGAATTTTGCTGCTGTGCTGCGATATCCGACCATCTGGGGTCCTGTGGATATAACCATGCCATAATTCGACCGAAACGGTAATCTCCCGAGGATTGTGCCATACGAAGTATAACGGTAATTCCTATCAATCCTGTCGGAATACAGATTCCCAAAACGGTTAATACTATTTTATAACTTAATCCGGCAATAAACAAGAGGCTAATAAAAATTAATGCAATTGCGATGGAAGTTGAAGTATCCGGCTGCTTTACAATCAAAAGCAGAGGAATTCCGATCAGGACAAAAGAAAGACCTATGGTTTTTACCGTGTTCAGGTTCTCTGCATGTTTGGAAAAAAAGCGTGCGAAAAATAAAATCAGCACGATTTTTGCCAGCTCGGAAGGCTGAAAACGAAAACCTCCAAAATCAATCCAGCGCTGTGCTCCACCGGCACTGTCACCAATACCTGTCATAACCAGACCAAGCAGGACAATGATTCCGATATAATACAACCAGGTAAATCTCAGAATAAAGGAATAATCCATCAAGGATACAATGACCATCGCCACCATACCGATGATACATCCTAAGATCTGCATTTTCTGTACAGAATGTTTGGCACTTCCAATGATCAGGATACCGATGATATTTAAAACCAGTATGCTGATCACCAATTGAAAATGATAATTTCTAAGTTTGTATTGTTTTAACATCTTAAGCTCTTTTCCTGTTTTGTTTCAAAACAACTCTTATCTCATAGTCATCCGGAGAAAATTCAAAATACCGTGAAATAATATCTGAAATTTCCTTTTTCATTCGCCTTGCTGCAGCAGGTGAATGTTCAAACGGTGCGGATTCTGCCATTAATTTCAGACGTTCACGGGCAATTGGTCCGGAACCGTCCTGTCTGTGGGAAAAACGATTAACCTTCATACTCACATTCCTTTCCGCCCAGATATATTTTTCCCTGCCGGATGCAGGGATCTTCTTTATTCAGATCCACCGGAATCACACGTGGATTTGCGAATGCTCTTGCGGCGGTCATAAATGCACGGGTGGCCTTTGTGTGCATGGAAAGTACAGGTATTCCCTTATTCTGGCTTACGACAATTCTTTCATCGGCAGGAATTACACCGATTGCCGAAAGTCCTAAAATATCTTCTACATCTTTTTGCGAAAGCATATCGTGTTTTCGCACCATACGGGCATTGTAGGCATTGATCAGCAGATCAATCTGTGAAAGCCGCATACCGTCCAGCAGACAGATGACTCTTCCTGCATCCCGCACAGCAGAAATATGCGGAGATGTAACAACTACTGCACGATCTGCTGCAGATACGGCAAAGTGAAACCCGTCTTCGATTCCTGCCGGACAGTCAATCAGACAGAAATCAAATTCCTGTTTTAAATGGGAAATCAGCGTATACAGCTTACTCTCATAATCCATAATCTTTCTGCAGCGGAGAGCTGCGGGAATCATAAACAGATTCGGATAACGCTTGTCCCGGATCAATGCCTGTTTTAACCGGCATTTGTTTTCGAGAAGGTCGATCAGATTATACTGGATCTGATCTTCCATTCCCATTACAACATCCAAATTCCGAAGTCCCATGTCTGTATCAAGCATGATGACTTTTTTATCTAACCGTGAAAGTCCTGCGCCAATGTTGGCAATTGTTGTAGTCTTGCCAACACCGCCTTTTCCTGAAGTGAAAACAATTGCTTCACCCATGAAATAAACCTCCTGTTAGTTTAAATTGTAATCTATGTGACTAATCGGCAACAGAGTTTCTTATGTTACCGTTGGCACCGGCTGCTTTCATTTCCTTGATATCTTTCATCGATGTTTCTTTATAGTAATATGAAATTACATTTCTTGCCGCAGTTGCCGCATTATGCGAACTGTAACCGTTGGCAATTCGTACTGCGATGGTAATTTCCGGATCATCATATGGCGCATAACCAACAAACAGACCATGATTGGCATGTCCGGTCTGCTGTGCCGTACCGGTTTTTCCGGCAACCGGAATATCAAATCCCTGGAAGCGGTCCATGGTGGAAACCACTTCGCGCATGCCGGAATGAATGGCATCCCACTGGCTGCTTGTTAAGGTGTCCGAAATATCTTCATAGTCGGCCTTATATTTTTTGACCGTTTTTCCATCTGCATCCACGATTTTATTCATCAGCTGATAATTATATTTTTTGCCGGAGGCCACGGCTGTTACATAGCGGGACAATGCAACGGTGGTATAGTTGTTATCACTCTGTCCAATGGCAGCCATAACCGGATATTTTGTCGCAACAGATGATTTGCTTTCCGAAATCTCCAGTCCTGTTTTTTGATCCAGGCCATAGATATGTGCATATTTCTGAATCAGATCAATACCGTTGGCACATTATAAGATCCTGTTTTTTTCTGTGCCAGCCGGTTGCCGACCGTATAGAAAAAGACGTTACAGGAATCCCGAATTGCCTCGGAAACATTGTCAAGTCCGTGACTGCCCGGATAAATCCAGCATTTTGGTTTGTTACTGATGTCATTATAAATTCCGGTACACCGGATCTGGTCGGATGTCGTAATCACGTTTTCTGCCAGACCGGCTGTTGCGGAAACCAGCTTAAAGGTGGAACCGGGTGCGGTCTTCTGCTGCGTCGCATAATTGAGCAGCGGAGAAGATTTATCATGCTGCAGAGATGCAAAATATTCCGAATCCACACCATTGGCAAGTTTGTTGCTGTCATATCCGGGATAACTTACCATGGCACGAATTTCCCCTGTTTTTTCATCCGTCACCACACAGGAACCGGTACATGGTTCAAGTGCAAGCTGTGCAGGCGTAATCTCAATGTTGTAAATCTTTTTCATGAGAAAATCCCGTGGAGACAACGATCCGTTTTTCAATTTGTTTACTGTTGCATCATCATAATCCAATACTCCCTGATCGAACAGAATCAGACAGAGCTGACGCGGGGAGATTTCGCCACGTGTAATCATATACTGGTATATAATTTTGGAAAATTCCGTATCTGTCTTAATGTTCTTTAGAATATACTTGCATAATGCATCATATACTTCTGTTGAGTCCGCATATTTTTCATCGACATTCAGCTGGCTGATATCGATCCAGTGCTGTGTGATACAGTAACTTAAATACTCTTTCGGGCTGATTTTCTGATTTTTCCATTTCTGGTAAACAGAATCACTGGTATCTATCTCATTTTTTAAGAGTACCTGATCGTCTTTTAACATGGAAATAATGTAAGTAAATTCATCCAGCACTTCATCGGACATTGTATTCAACGCTTCCGGTGAACTGGTCAGTTCCTGTTTTATTTTTCCAAGCGTTGTCTTCTGCCGGGATTTAAAAACACTTAACACATTTTTTTCGGTGTCAGAGGCTTTCGCTTTTGAAAAGTGTTCTGTGTTGATAACGCTGTTGCCAATCAGGGCTGTATACACATCGTTGATCGAAATTTCGCCCGATTTGATATTGGAATACACAATCGCCGCAATCTCATTCTGCAATGCCAGATAGGTAGCTTTCTGCAGATCTGCGTCGATACTCAGATACAGGTCATCTCCGGCTACGGAATCGGTGCTGCTGATAATTTCGGAAATTCTTCCTACATTATCAATATAAAATTTCTGCTCTCCGTTTTTCCCACGCAGATAGGTCTCGTAATACTGCTCCAGCCCGGCTTTTCCGACGGTGTCATTCTGGGTATAATCTTTATTCTTTTTGTGCAGTGCCGTATACTCCGATTCCGAAATCGGTCCGGTGTATCCGATGATCGATGAAAAATATTCACTGTAGTTGTATTTCCGGATCATATCTTCGTTGACCGAAATTCCGCTCAGTGTGTCCATATGCTCATTCACGTAAGCAACGGTCTTGTCCGAAACATCGGTTGCGATTTTTACTTCTTTGTATCTTGCGAAGCGGTTTCCAAGCATGGCATAACGGACAACGACGATACGGTATGCCAGATCCCCATCGTATTTCGAACTGATGCCAAAGTTATCTTTTCCCATCAGATATTCCATAATCTGTTCTGCGGTTGCATTTGCCTCATCGATTCCGGTATCTTTGTCGTATTCGAGATCATCGGCAGAACTTTTTCCGAAAACATCTGCGCGAAAACGGTTCAGCGAGGAACCGGATACATTAAAGCTGTATGTACCGTCTTTTTTCCGGTCAATTTTGAAATCATTATTCAGCGTTTCACCGTTATTCTTTAAAACCGTAAGAATCTCTGCAAGTTCTGCATTGACAGCCTTGTTTTTTTCTTTTGTGCTTGAATAGGTTGTACTGTCATTGATGGAAATGGAATATGCAAGTTCATTGTAAGCCAGAAGCTTTCCGTTTTTGTCATATATATTTCCACGTGCCGCATTGATCGGCTGCTTCATCTGAATCTTTAAAGAAAAGTTTTCCTGATAAGACTTTCCGTTGACGACCTGAAGGGTAAAGATTCTTGCAAGGATAATTCCGAAAAATACGATAAATACCGCAGCAAGCACAAAAAGGCGCGAACTGAAAAATTTCTTCAGAAAATCTTTGATATCATAACTCAAATTTTATAGCTCTCCTTTTCTCGTGTTCCTCAAGTTTCTGATTAATCTTGAGAAGAATAAAATACAAAAAGATGGTTATCACCATGGTATAAACAAATTCCGGTAGTATGATGGATGTAAAATAATACCAGAAAGAAAACCGGCTGCGCATAAAAAACATAACGATATAGATCATCAGGTTATTTACGATATCACTCGAGCCGATCAGAATCATCGGAAGCTTAATATCATCCGGGTAAAATCTTTTTTTGAACAATCCGTTAATGTAACCGATGTACATATAAAGTAAAGCATATCCTCCGAGATAAAACCCGAAAAATATGTCGATAAGCAATCCACAAAAGAATCCAACCCACAGCCCTTCTTTTTTCCCACGCATGAGTCCAAAAGAAGACACCACAATAATCAGCAGATTCGGACCGATATTGGCAAATGTCAAAGTTCGAAAAACGGTTGTCTGTAAGAGAAAACAGATTGCTATAATAATAAAAAGCACAATTTTTCTACGCATTTCCTACTCCTGTGATTTTTGTGTTTCGGTATTGTCCTGTGTTTCTGTCTGAGTATCGGATGCCTTCTGGGAAGACAGTTCCTTTTCTCCGGTGTCTTTGAGTGTCGTAATGACAAGCACCTCCCGCAGATGCTGAAAATCAACGACCGGCGTAATGGTTCCCGATTTTGTCAGGTTATTTGCATTTTTTTCAATGGAGGCAATGTATCCAATCAGAATTCCTTCCTGATACTGATCCGACACATAAGAAGTCACGACCGGATCGCCGACCTTTACCTTATCATCTTCATCCCGGAGTTCTGTAAATGGTAACACTTTATCCTGATTCATGGACTTTAAGCTGCCACCGACATTGAAATTATCTTTTGTGGTCAGAACCATGGAACTTACATTACTAGAATCATCGATGATGCTTCGCACCTTGGCAAAATTCGGACCGACGTCTGTGACGATTCCGACCAGACCGCTTCCGGCAATGACGTTCATGCCTTTTTTGATGCCTTCTTTGGAACCTTTGTCAATCGTAAAACTTGAAAACCAGTTGGTTCCGTCCATGGCGATCACATTTGCTGCGACCTTCTGATATCCGGAATATTTATCATCCAGATCCAGAAGTTCCCGGTAATTGTCCAGTTCGTATTGTTCGAGCTTTGTGACGTTTAACTGATTGGTCAGATCGTCTACCTGATTTTGAAGCTTTTTGTTTTCTTTTAAAACTTCTCCAAGTGTTTGAAAGTCATTTGCTTTTCCTGAAATCCAGGAACCGGCATTGTTGATTCCCTTCTGCATCGGAACAAATACATATCCGGCAACTGAATTTAAAGGACCTCCGGAAAGATTAAATACCAGACTCGTAAACAGAGCAACAATACACACGCCGGTAAGGATCAGCAAAATATATTTACTTGAAAGATGCTTTTTCTTATTGCGAAAACTGCGAAATTTTTTCATAAAATCCTCGAATCCTTGTTTCTTACTTTAACGTAGTATTTTTCATGCTGAATGGAATCCGTTTATATTTGGAGTCCGTAGCAATCTTTGAAAGACCGCGGACTGCGCTCTCTTCCGGATTCTCACAGGTATTTACTTTAATATTTGTAATCTGTGTAAACAACTGGTCAAGATCTTTGATTTTTGATCCGCCGCCTGTGATATAAATACCTGCATAGATAATATCCCTGGCAAGTTCCGGTGGTGTTTTCTCCAGAATCAGTTTGATAGACGAACAGATCGATTCAAGATTTGCTTTGATTGCTTCATAGACAACCTCTGCGGTAATTTCACGTTCCACCGGAAGACCGCTTACGACATCCAGACCAACAACGGTCATCGTTTCCTGTCTTCCCGGAAGTCCGCTTCCAAGCTCTTCTTTTAATGCTTTGGCGGTTTTCTTTCCGATCACAAGGTTAAATTCCCTGCGGATATAGCTGATGATAGACTCATCGAGACGATTGGACCCGAAATGCATCAGGTCACTGAGTACAAGTCCTCCGAGAGAAATCACAGAAATTTCGATTGTGTCTGCTCCCATATCCACGACCATGACTCCGGTAGGCTGATTTACATCAATTCCAAGTCCAACGGCATCTGCAAGTGGTTTTTCACAGAGCATAACGTTTTTCGGACGAAATTTGCTTTTATAAAAAAGTTCAAAGAATGCACGTTTTTCTACATCGGTAATGTCTGTCGGTACTGCGACAAGAAATTCTGCATTCTTTACTCTTCCTTTTAATTTTTTCTCAATATAATCAAAAATCATGGTCTGCAGAAAATTGTAATCTGCGATCACTCCCGTAGAAACCGGAAACGTAACGTTGATGCTTTCCGGTGCTTTTTCATACATTGCATAGGCATCATCGCCATACGCATAAATCTGCGTTTTGTTGATAATGGCAATGGTGTTTTTTTCAGATATCACTTTTCCACTGGATTTACTGAATACTTTAAAATTACATGTACCGAAGTCAATACCATAAATATTGTTACTCATTGTCTTCTCCCTTTTCTTGTGTTATAACAATTTATTTTCGCGAAAACTGAAATACTGCTGATCTCCGATTACGATATGATCAGCAAGGGTTAATCCCAACACCGAGGCGCCTGCCCGAATCTGTTCGGTAAGCTTTTTGTCTTCTGTGCTTGGAGTTGGGTCTCCACTCGGATGATTGTGCAGGATAACGATCATAACAGCATTTCGAAGCAGTGCTTTGCGAAACAGTTCCATGGGGGAAACATATGCATAACTGATGCTCCCGGTTGCGATCACACTGTCTCCTAAAAATTTGCATTTGGAATCAAAGAAAGCTGCCATAAAGGCCTCTTCCCTGCGGTGCCGGAGTTCTTCCATATAATAATCGGCGATGGAAGACGGACAGTTCATGGATAAATGATATCCGCGTCCGGTTCTGGCAATGCGCTTGGAAAGCTCCGCAATTGCTTTCAGCTGTGTTGCCTTGACCGGGCCAATGCCCCTGCGTTCTAAAAGCTGTTCATATCCGATTTCGTACAGATTCAAAAGATTTCCCTGACACTCCGACAAAAGATCACGCGCAAGATCCAAAGCCGTATAATCCTTTGCTCCTGTCTTTAATATAATTGCAAGAAGCTCTGCATCCGACAGCGCCTCTGCTCCAAGAATCTGAAAACGTTCGTAAGGACGTTCCGATTCTGGCAGGTTTTTCATTGAAATGTGACTCAAAACAGGTTCCTTTCTACTTTTCCGAAGCCACATGAAAACTCATATTATTTTAGCACAGTTCATCTATATTAACAAGGTTGCGTTCATAAAGTTTCTGTAAAGACATAAGAATTCCAAGCTTTGCATGGTACCATGTCAGCCCTCCCTGAAAGTAAACGGCATATGGCGGTTTCACCGGACCGTCTGCGGAAAGTTCGATGGAAGAACCCTGTACGAAAGCACCTGCTGCCATAATAACATCACAGTCATAACCGGGCATTGCCCATGGTTCCGGAGTGACATAGCTGTCTACCGGTGCAGCAGCCTGAATTCCTTCACAGAAAGCAATCATGGCCTCCCGGTTTTGAAATTCCACAGCCTGAATAATGTCATGGCGGCTTTCTGTACTGTCCGGAACCACTTTATACCCCAGTTTTTCATAAATATCTGCCGCAAAAATGGCTCCCTTTAAGGCACCGCTTACAACGGTCGGTGCAAGAAAGAGGCCCTGATAAAAGGACTGGATCACACCAAGCGAAGCTCCTACTTCTTTTCCGAGTCCAGGGGAAGTCAGGCGATATGCCGCATTTTCCACACATTCCTTTTTACCGACAATGTATCCGCCAATCGGAGCAAGGCCGCCTCCCGGGTTTTTAATCAGGGAACCGACCATCATATCCGCTCCCACTGCAAGTGGCTCCCGGTCTTCCACAAACTCTCCGTAACAATTGTCAACCATACAGATGACATCCGGTTTGATCT
>ERZ791624.471-NODE-471-length-27799-cov-1.660467_pt1 | contig 27799 bp, 30 predicted proteins | sample MGYA00510058_ERZ791624 | MGnify/ENA primary metagenome ERZ791624 (study PRJEB30046, sample SAMN00715158) | human gut metagenome | study: EMG produced TPA metagenomics assembly of the A metagenome-wide association study of gut microbiota in type 2...
TCCTGCCTGCTTTTCAGGAACTGAAAGACTGTCTGCAGATGACGACTTACATTATGAATGAAATCAAGGTGAACGAACATATTCTTGATGATGACAAGTATCTGCTTATTTTCAGTGTGGAGGAAGTCAACCGCTTGGCACGTGAAGGGATGCCTTTCCGCGATGCCTACAAGAAGGTGGGACTGGATATTGAAGCCGGAAACTTCTCGCACAGCAAAGAGGTACATCATACCCATGAAGGCAGTATCGGAAACCTTTGTAACGATGAAGTCTCTGCCCTGATGCAGAAAGTGGTAGATGGTTTCAATTTTGAGACCATGCAAGCTGCAGAGAAAGAGTTGCTGGGCAGGTAAAAGGTTCTGCGGGTTCAAGTCCCGCTGCCGGCACTTTCTAAATTTTTCCCAACTATGAATATAATTGAAAAAAGCTAGGTTTTAAGCCGTTTCTGGGCGCTTCATATTGTATCACATATGCAATTAAATGTAACATTTTGCCCCTAAATTGCCCCTTAATGCAATATGTGTTTGCCCACCTTTTGCCCACCAGATTTGGTGGCTTTTTATTTATATGAGACTTAAGCTGCTCTGCAAATGTAATTTCGTTTCCTATCGGTGCGCTGTCCCTGCTACTGTAATCGGCTGCTGTTATCAATCTTCTTTGCAACGACTACAAACCGTCCGTTATCTGTATGATATGCACAGGTTGATAATGTCAGCAGGTGATCACCATAAGAAGCTGTTTCTTCTATTGTATATGGTGTATTTACTTTTGCGCGGCTTACATAATCATCAAATGCTGTTCCCGATTCGGCATTAATAAAACTATATATATTATAATGCTCTGTATCATCTTCCGGATATGCCTTGGTATAAAAGGCTGCAATCACGGTATAAGTACCCGGTCCATCTAAAGTATCAAAAATGATCGTCTTATGTTCCTTATAGAAATTTTCATCCTCATATTTTAACAGATCGTGAAACATGCTTCCGGCTTTCATATTGTGACCATACAGGATAACATTATCAGATACTTCACCTGTCGGGCTGCAGTTTGCCGCTGCAAATAAAGTACCTGCCGCACTGTATTCTCCATTAAAGTTTCTGTGAATATAATACTCCTCGTCATTCGGCGTATACATAACCGGATAATCGATCCTCGTTCCATAGATATAGAGCCAACCGATAAAATCAGGATTCTCCTCATATACCGAAGCATATTTTTTATAAACCTGCTTCTTCTGTACTGTTACATAGACAGGTTCTCCTTTATCATCTGTGCAGTCACCATCTTCTACCGTTTCCTTAATAGCCGAAAACGCTGTCTCCGCTTTATAATTCGTATAAAAATAGATACCCAGATAACCGCCGCAGCCAAGGAAGACCAGAATACACAGCACAAGTATAATATTTAAAAATAATCCATTCTTTTTTTTCATATTTTTTAACGAATCATCATAATCTGAATTCTGATCCGGCTGTCTCTTATCCATGTCTGCCTTTTCTTTTGATTCTTTCATTCTAATCGAGATCCTCCTTATATAATTTTTATACAACTGTAATTTATTATTATAAAGTAAAAATCTGACTATTTCTAAATAAACAGTCAGATTTTACACCATAAAAATACTTTCTGCTTCCCCAAAGATTATTCCGTTTCAGTTCTACATACTCTGCATATGCCTGTTCCAGAATATCCTTTTCGTTCGGAAACTTCAGAAGGTGGTAGGCTTCATGATACTTGTAGTAACCGGAATCCACAAAATATTCTTCACGCTGCGGTTTGCTGTAATAGCTGTCCGCCATCATCAGATACCAGTGTACATCCTTGTTTACCACATCAAAAGCAGTATTAAATGTATAATTGCTTTTTCCTACATACTTAATAATAGATGCGCTAACACCTGTCTCCTCTTTTACTTCTCTGAGTGCAGTCTGGTTATGCTCTTCACCTTTTTCAACTGTACCCTTCGGGAGAACCCATCCTTCATATTTGTTTTTGTAGTTTTTGTACAGTAATAATACTTTTCCTCTGAAGATTACCACACCTCCGCAGCTTGTTGCTTCGATCACAGCAAATCCTCCTGTCTTTTCGGTGTTGTAAATGCTTCAAGTTCTACTCACATTCGACTACGAATAAAACTCTGAACCGACTTACATCTGCCAGCCCTTAATTGGTTATAAGTATATCAGTATTACTGCATTATTTCAAGCTGATTAATCATAATATGCATCAAATATCTTTCTGGCTATGGACGTCGCCGAAGTTCCTGTATTACTCGCATTCTCCACCAGAACGCAGACCACCAGATCAGGATTGTTAATATTTGAAAACCCGATAAACCAGGAATGGGAGTCCTTATTTTCATTAAATTCCGCTGTTCCCGTTTTGCCGGCTACCGTATAATCTGCGCCTGAAAAATAATCAGAAGCTGTTCCATAGTCCGTAACAGACCGCATAAGATCCGTTAATGTCTGTGCCTCTTTTGCGGAAATGATCCTGCCATAAGAGCTCTTAGAGAATTTCTTTACAACGCTTCCGTCACAATTCTCAATTCGGTCCATCATATACGGCTTCATAAGAACACCGCCATTTGCGATTGCACACATGATCATCGCATTGTGAAGCGGCGTAATCAATGTCTTTCCCTGCCCGATCACAGTCTGAGGAATCAGAGATTTATCTGTCTTTGATGTCAGTGAATAGCTGGATTTATAATAATATCCGTCATACGGAAGTTCTTTATTATACAGAAAATCCTCACATAGCCTGTTTAAAGCATCCATATCAAGCTTTGTACCTATATTGGAAAATGAAGTATTACAGGAATATGCAAGTGACTGTTCCAGATCCACCGTTCCATGCACTTTATGATTATAACAATGTATGGATACACTGTTAAAGATTCCCTCACCCTCACATTCATAAGAATATGATTTGTAATTTGGATTTTCCCTGATATATTCAAGGGTTGTAAGTATCTTAAATGTAGATCCCGGTGGATACATTCCCTGTGTTGCGCGATTTAACAGGCACGAACTATCTGAATTTGCTGTTTCTTCTATAACAGATGAAATCTGGTTTGGGTCAAAATCCGGTTTGGAAACCATCACCTTGATCTTACCGGTAGACGGCTCTATCGCAACAATCGCGCCATCATTGCTTCCCAGTGCATTATAAGCTGTACTCTGAAGATCATAATCTAATGTAGTTATAACATTATTTCCCATGTTCTTTTTATTTGATAATGCATGGTACACACGATATAGGATATTCTGATTCGAGGTCAACAGATAATAATTTGATGCCATCTCAAGTCCTGCCTGACCATTGCTGTCATATCCGACTGCATGGGCGAACATATTGCTGTACGGATAAACTCTTGTTTCATTTCCATCGTCATCTGTCTTTGTCTCCGCAAGAACAACACCATCATCCGAAATAATCTGTCCTTTGATAACTGTCTCCGCATACAGGTTCTGTCTTTTATTGTAGGAATTTGCGATATCAGAATCTGAATCCACGATTACATATTTGATCAGATGCGCCATCATTCCGATAAAGATAAACACAACAAAATATGTCACTATAAGTACAGGAACGTTCTTTTTATCATTTTTCTTTTTTTCGATTTCTTCTCTACTCCCCTGAGAATACTTCTTCATGATTGCTTTGTTTGTAGATCGTTTGTTCTTCATTGCCACCAACTCCATTATTTTCAGTACACAGATTCCCTGAATAATACCAAACAGGAATAATGTGCCACTACCGAACTTACACCATAACTGACAAGCGGAAGTGTTACACCGGTAGAAGGAATAAACTTCGTTACACCGCCAATATTTAAAAATGTCTGGAATATAAAACATATTGTAAATCCAAATGCTACATTTTTATAAAAAGTATTTCTTATCTTCATTGAGATATTAATAAAATAAATAAAACAACTGATATACATAAGGATCAGACAAAGTGCAAAGATTACGCCGAACTCCTCACAGATTGCTGAAAAAATAAAATCACTGGATGCAACCGGTATCGCAGTCGGTAAACCTTTTCCCAGACCGCGCCCTTCCATTCCACCCGATCCAATGGCGAATAACGACTGACAAATCTGATAACCTGCATCATTAATATAAGAAAATGGATCTAACCATGCATTGATTCGGGTTGTCACATGACTGAATTTGTTCTTAAATATCATATATCCTACAGTTGCAAGAACCGCCGCGCCGCCAAGTCCTCCAATCAGGATCATCGTCTTCTGTGTTGCAAGATATACCATCATGATAAAGATCATAACAAAGATAGCCGCACCACCAAGATCCTTTTCTGCAACAAGCACCAGCATAAATAATCCGGATACAACCGTGACCTTTATCAAATCCTTAAAACTCCTCGCTTTATTAAGCGCACTTGCAAGGAAAAATACAAATATTATTTTAACAAATTCCATCGGCTGCAAAGAGATCGATCCTATCTGGATCCAGTTCATAGAACCATATTTGGATACTCCAAGAAACGGAATAAAGACCGTACTTAGGAAACCGATTCCTAATACTGCATAAAAAATATCCCAGTTCTTAAGATTCTTGCATTTGACAATAATAAGCGGAATAAATGCAGTAATAACTAATGTGATCGTAGCAAAAGCAAACTGCTTTTTTGCCAGATCAAAATCCAGTCTAGTCAGCATAACATATCCGATCAGAAGTAAAAATGACATGTTATTTGTGATCAATCTGGATGATTTCTTATATATTCCGTGATAAGACACCATATATACAATGGATACGATCATCTGTAACAGATAAAAAATAATAATACTGACTGTTTTATATTTTAAAAACAGGGTCAGATAACACAGAAAATGTATGATAAATACATAGAAAATCTGTACATTAAGTGCATGATTTTTTTTATCTTCTCTTACAGGCTTCAAGACCGTAAAACATTTAACTGTATATAAAAGCATAAAAAATATAATCAAGTATTTTGAAATTTCAGTAATTATTGTTGTCATTATTCAATACCCTTTATATAATGTCCTCTTGTATAATCTAACTCATCCGATTCTATATCAGTTTCACCGGTCTGAATCTTTTCCAATCGATCCATGACCTTTTTTGTCTGATCTACGGATTCAATCGTAAAATCAATCAAATATTCATTGGTTATATCAGTATTTCTGTTATTTGTCAACTGCTTCACATTATCTGTCGGTACGCCGTTATAGATAATTGAATAACAATCTCTGCAATTATTTACACTGAAAAAGCGATTACCCTTTTCATCCCGGAACGAAAAACGCTTGCTTCTGTTATAACCGCAGCCATCCAGATAATTATTGATAAAGCACTGTGCCGTGATCATTACCGGCTGATATCCGTATAACCGTTCTACCGTACCGGTACAAAGACTTTCTAATTCATGATGAGTCAGTTCCACCGAGCCCACGAATATTACATTATCAAATGTATCCTTATAGAAGCGAATTGCTTCATCATTATAAGCATACAGGAAAGAATCTAACAGAACAGTTCCCTTATATCCGTATTCTTTAAGAAGCCCCAGTTCATCTATATTTTTTACATAGATTCCATCTGTCATTCCGGCCAGAAAATAAAGATCCTTCATGTTATGCTTTTTGTTTTCACGTAAGATATCAGGAAACGCCACATAAATCTTCTTCTCACTGTTCATCTTCCCGACTTCTGCTTCACGTATTATATTATAATCGATAATGATATGACGTACAAATTCATAATTATTAACAATTTGAAATTGTTCCATTGTTTTTACAGACACATAGCAACCTGCAGCTCTTTTAAGATCGGTTTTCATCTCATTCTTTCGCTTGATATCTTCCCGACTGTTATATAGTGGTTTCATCTCATCTGATACCCTTCGTCTATATCGTCCGATCAGCGCCTGCTCCAACCGGCGAACAGCTTCCCGCCTTAATACATTCAGACTTCCAAGAGATATAAAGATATTCTCATCGCATTCTGATTCCAGATAAAAGTTAAAACCGGTTCCTCCTGTTTTTGACAGCTTATCTATGATCTGCGTCACCTCAACCGGACGTTTTGCAGCCTGTGATACACATTCTCCTTTAACTTTTACCGAGATATCGTCCACACCTGAAAACAGCTCCAAAGTGATCGGCTCTCCGATTTTTGCTGTTACCTTTCCATAAATATCCGTCTGTTTTTCTTTCTGTATAAAACGTACACCGATATCTTCGATCAGCGCATTGTTTCTTGTCCGGTATACATGCATATCTTTTCGAATCTGCCGGAGATTATTTGCATTCAGTCGAATCTTCTGTCCTGCCTGTGCAGTTACATTGGATGTCAGTTCAATATTCTGTTCTGTACCGGTACGGATCTCCAAGACATCTTTTGCCTGAATTCCACGTTCCAGACGAATATAGACAAATGGTGCTTCCACCACTTCTACTTTACCGATTAAAGTTCCGGTATGATTCGGGCGCTTGTTCGCAAGCATTTCTTTTCCGTTCTTCATATAATAATAACCGGACGAAAAACCGCCCCGGTTATAGATATCCATTAGCCTGTCTGTATGATATGCGATCCGCTTCTCATTCAAATGTCCGTTTATACATTCATCTGTAATCTCTGAATATGCATGAACCGCTGCAGCCACATATTCCGGTTTCTTCATTCTGCCTTCAATCTTAAAAGAGTCAATACCCGCCTCAATCAGCTGTGGCAAGCTTGCAAGTGTACACATGTCCTTCATGCTGAGTGCATATTCATGATTAAATTGTTTGCTGTTATAAGCCTTTCTGCAAGGTTGTGCACAACGTCCACGATTGCCGCTTCTGCCGCCTGCAAAACTGCTCATCAGGCATTTTCCGGAATAACAAAAGCACATCGCCCCATGTACAAAGGTCTCTATCTCGATATCAACTGCTTCTTTTATAGATTTTATTTCATTTAATGATAATTCCCTTGCAGGAACAAATCTTGTCATGCCCAGATTTTTAAGAAATTCTGCCCCGTAAGTACTGCATACACTCATCTGCGTACTTCCATGTAAAGGCAGATCAGGATATGCTTTTGAAAGACTTCTTATAACACCAACATCCTGTACAATAATCCCATCTACACCTTCCCTGTAAAAAGGGTCAAGGTAAGGAATCAGATCTTTCATTTCACTATTTTTAAGCAAAGTATTAACTGCCATATATAACTTCACATTATGAATATGGCAGTAATCAATTGCTTCCAGTAATTCTGTTGTATCAAAATTTCCCGCAAATGCACGAGCACTGAACATATTGCCTCCGGCATAACATGCATCTGCACCTGCACTTACCGCAGCTTTCAGCGCATCCATAGAGCCTGCCGGAGCTAAAATCTCAGGTCTATTTAACATTATTTTCTGCTTCCAACTTAATTATTTCTCTCTGTAAAGCGTTGACTTTTTCTTTGTATTCGTCAATCATCTTTTGCGCAGATTCATACTTAATCTGTGTTTCGATCACTTCATGTCTGAGATCATAGATCTGCTTGTCCTTGTCATCATCCTCCGTCAGCATCTGATTCACCTGAAGCTTTGCCTTGAAATAATCATCTGCGATATTAAGTGCAAGTAATACACTCTGATATTCCGCATTAAAACGGCGATAACTTTCGGAAGACTGACACTCCTGAATCTTACCATTGATATAAGACGCTACATTCTGGAGATATTCTTCACTTTCAAATCCGCTCAATGTATACACTTTATTGTTAATAACCACCGGGATATCATTTTTCTGTGACATAACTCTCCTCCTTTATATATTCATTTTATTTCTTTTATATTTGTTATATCCGTGCATATCATGCAGGTATTTATTTTTCGTTATTCTACTAATATATTTTCTATTCGATAAATGCATCCAATCCGAAATGCTTATAACACCGCTCGGTCACAACCCGACCTCTTGGAGTCCGGTTAATAAAACCGTTTTTAATAAGATATGGTTCATATACATCTTCTATCGTTCCGGAATCTTCGCCGATGGCTGCAGCCAGAGTATCAAGTCCTACCGGTCCGCCTCCAAACTTTTCTATCATTGTCATCAAGATATTCCGGTCTGTATTATCAAGCCCCATAGAATCAACCTCAAGCTTATCGAGTGCAGTCTTTGCGACCTCATAATCGATACAGCCATTGTGGCACACCTGAGCAAAATCCCGACATCTCTTTAAAAGACGGTTGGCAAGTCTTGGGGTTCCTCTGGAACGCTTTGCAATCTCAAGAGCTCCTGCATCATCTGTTTCTACACCAAGCACATCTCCGGAACGAATTACAATCTGCTTCAATTCCTCCGGTGAATAGAACTCTAATCGATCTACCATTCCAAAACGATCACGAAGCGGTGCTGTCAGCATACCGGCTCTTGTCGTTGCACCAATCAATGTGAATTTAGGAAGATCCAGACGGATCGATCTTGCTCCTGCTCCTTTACCGATCACAACATCAATCGCAAAATCTTCCATTGCAGGATATAAGACTTCCTCTACCTGACTGTTTAATCTGTGAATCTCATCAATAAATAATATATCATTTTCTGAGAGATTATTTAAAATAGCCGCAAGTTCACCCGGCTTCTCGATTGCCGGTCCGGATGTGATCTTGATATTGACACCCATCTCATTTGCGACAATAGATGCTAGGGTCGTTTTACCAAGTCCCGGCGGACCATATAAAAGCAAATGATCTAAGGGTTCATTTCTTCTCTTTGCCGCCTCTATAAAAATCTTCAGATTCTCTTTTACTTTATTCTGTCCAATATATTCATCCAGATACTTTGGTCTCAGACTGTATTCGCTATTTAATTCTTCTATATCTGCTTCTGTTGAAATAATTCTGCCCACTATGTCCACCTGTATCCGTTTTTATATTAATTTCTTCAATGCTGCCTTTAATATAGCTTCTGTGTCCATCTGTCCGATATCGCCGATCTTTTTTACGGCAAGTGCTGCTTCCGAATTCGAATAGCCAAGATTTACAAGTGCAAGGATCGCATCCCTTGCTGCATTTACATCCTGTGTATTCTGTGCGATCGACTGCTCATAGGCTGCATCCATCATATCTTCCATCTTTAACTTATCTTTTAATTCCAGTATGATCCTTGATGCACCCTTGGTGCCGACACCATTTGCTTTTGATATCATCTTTGCATCCTCTGAGATCACCGCGAGCTGAAGCTCCTGGATCGTAAGAGCTGTAAGAATCGCCATAGCGACCTTCGGACCTACCCCGCTGATTCCGATCAGAATACGGAATACAGATAATTCCTCTTCTGAATGAAACCCATATAATGTCAATTCATCTTCTCTTATATACATATGTGTGTATACTTTAATCTGCGTTCCATATGCCGGAATGCGTTCAAGGAACTTACCGGATACGAAGATCCGATACCCCATTCCATGGTTATCGATTACTATATAATTCTCTCCTGCACTAACAAGTGCTCCTGCAATATATGCTATCATAATGATATGTCTCCGAATTTTACTATGCCAAGTATAACACAGTTTTCTCGTTATGGAAATATCTGATTGATTTTTTGACCGCAGGGGCATATCATGAAATTATTCGATTGATTTTTTTACATATAAGGATGTATTTTAAATTACTACTATAAAACTAATTTAATTTTCAATCTAAATTACATGATATATTTTACATTTGAGGTTAAACACTATGATTCAATATAGCTATACCATGCCGCTTTCTTCGGTTAACCTGAACTGGATGAAAGAAACGTCGGATCAATATCTGTTCTTCGACATCGAGACAACCGGATTAAGTGCTGCCCGATCAGATCTCTATCTGATCGGATATGGAACGATTTTAAATAATGAACAGCTTCGCATCACTTTATTATTCAATGATGATGGCTGTTCCGAACCAAAGATACTCGCTGCATTTAAAGATATATTGTCTGACTACAAATATCTTGTTACATATAATGGTGACACCTTCGATCTTCCATATATAAAGGAAAAATACAGACAGTTCCGACAAGAGATATCCTTCGATTCAATTATCAGTATTGATGTATACCGTAAAATAAGAAAATATAAAAAGCTGCTCCGGATGGATTCAATGAAACAATCCGCCCTGGAATCTGTTATGGGAATAGAACGGGATGAATTTCACTCAGGTGGTCTTCTGATCGATACATATCATGACTACCTAAGTACAAAGGATACGCAACTACTGGATATGCTTCTGTCTCATAATAAGGATGATATCTATGGCTTGTTTTATGTATCAGGTGCACTTACCCTTACTTCTTTCTTTGATGGCGACTTTGAGATATCGGAAACCACCTGCACCGATACACAGTTTATGATCTGTATACAGACAAGAAAACTTGCGATTCCATTTGATACCAACTGCAATGATATACATATTTCAGGCAAAGATGAAATCGTGACGATCAATATTCCGGCTATCCATGATACACTGAAATATTTTTATAAGGACTATAAGAATTATTTCTATCTGCCATTAGAACAGACTGCCATACACAAGGATGTTGCCTGTTATGTAGAAAACGCCTATAAAGAAAAAGCCCGCCCGGAAACTGCATACACAACAAAGTCAAGTGTATTCATCCGACAGAACAAATTTAAAATGCCTCATATATTCAAATACGAACATACCGATAAAGACGGATACATCGAACTGGATGATGCTTTCATCAATGACAAGATACAGTTAAAAGAATATCTTCTCAATATTTTAAAGCAGATCAAATAGTTCCGAGACATACTGCAAAAGCGGAAATTGCAAGAATGCGGAATAAGAGCAAGGTTATAGGTAAAATATAATATACATAAAACAGTAAAATACCCACTGATGAAATTTCATCAATGGGTATTTTTACATTTTATAAGAAATAATCTTTGATTATTCTTCTACAGGAGCTTCTTCAACTTCCTCTGTTCCTCCGGAGCCGGAAGTAATGCCTTTACGCTCAGGCTGATCTTCTTCTCTTCCGGTTTGAAATCAACAACCTTAGCTTCGATCTCATCACCAATCTTATATACATCTTCCGGTTTTGCAACATGATCATATGAAATCTGTGAAACATGAAGTAATGCGTCAACGCCCGGCTCTAATTCAACGAATGCACCAAAGTCAGTCATACGTGCGATCTTACCTGTTACAACTGTTCCAACAGCATATTTCTCTTCTGCATTTAACCATGGATTTGTCTCATCAAACTTTAAGCTTAACGCAATCTTGTCACCATTGATGTCCTTAATGAATGCCTTAACAGTGTCACCAACCTTGAACATCTTCTTAGGGCTTTCTACTCTGCCCCATGACATCTCTGAAATATGAAGAAGTCCATCAGCACCACCGAGGTCAATGAATGCACCGAAATCTGTTACATTCTTTACTGTACCTTCTACTGTCATGCCAACTTCAATCTTTTCGAATAATTCTTTTGCAGCTGCAGCTTTTTTCTCAACGATGAGTTTCTTTCTGTTACCAATGATTCTTCTCTTCTTAGGATTGAACTCTGTAAGCTGGAATTCGATATCCTGGTCTAAGTACTTATCAAGGTTCTTTTCATATAAATCTGATACAAGACTCGCTGGAATGAAGATTCTTGTCTCTTCGTAAAGAACATTTAAACCACCATTTACAACCTGAACAACCTTACCTGTAAGGATGTCACCATTATTAAATGCTTCTTCTAATTTCTCGTTTACTTTCTCTGCTGCAACTCTCTTGTATGAAAGAGCAACCTGTCCTTCGCCATCATTTGTCTTGATAACCTTAACAGTGATTGGATCCCCAACTTTTACCAACTCTGTTAAATCAGCGTTTGGAGTATTTGTATATTCATTTCTGGTAATGATACCATCTGACTTATACTTGATATCAACTACGATCTCATCCGGCTTAACACCGATAATTGTTCCATCGATAATCTCTCCCTGTCTGATTGACGCCTTGCTTTCATCATTTTCTAACATCTGTTCAAAACTTAACTCTGCCATGCTACTATGAACCTCCTTAATAATATAATTTGGGGTAGATGCCCCCGCAGTAATACCTACCCTACTAACGGATTCAAAAGTAGTCAAATCCAAATCAACGAGTGTCTGTATATAGTAAGTATTCTCACATTCTTGTTTACTAATATCATATAGCTTCTGAGTATTAGAACTATTTCGACCACCTATAACGATCATAGCATCTACAGTCTTTGCAATGTTCCTTGCTTCCGTCTGTCGAACTGCCGTTGCATTACAGATTGTCTCATGAACAAACACATTATACAATTTTTTTCGAATAATATCAACAATATCTTTAAATTTATTCTTATTAAAGGTGGTCTGTGATACTAAACTAAAGTTAATTTGCTCAAAATTCGGCTCATTTTCTATATTTTTCACCAAATCTTCTGCCTCTGAAACGCTCTGTACTGTATATGCTTTCGTCTCACACCAGCCAATAATACCCTCGACTTCCGGATGATCCCTGTTACCAACTATGATAATACGGTTTCCTTTTTTGCTCTCATCCTGTGCGATCGTATGGATTTTTTTTACAAACGGGCAGGTCGCATCTACCACGTTAACATGTCTGGCTTCCAACTGATCCATAACATCTTTCGATACTCCATGTGACCGGATAATAACCGTTGCATCTTTCTGCTGATCAAGTTCGGCAAGATCATCGATCACCAATATTCCTTTTTTTCTCAGGTCTTCGATCACTTCTTCATTATGAATGATCGGACCATAAGTATATACATGCTGTTTCCCGGCTTCTTTATACGCTGTATCAACGGCTCGCTGTACACCAAAACAGAATCCTGCCGACTTTGCTAATATAATTTCCATATTTTGTCCATACTCCGGTTTTATTTTTCTGCAATGCTGATGATCTTAGCTACAACCTCATCGATACTCATATCTGAACTGTCAAGATATACAGCATCCTCTGCCTGCTTCAGTGGTGCAATCGGGCGTTCCATGTCTTGTTTGTCCCTTGTGATAATGTCTGCTTCGATTTTATTGATATCCGGTGTTTCTCCCTTGGCTGTCAGTTCATCATATCTTCTCTTTGCACGAACTGCGGAAGAAGCGGTCAGATAGATTTTTACTTCTGCATTTGGAAGAATATTTGTACCGATATCTCGTCCATCCATAACGACATCATTTTCTCTTGCAAGCTTTCTCTGAAGATCTAACAGCTTTTCTCTTACACATGGGATTGCAGATGATCTGGATGCCATGTTACCCACCTCTTCTTTTCTGAGACTTCCGGTTACATTCTCGCCATTCAGATATACCTGCTGTGCATGATCTTCATAACAGATTGTGATCTCGATCCCTGCGATCTCTTCGGCCACCGCATCTGCATCCGTTACATCTGTCTTTGCATTCAATAATGCAAGTGCAACTGCACGATACATCGCTCCGGTATCTACATAGATATATCCGAGTTTTCCTGCTACTAATTTTGCTATTGTACTTTTCCCTGCTCCTGCAGGTCCGTCAATTGCTATATTCATTTTTTCTCTCCTTTTATCCATTTACTTTAGTTACTACCTTCTGAACATGCAAGTCCCGCCAGATATCCGGTTGACCATGCGATCTGCAGATTAAATCCACCTGTCAGTGCATCTACATCCAAAACCTCGCCTGCAAAATACAGATGATCTACAAGTTTTGATTGCATTGTTGACGGAACAACCTCCTTTACGTTGACGCCGCCTTTTGTAATGATTGCCTCTTCAAAACCGCGAAGTCCCCGGAACGAAAGTGTAAACTGTTTGAGTACGGTTACTAAATTCTTTCGTTCTTCCTTTGTGATTGAATTCACCTTCTTATACGGATCGATTCCTGAACGTTTTATGACTACATCGATCAGTTTGACCGGAAGCAGATCACCAAGTGAATTATGAAAATCTTTATTAGCATATTTGCTAAAATCCCGAAGGATACGATCATCCAGCATTTCTTCTGTCATCGCAGGCTTCAGATCGATATACATGCTTAAATCCTTATCCAGATATTTATGAAGATATGCCGATGCCTTTATTACCAGAGGACCGCTGATGCCAAAATGTGTAAACAACAGCTCTCCCTGTTCTTCAAACAGACACTTCTTTCCACATTTAATCACAAGCTCTACATTTTTTAACGATAGTCCCATAAGTTCTTTGCAGAATTCATCCTGTAATTCAAATGGAACAAGTGATGGTAAAAGCTCTTTGATCGTGTGCCCTGCGCTCTCGGCAAACCGATATCCGTCTCCGGTTGATCCGGTAAGCGGATACGATATCCCGCCGGTTGTTATGACGACTGCATCTCCATACACATCTTTCTTTCCATGTGCCGTCTTGATCTGTACGCCTTTTACTACCTGATCTTCTATAATAAGCTTCTGAACTTCCGTCTGTAGTTCTACTATGATCTCCTGATTTCGGTTTAATTTCGTTTTTAATACTCCGATCACGTCAGATGAATGATCGCTGACCGGAAATACACGATCTCCGCGTTCTACCTTTGTCTTTAGTCCAAGTTTCTCAAAGAAATCAATCGTCATCTGATTATCAAAGGTATAAAACGGACTGTACATGAATTTACTGTTTGTTGTCACCGACTGAAAAAAGCGGTCTGCATCCCCTGCATTTGTCAGGTTGCATCTCCCCTTACCTGTAATGAATAACTTCTTTCCAAGGCGATCATTCTTTTCAAATAATACAACCTCGCAGCCATTTTCCGCAGCTGTGATCGCAGCCATCATGCCGGCCGCACCACCACCGACTACTATTATTTTTTTCATTGCATCATCCTCTTTAAACCTTCATTCGATATAGTCACTAACAGTCTGTAGCTTTCTTTTAACTGTAGCTCCGGGGTGATATGGTCAATCGAACGTCCGTCTTCCTTTACCAGAATGATATTCATATTATAACTTCTTCTGAAATCAAGTTCTTTTAATGTCTTGCCGACCCATTCCGGTCGAACCGAGATCTCTGCTACATTGATGTTATCCGAAATCTCAAAGAATTCCAGAAAATTGCTACATAAGAGCTTTTTTGCAACATTAATTCCGGCATCCTTTTCCGGATAGATAACTTTATCCGCTCCGATCTTGGACAGGATCTTTGCTGCTTCATCGTTATTCGATTTAGCAAGAATATATGGAACACCCAGTTCTTTTGCTGTTATGATCGTCATTGCACTGGCTTCCAGATTATCACCCATTGCAACTACAACACCATCCATATTCTCAAGTCCTGCTTCTTTCAGACTCTCTGTCTCGCATACATTGATCGTCACCGCACAGGTAACCTGTGATGAAATCCGCTTCACACATTCAGGATTACTGTCGATCGCCAGAACCTGCGCACCGGATTCCATCAAAGTGAGGGCAACATTTGTTCCAAATCGCCCAAGCCCTACTACCGCAAATGATTTTTTCATACTTTCCTCCTTATCCAACGATCACATCTTCTTCCGGATAATGAAGAAGCCGATGTTTTCCGTTCTGTGTATTAAATGCTACCACCATAGATATCGGTCCAACTCGTCCGATATACATACAGATCATAATGATGATCTGTCCTGCCGTATTCAAAACAGGCGTCAGATTTCTGGATAATCCAACTGTACAGACAGCACTTGCAACCTCAAACAAGGCATCCAGCAGATTCACATCATTGGTCGCCATCAATAATATCGTCATTATAAATATTGTACTCATACTTAAGAATACAATTGCAACTGCTTTTTTTACAACGGATACCGGAATATTTCTCTTGAAGACCTCCGTATCCTCATGATTTCTGATCATGGCAGCAAATGTAAAGAAAATAACTGCAATGGTTACGGTCTTCATTCCTCCAGCTGTTCCAACCGGCGACCCGCCGATCATCATAAGTAACGCCCCGAAGAAAGCCGTTACCGGTCGAAGTGCTGCCTGTGGTACAGCCGCAAATCCTGCCGTACGAAGTGTTACCGACTGAAAAAAAGCATTTAATATCCGGTCTTTTTCGGATAAATTACCAAGAGTGTCCGGATTAGAGCGTTCAAGGAAATAGATAACAACTGTACCACCGATCAATAACAGCAATGTCATAAAAATTGCGATCTTCGTCTGTAAATGAACACCATTCCATGCCGACCGGATACTGCATTTCTTTGTACGGATTCTTCGAAACGCTTCAACCGTATCCCACCATACAATAAATCCGATTCCACCCATAATGATCAGAAAAGAAGTATTCAGCATCATCAAAAGATTGGAATGGTAAGGAATCAAACTGTCCGCACCCATAATGTCGAGACCGGCATTACAAAATGCTGAAACGGCATGAAATACTGAAAACCAGATTCCCTTTAATAATCCGTATTCTCTGCAATAATAAAAACTGTAAATAAATGCTCCAATTCCTTCGATCAGAAACGTTCCCTTTATTACTTTTATCGTAAACTTCAAAAGTCCTTGCTTACTGTTCAGATTAAATGCATCCTGCAACAGCATTGTACTTTTCAAGGTTATCTTCATTCTGAATAACAACATAAACAGTGTGATGATCGAAACGATTCCGAGTCCGCCGATCTGGATCAAAATTAATATCACACCTTTACCAAACAAACTCCAATAGGAAAATGTATCAACGACTACCAGACCTGTCACACATACGGATGTCGTCGATGTAAACGCAGCCGTCAGGAGATCTGTCCATGTTCCGTTTGCAGATGCAATCGGCAATGATAATAATATCGTTCCTACAATAACTGTGATAAGAAAGCCCAATGCTATAATTCTTGTTGTTGTAAGATAATTTCGGTTCACATATTTCTTCTTATTCATGATATACCCATAGACCTCTACTCAATGCAATCCCCCTGTCTCCGCCTTATCCGACAGATAACAAAATTCATGATATAAACATGGGAAGATACAGACCGGATACCACCAGTCTGCTCTTCCCATAGTATACCTGCATATGCCATTTTTCAAACGACATAACACTTTATAATCTTATACCGGATATGCCTTATCCTCTTTGTTTACAAGTGTTGCATCAACCTTTGTCTTCTTTGCTTCTCTTAACTTGAAGAAATCAACAGCAACCTGTGGGAACAATGCATATGTTAATACATCTTCATCCTGTTCCTTGTACTGAATCATTTCCTTCTCGATCTTACCAAGCTCGTTTTCAAGAAGATCAGCAGGACGACATGTGATAGGCTCCTGATCACCGATTACTTTCTTTCTAACTTCCGGATCAACAGGCTTTACAGACTGACCATACTCGCCGGCAACCAGTGCTTTTGCCTCTTTTGTACACATCTTGTATCTCTCGCCTGTAACAACATTTAATACAGCCTGAGTACCAACGATCTGGCTGGATGGAGTAACAAGAGGTGGTTCACCGAAGTCTTTACGAACTCTAGGGACTTCTTCCAGAACCTGTTCGAACTTATCTTCTGCGTTCATTTCCTTTAACTGTGATACAAGGTTTGATAACATACCACCCGGTACCTGATATAATAATGTCTTAACATTAACACCAAGAACCTTTGGATTCAGAAGGCCGGACTTAATCCACTCTTCTCTTAATGGTCTGAAGTAATCAGCGATCTCTGCGAGAAGGTTCTGATCAAATCCAGGATCATATGGTGTGCCTTCAAATGTCTTAGCCATAACTTCTGTTGCAGGCTGGCTTGTACCAAGTGCAATGGTGAAATTGCTGTATCGATGATATCACATCCTGCTTCAACAGCCTTCATATATGTCATGGAAGCAACACCTGATGTATAATGTGTATGAAGCTGGATTGGAAGGGAAGAACCTTCCTTTAATGCCTGAACAAGCTCGGTTGCCTTATATGGAACAAGAAGACCTGCCATATCCTTGATACAGATAGAATCTGCACCCATATCCTCAATTCTCTTAGCCATATCTTTCCAGTAATCAAGTGTATAAGCATCACCTAATGTATAGGAAAGTGCAACCTGTGCATGACCTTTTTCCTTATTACATGCCTTAACAGCAGTTTCAAGGTTTCTGATATCATTTAAGCAGTCGAAAATTCTGATAATATCAATACCATTTGCGATTGACTTCTGAACAAAATACTCAACCACATCATCTGCATAATGACGGTAACCAAGAATGTTCTGGCCTCTGAATAACATCTGAAGCTTTGTATTCTTAAAACCATCTCTTAATTTTCTAAGTCTCTCCCATGGATCTTCCTTAAGGAATCTGAGACATGCATCGAATGTAGCACCACCCCAGCACTCAACAGAATGATATCCAACCTTATCCATCTTATCGATGATTGGAAGCATCTGTTCTGTTGTCATACGGGTAGCGATCAGTGACTGATGCGCATCACGTAATACAGTTTCGGTAATCTTAACCGGTTTCTTTTCTGCCATTTCGAACCTCCTGAATATATTCTCATATGATTATGATCATTACTGTACATTAAAGATTGCAAGGAATGTTCCTGCTGCAACTGCTGTACCGATAACACCTGCAACATTTGGTCCCATTGCATTCATCAGAAGGAAGTTCGTAGGATCATACTGGGAACCTACCTTCTGAGAAACTCTGGCTGCCATAGGTACGGCAGATACACCGGCTGAACCGATCAGCGGATTAACCTTACCCTTTGTTACCAGGCACATTAACTTACCAAATAATACACCGGCTGCTGTACCGAATGCAAATGCGATCAGACCAAGTAATACGATCTTTAAAGTACTGATCTTTAAGAAAGCTTCTGCACTTGTACTTGCACCAACAGATGTACCAAGTAAGATAACTACGATATACATCATAGCATTGGATGCTGTCTCTGTAAGCTGTTTTACAACACCACACTCACGGAACAGGTTACCTAACATCAGCATACCAACCAGTGGTGCTGTTGTAGGAAGGATCAGAACAACTACGACTGTAACGATAATTGGGAAAAGGATCTTTTCCAGCTTGGTTACAGGACGAAGCTGTGGCATTCTGACCAGACGCTCTTTCTTTGTTGTAAGTGCTTTCATAATAGGTGGCTGGATGATCGGAACCAGGGACATATAAGAATATGCTGCTACTGCGATTGGTCCAAGTAATGTACCACCCATTCCAAGTTTACCGGCAAGGAAGATAGATGTAGGACCATCTGCACCACCGATAATAGAAATAGCTGCTGCTTCCTTACCATTGAATCCCATCAGGAAAGCAAGGAAATATGCGCCGTAGATACCGAACTGTGCTGCAGCTCCAAGAAGAAAGCTTGCAGGGTTTGCGATCAACGGGCCAAAATCTGTCATGGCACCTACACCCATGAAGATCAGTGAAGGAAGAATACTCCATTCATCCAACATGTAGAAGTAATGTAATAATCCGCCTTCTGCCATTATATCTGGAAACATGTTAACAAGTAACATACCAAATGAGATTGGTACCAGAAGAAGTGGCTCAAAACCAAACTTAATTGCAAGGAACATGAAAACGAACGCTACAAGGATCATAACGTAATTTTTCCAGTCAAGACTTGCAAAACCTGTCTGATTTGCTAAATTTGACAATACGTCAACTATACTACTCATTTAGTCGTTCCTCCTATCAGATTTATACAAGTACAGCATTAGTTCAGAGTTGCTAATGTATCTCCTGCTTCAACAGTTGCACCTGATGCAACGTCGATGCTTGCTACTGTACCATCTTCCGGAGCAACAACTTCGTTTTCCATCTTCATAGCTTCAGGATCAGAATAACCTGTCCCTTCTTAACTGCATCACCAACATTTGCCTTAACATCAAGGATCTTGCCAGGCATCGGAGAAGCAACCTTAATGGAACCTGCGCCTGCTGACTTAGCTGCCGGTGCTGGTGCCGGTGCTGCCGGTGCTGCTACAGGAGCTGCTGCAACTGGTGCTGCTACAGGGGCAACGCCACCTGCTAATTCTTCAACTGAAACATCATATGATGTACCATTTACTGTAATTCTATAATTCTTCATCGATATATCCTCCTATTATTATCTCTTAATACGTCTGATTGGGCGTGTCACAAGCTTATCTTTGCTTGGATACGTTGTATATGCATTCTGTCCTGCTGATGCAGCAGCAACTGCGGCTGTGATAACTGCAACCAGTTCAGAATCATTCATTACGCTTTCACCTGTTTCTGTCTTAACGATGTCAACAATCTGTCCTGCCGGTGCAGATCCTGCATCTTCTGCCTTTGTCTCAGCAACAGGCTCTGTCTTAGCTGCTTCTGCTGCTTTTTTAGCTGCCTTCTTGGCTGCTTTTGCTTCTTTATCAAAGAAGCCAGGAACAAATTTTAACAGATAGATGATAAATGATATAAAGATAAGAACAACGAATACAGTTGCCATACCGATCAGGGTGTTGGTTCCGGCTGCCTTCATCTTATCTTCAAATGTCATGTTTGCTGCAATCTCAACATCAGTTGACTTATATGGGTACATACCCTGTGAAGAAAGGGCTTCATCAGCCTGCTCTTCACTGTAACCATACTGATTCATTAACTGATATCTCTGTAAGTTATATGTTGCACTGTTGTCTACAAATGTTACCTTGATCAACGCTTCTTTTTCTGTACAGTCAGCATAAAGAGTAACGATTACATTTCCTTCTGTCTCTGTAATCTTGTATTCACCTGTAAAATCTTTAAACTCACCGCACTCATCACCGATATTACGGAATGACTTGACTGCTTCTATCTCATTTTCAGAAACCCCTGCATCCTCGCCTGCTTCTATAACATAGTTATAGGTCTCATCTGCGCTTGCATATTTCTGATATGTCTCACAGGCATCTTTTGCTACCTGAGCGATCTCCTGATCGTTATAAGCAAATTTTACTCCGTTATCATCAGAAGCACTACATCCGGCAAACATAAAAGTAACAGCTAACATAGAAACTATTAATAATAATTTTTTCTTCATTTAGTTGTCACTCCTTTTATATAGTACCGTGTTTCTTATAAGGTCTCATCTCTTCCTTTGAAAGGAGCATCTGGATCGCTGCGATCACTCTCTTTCTTGTAGCATCAGGCTCGATGATATCATCGATATATCCTCTGGATGCTGCCGAAGCTGCTCCTGAAGAGCTGCAACATATTCTGCTTTCTTCTCCTTGATGAAGGCAAGCTTGTCGTCTGCTGCTGCAAGTTCATCTTCATACATGATCTTAACTGCCATCTCAGGATCCATAGTACCGATCACTGCATCCGGCCATGCATATACCATATCAGCTCCGATTGCCTTGGAGTTCATAACCGTATATGCTGTTCCATAGGCCTTGTCCATAACAACCGTAAGCTTTGGAACTGTTGCATCTGCATATGCATTTGTAAGTTTTGCAAGAGCCTTTGAGATGGTCTTCTCTTCTTCAACTGTTGCAGCAAAACCTGTTACATTTACAAGTGTAAGAACAGGAATGTTAAATGCATCACAGAAATCTACAAATTCTTCTGCTTTAATGCACCCGCTGTTGTGATCGTATCTTCCTGATTACCAACACATCCAACTGTGATACCATCCATACGGATCAGAGCTGTAACAACATCTCCTGCATATTCCTTCTTCATCTCAAGCACAAGAGAATCATCGGCAATATTCTGGATCACTGCTCTTGGATCGTTCTTGTAAGAATCAAGATTTGGGATAATTCTGTTTGGATTGTCATTTGCAGAAGCTTCCTTGTCGTCCAGATTACAGCTTGGAAGAACCTCAACCAATGCACGGATCATACCAAGTAATTCTTCTTCTGTCTCAAATACACCATCTACATTTGCTGTATTCTCACTTACATAATCAGCTGCGGAAGTATCTAACTTTGTAATATTGTTCTCTGCTAAAGCGTTTGGAGAATTTACAAATAACTTTGCACCTTCCTTTCCTTTGTCATGAAAGTGAAGTCTGATAATGATGGAACAAGGGAAGCACCGCCGCCACATGCACCAAAAACAGCTGTGATCTGAGGAATAACACCTGAAGCCATAACCTGCTTGCCATATACTTCACCAAATGCATTCAGTGCATCTGTAGCTTCCTGAAGTCTGAGTCCTGCACAGTCGATCATACCGATGACAGGTGCACCCATCTTCATAGCCATATCATAAATTTTTGCAATCTTCTTAGCATGCATCTCACCAACAGAACCGCCTAAAACTTTAGCGTCCTGACTGTATACATACACTAAATTGCCATTGATAACACCATATCCGGTGATAACACCATCTTTTGGAGTATCCTTATCCTGAATGTTAAAATCAGTATTTCTTGCTTTCACATAAGCACCGATTTCAACAAAGCTTGCGTCATCAAGCAATGCATTAATTCTATCGCTTGCTGACAGGGTGAGTTTGTTGCTCATTTCTAGTCCTCCATTAAATTTATTTTTAGGAGTTACATAAAAGTAATTCCAAATTTATGCCGATTTTATTGTAAAGCCTTTACGAATTTATTTCAAGTAAAATTATCATTACGACACAGTTTTTTCAGCACTTTTTAACAATCGAACATCCCTGCTATTTTTACTTAAAAAACAAAAGGGGAAAGTGGAAGTAATTGTCAGAAAATACCCCATTTTCCCCATAATTGTCTATTTTGTGGTTAGTTGTTCATAACTATACAGCTTTTAACTTTATATTAATCCTTCAGGACATTTTTGTTTGATACCAGATAATCGATCAGTGAAATGATCGTTAATACAAGTGCAGCGTAGATCAGCACCTGTTCGATTACAAATATCACTTTTCCACCAAGATTACCGATCAGGAAACAAACCATGACCATCTGGACAACAGTCTTTAATTTGCCCCAGATACCAGCCGCAATAACAACACCCTTTTCTGCTGCAATCAGCCGGAATCCGCTAATGATAAATTCTCTCGCAATGATGATAATAACGATCCATGCAGGAATCCGTCCCTGATCGACCAGTGCGATCATTGCAGAACATACCAGAAGCTTGTCTGCTAACGGATCCATGAATTTTCCAAATGTTGTGACCAGATTACATCTTCTTGCGATCTGTCCATCTAATGTATCCGTGATCGCCGCAGCAATAAAGATGCCAAGCGCAATCCATTTGGCTGCTGCAAAATCAAGATACATAAACACAACAAAAAATGGAATCATTATAACTCTCAATATTGTTAATTTGTTTGGTAAATTCATTCTATCATCTCCCCTGTCAGATCATATTCATTTGCATCTGTGATCCGAACCTGTACAAAGGTGCCGGACATCAGCTCATACGGTGCATCAACAAATACCATACCATCTACATCGGGCGCATCCCGATAAGTTCTTCCGACATATACATCGTCTTCTGCAACATAGCCTTCGATCAGTACTGTAAGACTCTTGCCAAGCAGCTCCTGATTCTTGTCGTATGATACTTCCTGCTGCAATGCCATTATATCATCCCGCCATTTTTCTGCAACCTCATTTTCAATCTGATTAGGAAATGATGCTGCCGGAGTCCCTTCCTCCGGTGAATATGTAAACACACCCAGGCGGTCAAATTCCGACTCATTCACAAACTCCATAAGCGCTTCATGATCCGCTTCTGTTTCACCGGGAAATCCTGCGATCAGCGTTGTACGGATCGCAATATCAGGAATCCGGATCCGAAGCTTTGCGATCAATTCTACAATATCCTTTTTACAGGTACGTCTTCCCATGCGTCGCAATACAGGATCTTTGAATGCTGAATCGGTATATCAAGATAATGACAGACTTTTTCTTCCTCCGCGATCGTATCGATCAGCTCGTCTGTGATCTCCTCCGGATAGCAGTACATCAAACGTATCCACTGGATTTCCTCGATCTTGCAGAGTTCATGTAATAATTTCGGAAGTGTCTTTTCACCATACAGATCCACTCCATAGAGTGTTGTTTCCTGTGCAACAAGGATCAGTTCTTTTACTCCCTGTGCAGCAAGCTCTTTTGCAGATGCCAGAAGCTGTTCCATCGGAATACTTCTGTACTTTCCTCTGATATATGGAATCGCACAATAAGTACACATCTTGCCACAGCCTTCTGCGATCTTTAAATATGCCATTGAAGCTCCGGTTGTAACGATACGTCCACCAACTGCCTCCGGCATATAATTGATATCTGTAACAAAGGAATGTTCTTCTTCAGATCCGATTGCATCCACGATCGCATCATAATTTGCAGCTCCGACAATTGTATCAATCTCCGGCAGTTCTGCAAGAATATCGTCCTTATACCGCTGTGACAGGCAGCCGGTAACGATCAGCTTCTTTAATGATCCTGTCTTCTTCAGCTCTCCGTATTCTATTATCGTATTAATACTTTCTTCCTGCGCATCTTTGATAAATGCACAGGTATTGATAACAACTGCCTCTGCCTCATGTTCATCATTTGTGATCTCATGTCCTGCCTTATGCAGAAGTCCGAGCATTACCTCACTGTCCACAAGGTTCTTATCGCAGCCCAATGATACCATCAATACTTTCATATATGTTCTTTCCTCAGGTTATTTTATATTGATCGAATCTACACAGTTATGCATAAGCATTGCGATCGTCATAGGACCAACTCCACCCGGTACAGGAGTAATTGCTCCTGCAACCTTGCTTGCCGATTCAAAATCAACGTCGCCGCATAATTTGTTATTCTCATCTCTGTGTATTCCGACATCGATCACGGTTGCGCCCTCTTTGATATAGGATGCATCGATCATCTTCGGTCTGCCGATCGCAACTACAAGAATATCTGCACGCTTACATACCTCTTTCAGATCCTTTGTCTTTGAATGACAGATCGTAACCGTTCCATTCTCGCGTAATAACAGCATAGCCATCGGTTTGCCTACGATATTGCTTCTGCCGATCACGACACATTCTTTTCCTGCGATCTCGATTCCGGAACGCTTTAAGAGCTGGATCACACCAGCCGGTGTACAGGATACAAATCCAGGCTGACCGATACTTAATGCTCCAACGCTCATCGGATGGAAGCCATCAACATCCTTTAATGGTGAGATTGCTTTAATGATCTTGTCCTCATCGATATGTTTTGGAACCGGAAGCTGTACCAGAATTCCATTTACAGCATCGTCCTTATTCAATTTATCGATCAGTTCTAACAGTTCTTCCTCCGTTGTCTCTTCCGGAAGCTCATAAGACAAAGAATCAATGCCGATATAGGCACATGCCTTTTTCTTATTGCCGACATATACGGAAGATGCCGGATCATTTCCTACCTGGATAACTGCCAGACAGATCTTTACACCTTTTGCTGAAAGCTCTGCAACCTGTTCCTTTAATTCATCTTTTATCTGTTTTGATATTGCTTTTCCATCAATCAGTTGAGCCATATTTGATTTATTCCTCCTTAGAATAATCCGCAGATTACACCATCGTCATTTACACTGATATTTTCAGCAGCCGGCACCTTAGGCAGACCAGGCATTGTCATGATCGTACCTGTGATTGCGACCACAAAGCCGGCACCTGCACTGACATATACTTCACGGATATTAATATCAAATCCTTCCGGTCTTCCAAGCTTCTTTGGATCATCCGAAAGTGAATACTGATTCTTTGCCATACATACAGGGAAGTTTCCAAATCCCATCTCTTCAATCTTAGCGATCGCACGATCTGCTTCCGGACTGTATGTTACATTTGCTGCACCATAAATCTCTGTTGCAATGCATGAGATCTTTTCTTTAATTGACAGCTCATCTTTATATAATACTTTAAAATCACTCTTTTTGTTCTCAAGTGTATTTAATACTGCATTTGCAAGCTCGATACCGCCTTCGCCGCCTTTTTCCCATACATTTGCAAGAGCGAAATCACAGTTTCTGTCCTTACAGAATTTCTCCACAAACGCAAGTTCCGCATCTGTGTCTGTGATGAAACGGTTTAAAGTAACGACAACAGGAACCTGATACTTCTGAAGATTCTCGATGTGCTTTTCAAGGTTTACGATACCTTTCTTTAATGCCTCCAGATTCTCCTGACCAAGCTCTGTCTTCGGTACGCCGCCGTTGTACTTAATGCCTTTACGGTCGCAACCAGAACAACTGCATCCGGCTTCAGTCCGTTCATACGGCACTTGATATCAAAGAACTTCTCTGCACCAAGATCTGCTCCGAATCCAGCCTCTGTAATTACATAGTCTGCCAGCTTTAATGCTGTCTTTGTTGCGATTACACTGTTACAGCCATGTGCGATATTTGCAAATGGTCCACCATGCACAAGTGCAGGTGTATGTTCCAACGTCTGGATCATATTCGGCTTGATGGCATCCTTTAAGAGTGCAGCCATAGCACCAACCGCTTTCAGATCCTTTGCTGTTACAGGCTCGTTCTGATAATTATAAGCAACAATGATCCTGCCAAGTCTTTCCTTCAGGTCATTGAAATCCGCTGCCAGACAAAGGATCGCCATGATCTCTGATGCAACCGTGATCACGAAGCCATCTTCTCTTGGCACACCATCTACACGCTTTCCAAGTCCGATCACGGTATGACGCAGCGCACGGTCATTCATATCCATACATCTTTTAAATACGATACGGTTCACATCAATGCCGAGTGCATTTCCCTGATGAATATGGTTATCCATCATTGCTGCAAGCAGATTGTTTGCAGATGTGATCGCATGGAAATCACCAGTAAATGAAGATTCAGCTCCTCCATCGGTACTACCTGTGCATATCCGCCGCCGGCAGCACCGCCCTTGATACCAAAGCACGGACCAAGTGATGGTTCACGAAGTGCGATAACCGCTTTCTTGTTCAGTCTGCCCATAGCTTCACCAAGTCCGACTGTGATCGTTGTCTTGCCCTCTCCTGCAGGAGTCGGATTGATCGCTGTAACTAAGATCAGCTTACCATTCTCATTTTTCTGTACGGAAGCGATCAGCTCATCTGACAACTTTGCTTTATATTTGCCATACATCTCGATATCATCTTCTTTGATGTCAAGCTTTGCTGCAACCTCCTTTATATTCTTCATCTCTGCCTGCTGTGCAATTTCGATGTCGTTTAACATTTAATATGTCCTCCCTGAGTGTAATTTTATCCTATAGCAGGTAAAATCTGCCTATGCACGCTATATCCCTTCACCGGCATTTTCCCTGTATAAATATCATTTGAATCTGTATTATAAATTATTATCTATATATTCGTCAAATTCTTCCTGCGTCATAAGTATCTTTCTTGCCTTTGTGCCCTCCTCCGGACCTACACCCCCGGCACCTGCAAGCTGATCCATGATACGTGCCGCACGGTTAAAGCCGATCTTAAACGCACGCTGCAGCATTCCGATCGAGGCCTTTTCTTTATCAATGATAAAGCGTCCGGCTTCTACAAAATAATCATCCTTATCACTTCCACCGCTCATACCGGGTGCACCGGCCGCTCCGGTCTGTGTAATAGACTTAGATATATCATCATCATAAGTTCCGACACCGTTCTGTTTCTTCAGATACTCCACAACGGCTGACACTTCTTCATCAGAAACAAAAGCTCCCTGTACACGAACCGGTTTTGGATAACCGGTCGGATAAAATAACATATCACCCTTACCGAGAAGCTTCTCTGCACCATTCATATCTAAGATGGTTCTGGAATCTACACCGGATGATACAGCGAATGCAATTCTCGATGGAACATTTGCCTTGATCAGACCGGTAATAACATCTACCGATGGACGCTGAGTTGCTATAACCAGATGGATCCCTGCCGCTCTGGCAAGCTGTGA
>ERZ791624.472-NODE-472-length-27798-cov-1.999171_pt1 | contig 27798 bp, 28 predicted proteins | sample MGYA00510058_ERZ791624 | MGnify/ENA primary metagenome ERZ791624 (study PRJEB30046, sample SAMN00715158) | human gut metagenome | study: EMG produced TPA metagenomics assembly of the A metagenome-wide association study of gut microbiota in type 2...
ACTGCTGCCTCCCGTAGGAGTCTGGGCCGTGTCTCAGTCCCAATGTGGCCGTTCATCCTCTCAGACCGGCTACTGATCATCGCCTTGGTAGGCCGTTACCCCACCAACTAGCTAATCAGACGCAGGCCCATCCTCTAGCGATAGCTTATAAATAGAGGCCATCTTTCACAGCATCCTCATGCGAGATTGCTGTCACATTCGGTATTAGCACCCCTTTCGGGATGTTGTCCCCATCTAGAGGGCAGGTTGCCCACGCGTTACTCACCCGTTCGCCACTAAGATTACCGAAATAATCTCCGTTCGACTTGCATGTGTTAGGCATGCCGCCAGCGTTCGTCCTGAGCCAGGATCAAACTCTCCAATAAAGTTTATTGAAGAACTAATCTAGCTCTTATTATTTAAAAAAGAAGTTATTTGACTTGGTCTTGCGCTTTCGCGCTCAACCCGCACATTCGCTTTTTTCTAGGTTTATGTTCAGTTTTCAAGGTTCAGTGCCTAGCGATTTTGGCTTTTGTTTTGTTGCCGTATCGCGTCGACTTGTATATAATACCATGTGGCCTGCATTATGTCAACACCTTTTTTGTTACTTTTTTAACATTTTTTCGTGAAACACTAGGTTTCGTGGAAAAACAACTATGCTTGTTTATCGCTTTTATCAGCCTCAAAATTTCTTTAAAAAATCTCAAAAAAAGTTAGATTTCCTGCCGAAAAACGGTAAAATCTGCGTTGATTTCTCTAAAAAAATTGGACTGACGCAAGAATTTTTTCTCTCGTCAGCCCGCTTTTTATTATACTGATTCTATTCTATTTTTGCTCAATCGGTAATTTAATCAGCTTCTGCTGCTCGCCGCTGTTATCCAGCATCACAAAAATTTCTTCTGCATTACCAGTTTTCCAGTCTGCTTTAAACAATTCTATCGGATAAAGCTTGTGAATTTGGCGCCAGCTGCTGAATTTATACGCAGGAATATATCGGCGTACCTTTTCTTCATCGCGCCAAAAAGCAGAAACCGCTTCAAAAATTTTTTCCGTCTGCCACTTCAGCCACTCCGGACGCCACTGCGGTATCTCGCAGAATACGTCAAAGCGCAGAATCTCCAGCAGTTCAGCTTGCTGCCCGGCATAATTTTCTTCTATAAATTGCTTTAGGATAGCTGCAACACCCTTAGCATTATGCGTCTGCGGATAAAAGCCTGCCTTCACCCACCATTGCGTCAGCTGTTTATAAAAAGAAAAGGCCGTCATGCCGGAAGCACGCAGCAACGCACGCAGCGTATATTTAAAGCCACCGCTGTTTGCTGTCTGATCCAGTATATTATCCAAATGCTTCAAATAAAGCATATCCTCATACGGCATATACTTAGTCGCTAAAATTTCATATGGCGGTTCGTCCATATAGCGCAAATCGTGCTGCTCAGTCTCGCGGCGCATCTGCGTGCCCGGCAGCACCTTTAAAAAGCCAAGCTGCAGCATATCCGCACCAAGTCCGTACACATCATCAAAGGATTTGGCAAAGGTAGGCAAATCCTCATACGGCAAGCCTGCAATCAAGTCAACATGAATATGCATATTACCGAAGGACAGTAAGCGCTTGACGTTAGCCGCCAGCTTTTCCCAGTTATCCTGCCTGTTGATAGCTTTTAATGTTGGCTGATGCGTGCTCTGAATGCCGATTTCCAACTGAAAGCGTCCCTTCGGAACAGTCGCCAGGAAATCCATAACGTGCTCTGACAGTATATCAGCCTTGATTTCAAAGTGGAAGGTTGCAGTTGTTTCAGCCTGCGCCAGATGCTGCATCATCGGCAGAAAGTATTTTTCGTCCAGATTGTAAGTACGGTCTACGAACTTCACCAACGGCACGCCTGCAGCAATAAATCGGTCCAAATCTCGCAGCACAAGCTCCAAAGGACGCTTACGCACAGAGCGTGAAATGCCGGACAGGCAATAAGCGCAGTTAAAAGGACAGCCGCGCGTACATTCGTAATAAACTATCTTATGCTCCGCCAGCATTTTTTCCAAATCAGGGTACGGGAAAGGCAGCAAGGACATATCCTCCAGCACAGTGATGCCTCCGTTCAGGTTCACCTGCTCCCCTTCGCGATATGCAATATGCTTGGGCACAGCGCCACCGCCGGCCAAATACTGCAGCAGCTCGCTGAATACCAGCTCGCCCTCACCCTGCACGATATAATCTGCCTGCGGCAGCTCCGTAAAAATTCTCTCCGCGTCAAACGCTACCTAGGTCCGCCAATAACGATTGCTGCTTGCGGACGCAGTTTGCGCAGCATGCGAATAAGCTTGAATACGAATGGCTTGTTCCAGATATGTACCGAAAAGCCGTAGACCTGTGCCGGTACTGCCATTATTTTTTCCAGCACCGCCAGAATTGGGGTATTGATTGTTTCTTCTATTAATGTTACCTCATGCCCCTGCGCTTTAGCATATTCGCCGACATAGCGCAGACCAAGGCCGGTATGGATATATTTACTGTTAATTGCGCTTAATACTACTTGCATTTCTTTGCTCCTCAAATTTTTAACCACAAATACAGAAAAAGCTCTACAACCGAAATTGTAGAGCCTAAATTTACTGGTGCCGAAGGCCGGACTCGAACCGGCACGAGCGTGAACCCGCTTGATTTGAGTCAAGTGCGTCTGCCAATTCCGCCACTTCGGCATAAGTTCCAATCACTCGGAACAATAGTAATTATACTCGTTTCTTAAAGCTTTGTCAATAGCCTTATTTAAAAATTCTTATAGAGTGGTTACTTTCCCAACAGCGCCTTCAGCTCCTTGAGCTTAGCAGCAAACCTCTGCAGCGTTACCGTTACAGGCTGCGGCGTATTCAAATCCACGCCGGCGTTCTTCAGGATGTTCAGCGAATAATCGCTGCCGCCCGCATGCAGGAAGCCCAGATATTTTTCCACCGCTCCCGCTTCGCCGCTTAAAATTGCACTGGCGAAGGCTGTCGCTGCACTGTAGCCTGTTGCGTACTTGTACACATAAAACGGCGTATAGAAGTGCGGGATACGGGACCATTCGCTTGCCAATTCCTTGTCCACAGTCAGCGCCGGGCCATAGTAATCCCTGTTGCTATGCAGCCAGTATTCCTCCAGCTTTTCGGCCTGCAGGGAACGGCCTGCAGTGATTTCGCCGTGAATATATCTTTCGAATTCAGCAAACTGCACCTGTCTGTAAACCGTTGTGCGTACTGCCTCCAAAAACTGGTTCAAAAGATAAATTTTCTGCTCCGCCGTAGCATGCTTCAAGGTATGCGCCAGCAATAGGTTTTCGTTCGTTGTGGACGCAACCTCCGCACAGAAAATCGTATATTCAGAATTAACGTAGCTTTGTGCCTGACTGCTGAAATAGCTGTGCATAGCATGGCCCATTTCATGCGCAATGGTAGAAATGCTGTTGTAGCGCGGCTGATAATTGAGCAGCACAAAGGGATGCACGCCGTACACGCCCCAGGAATATGCGCCGGAGCGCTTGCCCTTGTTTTCGTAAACGTCAATCCAGCCTTCGGTCATGCCTTTGTGGAGTGCCGTCAGATATTCCTTGCCTAATGGTGCCAGTGCCTCCTCAACCTTGGCGCAGGCCTCCGGAAAGCTGCAGGCAAAGCTGTCGCCTGCATTGGAAATAGGCATATACATATCATAGTAATGGAATTCATCTACGCCAAGTACATCCTTCTTCAATTGGATATACTCATGCAGAGGGGCAAAATTATCATGCACGGTATCAATCAGTCCGTCGTAAAGACTGGACGGAATATTATCCTCTGCCAACGCTGCTTCCAATGTATCTTTATAGTTATGCACGGTAGCATAGAAATAACCGGTGCGAGCAGAGCCTGTGAGCGTTGCAGCCAAAGTATTGCGATATTGATGATAGGTATTCATCAGGCCGGTAAAGGAATTTTTACGCAGTACACGGTCAGGAGAGGTCATATTCAGCAGATAGCAGCCCTCGCTGACGTTTGCCTTATTGCCCTGGCCATCGGTAATCTCCGGGAACTGCATATCGGCGCTCACCAACGCACGAAAGGCCGCTGCCGCCGTTCCTGTAGCCAGATGGCTTTGCGCAAAAACAGCCTCTTTATCTGCAGACAAAACATGGTCTGATAAACGAACCATATTTTCAATATAAAAACGGTATTCTGCCAATGCAGGCTCTTCGTCCAGCATCTGCAACAGCTTTTCCTTGCCTAAGGCCAGCATTTCCGGCTCTACAAAAGCGTTAGCGTTACTGAAGGCTGCTGCCATACCTTCGGCCTCGCCTGCGAGCGCCTGCAGCTTCTGGTCCGTATTATCCGCATCCTGCTGCAAGCGTGCGTAAGCATAAATTTTATCCAACAGCTTGGCCAGCTCCTCCTGCAGCTTTAAGGCAGCACACACTGCGGCTGCAGTATTCAGTTTGCCCTGCATAGCCTGCAGCTGCGGCAGCTTGCTCTTATATTCTTCGCAGGCCGCCTGCCAATCATTTTCACCGGCATATATATCGCTTACATGCCATTTGCAGGCTGCCGGGATCTGCTCTCTGGCAACACTGCTGCCATGAAGTGGAGTAGTATTTTTTTCTTCTGTCATTATCAATCAGCTCCTTATAAAACTGCTTATTTAGGCCACAGGCTGGGATTGCCGTATTGAGCATCCAGCTCGTCACTGAACCAGCGTCCGTTCAGCACATTTTGAATGATATAATTTTTGCTTTGCTCATTGATGCTCTTGTCATTAGCCATCTCTGCCAAAATGCCGGCATAGCTTACTCTGCTGTTGATACTGCTGATGCGTGCATGCTGACGGTTGGCATCAAAAACAAGCTCCGGACGGTAAGTCGGAGTCCAAGGCTGCCATGTGGTTCCCAAGGCCGGTGTATTAGGATTACCAGTACGCATAAAGGCTGCAATCAAAGCAATAAATGCTTTACTCAGCTCCTTGGAGCCTGCCTGCTCAAAGGCATCGGTATTTTTGGTGTAGCCGTAACCCTGATCCGTCAGGAACGGTTGGAAGATGCCGTGCAGCGCACCGTTACGCACCATGTATTCCTTGCCGACAACATCCGCAGTATGAGCAAAAGCAAAGCTGCAGACATACATATCAGCCTTATAATGCGGATACAAAACCTCTGCAGACTGCTGACCGTTGAAGAAGCCATACAAAGCACTGCCGTATTTATTAGCAAATTTAAATTCGCTGGTAGTTTTATAATCGTTGTTGATTAAGCTCAGACGATCCTTAAAAAAGGTATCGCGCGCAGCAAAAGAACTGAACTCATCAGCACTTGCCAGCATCAGCAGCGGCACGCTGTAGTAATGCTTCGTAGCAAAGCCTTCTACCGGCAGCACCTCACCATCACCGTAAAGATGTGGGAAAGCGCTCATGCGGATGACAGCACCTGCCATCACCGGAGCAAGACGCTCTGCCGGCATTGCCTGCAGATATTGACGCACGGCCTTTTTATCCTTACCATTGTCACTAAGCAGCCAGATTTCGGCGTTAATCAGATTATTCTGTTTACCGTCTTTTACCACCATCGGCGCTAATTTCTGCGCGATAGTTTTCTTGCTCTTGTCAGCATCGGCAACAGTCAGACCGCCGCTGAAGGAAATAGCCTTATCAAATTTATTTTTGAAAACAGGCGAAATCAGCATCGCCATAACATCACGTCCACCAGCGGAAAAACCGGAAACAGTAATATTCTTGGTGTCACCACCGAACTCCTTGATATTTTCGCGTACCCAGTCCAAGGCTGCAGCCTGGTCAAGGAAGCCGAAGTTACCGCTCTGTTCCTTCTTGTTGCCATCTGCCAGAGCAGGCAGATTATTAAAGCCAAAAAGTCCCAGGCGATACTGTACGGAAACATAAACCATGTTGCCTTCCTGCGCCAGCTTGTTGCCCTCCATCAAGTGGCTGTTGCTGGCCTGGTTATTGCCGCCGTGGATATAAACCAGTACCGGCAGATTCTTTTCCTGCGTATCCGGACGCACAATATCAAGCGTCAGCATGCCCTCCTGCCCGAGCACCCTTTTGCCGTTGTATTGGATATTCGCCGGTGCAGCCTTGGTGCAGTCCAAAATTCCCTTATGCTTTTTAGCCTGCTGCGCCTCACGCCAGCGGTCAGCGCCCGTCGGCTGCTGCGCATACGGAACACCCAGCCATTGTACTACCTGATGCTTGTCGTCATAAGCACCGGCAACAACACCCTGCTGGGTTTTTACTTCATTATTAAAATTGGCAGCCTCAGCCGCAGTTGTAAAAACGCTTGCCGCCAGCAGCGAAGCAAGCACATATTGCAACTTTTTCATCTGTATCATCTGCTCCCTCATAGAAATTTATTAAACACTTACTTTCTATTATAAAGAAGTAGCGCCAGCTTGACAAGCTAAGGCACGAAAAAAGAGGCTGCCTTCTCAGCAGCCTCAAATAACTATTGTGATTGACTTTTTCAGATTACCTTAGCAGCGTAAAGAGCGCACAGGGTTTTGGCATCGTACAGCTCGCCGTCAGCGACCATGCGACGCAGCTCTGCGGGAGAAAAGGCCTGTACGCCGATGAATTCGTCCTCATCGGTGTGCTGGGCAAACTTTTGCAATCCCCAGGCCTTATATAAATGGATAATCTCATCGGAAAATCCTGGCGTAGTCGCAATGCTGATCAGCTTCTCCCAATGCTCTGCGTCATAGCCTGTTTCCTCGCTCAGCTCACGCTTTGCGCATTCCAATGTGTCCTCCTCCGGACCATGGTCAAGCTTGCCTGCGGGAATTTCCCACAGCAGAGTAGCAAGCGGATAACGGCACTGCTTTACCAGCACCACGCGTCCGTCAGACAGCACCGGCACAATGGCCACTGCGCCCGGATGACGGATATATTCACGCGTTGTATCATTACCGTTCGGCAGCGTTACGTGGTCGCGCTGCACCTTCAGCAGGCGGCCGTTAAAGACCTCCTCATTGCTTCCCGGTACATATATTTCATCTAAAGCTGCCTCATGAAATTTTTTCAGCATCATCTTACCTCATTTCTCCTGCAGTCGCTTTAAGCTGCTTTTTATCTGCTCCGCACCCTGCAGCAGCTCGGTAGCACTTTCAAAGGCCGCCCTGCTGGCAGTTGCGCCTGCCGTCATACGCACCAGCTCCTGCAGACGTCCGTTATAATCAAGCGTTGTCAGCTGCGTTACCGTGCGTCCGTCGGCACTTTGCTTTTCGATATGGATGTGATTATCCGCAAAGGCAGCAATCTGCGGCAGATGCGTAATACACAGCACCTGACCGACGCTGGAAATAGCAGCAATTTTTTCCGCCATCTTCTGCGCCGTAACACCGCCGACACCAGTATCAATCTCATCGAATACCATCGTCGCAACATCGCCGCTGTTCATCAGCACCGTCTTAACTGCTAAAGCAATACGGCTCAGCTCGCCGCCGCTCGCCACCTTTTCCAGGTCATTCAGCGGTTCGCCCATATTTGCACTGAAAATAAATTTCAGCTCATCACGGCCAAGCGGCATAAACTTATCCAACTGACCGCACTTTATCTGCAGCACACCGTTAGGCATCGCCAAATCGCGGATATGCTGCGTAATACGCTGCGCCAACGCCTGTGCGCTGGCCTCACGCAGCTTAGTAAGCACTGCGGCAGCACGTCCTAAACGCACAACCGCTTCCGCTACCGCCTTCTGTGCCTGCTCCAAGAGCTTTGCAATCTGCTGCAGCTGCTCCAGCTTTTCCTGTGTCTGCTGCAAATAATCCAGCGCCGACTGCGTACTGCCACCGTACTTCTTCTGCAAGCGGTAAATAATATCAAGGCGCTGCTGTACCTGCGCGGCGCGCTCACCGTTGAATTCATTGCCTGCCATATATCGCTCAGCTCCGTGCGGCAATCGTCCAAGCTGATCCAGGCGCTGTCGGCACACTCTGCAAGCGATGCCAGACGGCTGTCGTAGCGTGCCGCATACTGCAGCTGGTCGCGCACACGCGCCAGACGCGAAAGAATCGCGTCCTCCTCATCAAGCTGCTGATATGAGCTGTCCACAGCCTTCATAATGCGCTCACTGTTCTGCAGCAAACGGGCCTCTGCCTCCAGGCCATCTTCCTCACCCAGCTTCAAGGCAGCGTCCGAAATCTCCTTGATTTCCCAAGCATAACGGTCCAGCAGCAAATCCTGCTGCTCATTTTCCTGCTCCAGTTTGCTCAAATGCTTTACTGCAGCAGTATACTCGCTGTAAAGCTGCTTATACTCCTGCAGTGCCTGCGCCAGCTTCGGACCGCCAAAAGAATCTGTCAGATGCAGCGGCGCATCCGGCTTCAGTAAGGCCTGGTTTTCATGTTGGCCGTGAATATCAACCAAACGCGTACCGATAGCCTTCAGCACAGCCAAAGGCACCTGCACACCGTTGATATAAGCGCGGCTCTTTCCTGCAGCGCTAATCTGACGCTTAAGAAATAAATCCTCCTCCGGCTCCAGACCGTGCTCCGTCAGCAGCGCTTTAAGCTCCTGCTGCCCGCTCACGTCAAAAACAGCCTGCACCCACAGGCCATCCGTACCACTGCGCACGTAATCAGCAGAAGAACGCCCGCCAAGCACCATGCCAAAGGCATCAATCAGAATAGATTTGCCGGCACCGGTTTCACCTGTAAAAACATTGAAGCCGGGGGTAAAATCAGCATGCGCGTCCTCTAACAGTGCAAAATTGTGAACATGCAATGATTGCAGCATAATCCCTTGCCTCGCTTATCTGTAATCCTTGAAGCGTTCCAGCAGAGTGATTACAGCTTCTTTATTTGGCAGAGCAATGAAAACGGTGTCATCACCGGCAATAGAACCAAGAATCTCCGGCCATTTCATGTAGTCTACGGCAAAGGCAACAGCCTGCGCTGTGCCCGGCAGCGTGCGGATTACCACCATGCTGTCGGAAGCACGCACACTGACGATAGAATCGTTAAAGGTACGCTCCAGACGCTCCAGAGTCAGCATTGTACTGTGCTCCTTCGGATAAGCATAGTGATAATGTCCGTTGGCATCCGGCACCTTGACCAGCATCAGTTCCTTGATATCACGCGAAACCGTAGCCTGCGTAACATCAATGCCCTGATGACGTAAAGCGGAAGCCAAATCCTCCTGCGTTTCAATTTTATTGTTGTCAATAATCTCTTTTATTTTAGCATGTCTGGTCATTTTCATAGTCAATCACCTCTAATAGCAAAATAATTCTATATATCTATCCTGATGAAGTATACGGTGCCTTATCGTGCGCCTCCTATAAATTGCGTATTAATTTTTGTTGCCAAGTCTGATAATAATCGCGTCGCGTAAGTCTTACAAACTTCATCTCATAAGGCGATTTGGCGATATGCACACTGGTATCGTTAGGCACCTCGATAACATTTTCGCCGTCAGCCGAAAGCAGCATTTCCTCGCTGCCGGGAATCGGCCTGAGCTCTATTGTTTCCGACATAGGAATAACAAGCGCTCTGTTCGTCAGCGAATGTGCGCAGACAGGAGTAATGACGCTGACATCAAGCTCCGGCATAACAAGCGGTCCGCCTGCTGAGAGAGAATATGCCGTAGAACCGGTTGCCGTTGCTATAATCAAGCCATCTGCCGCATATTTACCGGATAAACGTCCGTTAATAAAGAGCATCATATGCGCCAGCTTGCTGAACATGCCCTTAGCCAAAACTAAATCGTTGAGCGCATGCGCCGTAGCAAGCAGCTTATCGCCGCAGATAACTCTGGCCTGCAGCAGACTACGGCTTTCCAGCGTATAGTTGCCCTGTGCCAGACGGCTGATAGCCTTATACATACCCTGCAAATCAATCTCTGCCAAAAATCCCAGCTTGCCGAAGTTGATACCGAAGGCAGGCACATCGAGCGGTGCAAGGTGGCGCGCCATCTGTAGCAGTGTACCGTCACCGCCGAGGCTGACACCATAGTCCAGCGTTTTCAGCGTCTGCGACTCACTTTTATTGTAGCTGCTTACGCCATACTGCTGCGCCACCTCCACAGGCAGCACCGGTTCAAGTCCCCAGTCCTTGCAGAGCTGAATAAATTCGGGCAGAGCAATGCAGACGTTTTCTTTACCAAGGTTGGGGAAAATCCCTAAACGTTTCTTTTGCATCTCATGCCTCTGTCTTTTCTGCTTTCTTATCTAAGTCGCCATGACTGCGGCCTACAAGCTGTGCTACCTGCTCGCTACTTACGGCATCGTCGTCACCCAGCGTCAGGTGCAACAGATATTCAATATTGCCCTCCGGTCCCTTGATAGGAGAAAAATCCAATCCGGCAATGCCGAAGCCTTCACCCTTGGCGAAGCTGATGACGTTATTGATAACCTGCTCGTGCACGGCAGCATCACGCACAACGCCCTTCTTGCCGACATTTTCCTTGCCTGCTTCAAACTGCGGCTTGATTAAAGCCACTACAAAGCCTTCGGGCTTGAGGATTTTGTGTACCGCCGGCAAAATTTTATCCAGCGAAATAAAGGCTACGTCGATAGTTGCAGCATCCACCTGCTCGGGCAGGCTGTCTGCTTCCAGATAACGCACGTTGGTGCGCTCCATGTTCACTACACGCTCATCGTTACGCAGCTTCCACGCCAGCTGACCGTAGCCTACGTCAATCGCATACACCTTTGCCGCACCGTTCTGCAGCGCGCAGTCGGTGAAACCGCCGGTAGAAGCACCGATATCGGCAACAACCTCGCCTTCTACGGTGATGGGGAAAATCTGCAAAGCCTTCTCCAGCTTCAGACCGCCGCGGCTTACATAAGGCAGCTTATTGCCCAGCAAACGGATAGTAACCTCCGGAGCCACCGGTGTACCAGGTTTATCTATTTTCTGTTCATTGACCAATACCTGTCCTGCCATAACCGCAGCCTGCGCCTTGGCACGGCTTTCAAACATGCCACGGTTGACTAACAGAACATCAAGTCTTTCTTTTTTCACTCTTCTTCACCCTTTACAAATGCTGCAGCCTTGGCAGCAATGGTTGGCGTATCCAGTCCCAAATCACGGAACAGCAGTTTTTTGTCGCCATGCATAACAAATTCGTCAGGAATGCCGAAGCAACGTACCTCACACTGCTCCAACAGTTTATTTTCATTAAGCTCTTCAAGAATTGCGCTGCCGACACCGCCTGCCAGTACGCCTTCTTCCAGAGTAATAATCTTGCCGTAGCTTTGCGCATGCTCACGCAAGAGTTCAACATCCAGCGGTTTGGCAAAACGCATATTCACAACACCTGCGCTGATTCCCTGCGCTTCCAGCAGCTCCGCTGCATCAAGAGCAGTCTGCACCATGCTGCCAATCGCCCAGAAGCAGACATCCTTGCCTGTACGCAGCACCTCTGCCTTACCAATCGGCAAATCCTGCCACTGCGTATCCAGCGCAACGCCCACACCGCTGCCGCGCGGATAGCGCACGGAAACAGGTCCGTCAAAATCCAGCGCAGTCTTAAGCATATGCTGCAGCTCATTCTCGTCCTTCGGCGCCATAATGGTCATGTTGGGAATGCTGCGCAGATAAGCGTAGTCAAAAACGCCATGATGCGTATAGCCGTCATCACCGACAAGACCGGCACGGTCCAGACACAGCGTTACGTGCAACTTCTGCATGCAGATATCGTGCATGATGGAGTCATAAGCACGCTGCATGAAGGTAGAATAAATTGCCGCCACAGGCTTCATTCCGGCAGCAGCCATGCCTGCAGCCGCAGTAACCGCATGCTGCTCGGCAATACCAACATCAAAGAAATGGTCCTTATGCGCCTCGGCAAAAATATTCAAGCCGGTGCCGTCAGGCATCGCAGCAGTAATACCCACGATTTTATCGTCGATATCAGCCAGCTTGCTCAAGGTTTTACCAAAAACTTCGGTATAGCTTACAGGTGCATTCGGATTAGTAATCTTTTTGCCGGTAGCAATATCAAAGGGGCCTGTACCGTGGAACTTATTTGGGCTTTCCTCGGCAGGCTTATAGCCCTTGCCCTTTTTCGTCAGCACGTGTACCATAACCGGTCCGTCAATCTTTTTGGCAGCCTGCAATACATCCAGCAGGCCCTCCAGATCGTGTCCGTCAACCGGTCCCAAATAAGTAAAGCCAAGCTCTTCAAAAATAGAAGTCGGCACCATCAGGTACTTTACGCTGCCTTTCAGGCGGCGTATAGCCTTCAGCACATCACTGCCGAATTCCATATTTTTGAGCCAGCCCTCAATATCATTTTTAATTTTGTTATAGGTTTCGCCTGTACGCAGCTGGTACAGATATTCACTCATCGCGCCCACGTTTTTGGAAATAGACATTTCGTTATCGTTGAGCACAACAATCATATTTTTATGCAACATACCGGCGTTATTCAGCGCCTCAAAAGCCATGCCGCCGGTCATGGAGCCGTCGCCGATAACAGCTACAACATTATAATCCTCTCCCTGCAGGTCGCGGGCGCAGGCCATGCCAAGCGCTGCAGAAATAGACGTACTGGAATGACCGGTACCGAAGGCATCGTGCTCGCTTTCGCTGCGCTTAGGGAAGCCGGAAAGACCGCCGTATTGGCGCAGCGTAGGAAATTGCTCCCTGCGTCCGGTAATAATTTTATGAATATAGGCCTGATGACCTACGTCGAAAATAATCTTATCTTCCGGTGTATTAAAAACCTTATGCAAGGCTAAAGTCAGCTCTACTACGCCCAGATTCGGCGCCAGATGGCCGCCGGTGTGCGAAATAACGCTGATTAAAAGCTGTCTGATTTCCTTAGCCAACTGCTCCAGCTGCGGCACGGAAAGCTTTTTGACATCAGCCGGTGAATTAATTTTATCTAAAAATTTATTCTCTGCCATAATTACTTCTTTCTGTCAGTCATCAGTCGAGTAATTTCACGTAACGGCTCTGCATTCTCGCCAAACATTTCCAGACATTCCAAAGCCTCTGCCACAGTCTTTTCTGCCAGCTCGTGTGCTGCCTGCAGGCCGTACAGTGTTACATAAGTAGATTTGTGGTTCTTGGCATCGCTGCCTACCGGCTTGCCAAGCTCCTCCTCAGTACCTTCGACATCAAGGATATCGTCGGTAATCTGGAAGGCAAGTCCCAACAAATCAGCAAATTTGGTAAGAGCCAAAAGCTGCTGGTCATTAGCACCGGCCAGATGCGCACCGCCGCGGATGGCAGCAATAAAAAGCGCACCGGTCTTGCCCGCATGCAGTTTGCGCAGCTCCTCCGGCGTAATCTTTTTACCTTCAAATTCCAAATCAAGGCCCTGACCGCCAACCATGCCGAAGTTACCGGCACACATAGCCATTTCACGTACAGTTTCAATCAGAACCTTAGGGTCAACATTCTTCTGCTCCAGCATTACCTCAAACGCCAAAGTGAGCAGGCCATCACCGGCAAGCACTGCCATGGCCTCACCAAAAACCTTATGGTTGGTCAGACGGCCGCGACGATAATCATCGTCATCCATGCACGGCAGGTCATCGTGAATCAGAGAATAGGTATGAATCATTTCCAGACCGCAAGCCACAGGCAAATAATTGTAGCCCTTGCTGCCCACAGCCTCTGCCGCAGCCATCAGCAGAATCGGACGAATGCGTTTACCGCCTGCCATCAGGCTGTATTCCATAGCTTCATCTACCTTGGAAATACCCTTTTTGGCAATTCTGTTCTTCAAATAGTTTTCTACAAGTTTTTGCTGGTTAGCATAATAAGCTTTAAAATCCATTATTTTACCTCCAAATCCTGGAATGCTTCTAATTTATAGCCAACGTCGTTACTGTCGGTAACAACGATTTTTTCAACCTCCTGCTTCACTGTTTCCAATCTGCTGCTGCAGACACGGCTCAGCTCCACACCGTATTTGAATACCTCCAGAGCCTTGTCCAGAGGCAGCTCGCCGCTTTCCAGAAGCTGTACCTGTGCTTCCAGCTCACTTAAGGCATCTTCAAACTTAATGTTCTTTGCAATCTTTTTCGTTGCCATCCTTTACCGCCTTTCTACCTGCTGCACAACCGAGGTTATCACACCGTCTGCGACTGTTGTCAGCAGCTCGTCACCCCATCTGAGGTCATCAACACTGCTTACCAGCGTATAATCGGATTTTTGGCTCACAGAATAGCCTCGTCCCAAAACAGCCAGCGGACTGAGGCTGTCCAGCCTTGCCGCCGCCAGCGCCAGCTTATGCTCATCCTGCTGCAGATGCAGCTCTAAGGCTTCACGCAGTCTGCGCGAAGCAGTATCAAGACGCTGCGACTGGTCGGCAAAAAGCCTTTCCGGGTCACGCAACGCCCACGAATTAACTAAATTATCCAATCTGCGCTGCTGCTGCGTCAGCAATGCTGACAGCAGACTGCGCGCACGCTGCTCCAGATAAGCAACGCGCTGCTTGTAGCCTTCAACATCAGCCACCACCAACTCCGCGGCCTGCGACGGTGTCGCAGCTCTCACGTCGGCAGCAAAATCACACAGCGTAAAATCTGTTTCATGGCCTACGGCACTGACTACCGGAATTTTGGAGGCAGCCACCGCTCTTACGGTAACTTCTTCGTTAAAGGCCCACAAATCCTCAATAGAACCGCCGCCACGCCCCACAATCAGAACATCGGCCAATTTTTTGCGGTTAAAGAATTCAATCGCCGCAGCAATTTCCGCCGCAGCGCCCTCACCCTGCACCTTGACAGGATAAAGCAACAGCTTTATGCCCTGATTTCTCCTTCGTGACACTGTTATGACGTCACGCACAGCGGCACCTGCAGGAGAAGTAATAATTCCCACAGTGCGCGGATGCAGCGGCAGGTGCTGGTTACGTTTAGGCGCCAACAGGCCCGCACGCTCCAGCTTCTGCTTGAGCTTTTCGTAAGCCTGCATCAAATCGCCCACACCTTGCTGCAGCAGTAAATCGGTATAAAGCTGATAAACACCGTCGCGTTCATAAACTGCCAAACGGCCTACAGCAACAACAGTATCGCCGTTCTGCGGCTGAAAGCGCAGGTTAACAGCCTTACTGCGGAACATTACGCATTTGAGTACCGCACCGGCATCCTTCAAAGTAAAATAGCAATGACCTGAAGGATAGCGCTTAAAATTGGAGATTTCACCGACAACCTGCAGATTACGCAGCTCCGGCTCCTGCTCCAGTATATGCTTTATGAAATTATTTATTTCGCTTACCGAATAAACAGCTTCAGTCATTTTTCTTATGTAATCTCCAGGCAACAGCGGCACAGCCACTGGCATTATCACAGCTGAAGCGCCCTTCCGGCACCCACAGGCGCACACGGCGCTTCGCCAGCTTTTCTTCAACATGCTTGCGAATGTACTTGTTGGAGCCTACGCCGCCAACCAAAATCACATCACGCACACCATATGCCGCTGCACCGTTACGCAGCAGACGGGCAAAGGTTTCTGCCAACGTATGCTCCACACCCAAGGCCAGAGAGGCAGCATCTGCCCCCGCCTCCAGCTTGCGCATAGCGGCAGTTGCAGGTCCCGATAAGCTCACATCCAGCTTACGCACGGACACCGGCAACTCCAGCGGCGCTTCCGCCTGTTCTGCAAGCTGCTCCAGCGCCGGACCTGTCGGGAACTGCAGTCCCAGCGCCACACCGATGCGATCAACAAACTGACCAGCGTGCAAATCCAAACTGCCGCCAACCTGCGTCAGGTTATAATGGCTGTCCTCACGGCGTTCGCACAGCAGCAAATCGGTAGTACCGCCGCTGGCATGCAGCAGCAAAAAACGCTCCGCCTGCGGACCGCCTGCCGACCAAAGACCGGCCTCCAAGTGATTCTCCTGATGGCTGATGACCTCCAGCGGCACCTTATAGGCAGCCGCCAGGCTGCGAGCAACGCTCATTCCGGCTAGAAACGCCGGCATATAAGAGTCTGCGAGCGGACGCGGATAACCGCTGACACCGATTGCTGCCAAAGTACAATCCTTGTTAGCAAAAACCTCCTCCACCAAGCGCGGCAGATTGCGTGTATGCTGAAAAACCATCTCGGACTGCTGCAGGCCGCAGCGCCCCGGCTTCACGCTTAAAATCTGTCTGGCCTCGGCAAGCAGGCTGCCATCCTCCGCCAAAAGAGCGGCAGAGGTAGTATAACAGCTGGTATCAATGCCTAAATAAACCTTTTGGCTCATTTTCTTGCCAGCTTACCTAAAACACCGTTAATAAAGCGCGGAGATTCTTCGGTTCCATAAGCCTTGGCAATCTCCACTGCCTCATTGATAGCAACACCTGCAGCCAGGGCAGGCTTTTCATGGCGCATTTCAAAAACTGCTACGCGCAGGATATTTCTGTCGGTAGCAGGCATACGCTCTACTGTCCAATCGGTTGCACAGCTGTTCAAAGTCGCATCAATAGCTTCTTTGTTTTCTACAACACCGTTAACAAGCACCATAGAATACTTCTTAACATAGTTTCTGGCACTTGCTGCCCCCAGCTCCTTATGCTGGTCCAAAGCCTTGTCTACCGCAGCCTCCGGATGCAGCTCCTCGTGCTCATCTAAAGCTGCGTCAACAGCCTGTTCTACCTCATTACCGGTAAAGTCTATTTGGAATAACGCCTGTAAGGCAACCTCTCTTGCAAGTCTACGAATCATTTGCACACTCTCCTTGTATAAAAAATTTTAATAAATATCTTGTATGATGATGGATTCAGATTAGGCAGATGGTGCCTTGTCTTTCGCCACTACCTATTAATTTGAGGCGAAATAGAAGGTATCAGATGCAACGCAAGGGCGACGACGGCGTACTACCGCGTACTCCTAGGAGCCCTTGTGAAGCAGATGGTGCCTTATCTTTCGCCGCCACCGCCGTTATCTGTGATAGCCGGGAGGCAGCAACCTATCCAACCACTCCAGCAAATCCTCTTTCTTATCCAGCTTGTTGCCGATAAAAAAGCCCAAGCCAATGCAGATCATCAGAAACAGTGCCTGGAAAAATCCCAGCCACAGCACAACCACGCCGATAAACAGGCCAAACACCGAGCAAAGCAGACGGCCGCGATAATTATTCCAGATATCATTAAGAATATCGTTAAACATAGCTTCTGCCTCCTATTCTTCCTTTGCTTTAATCTGTTTGAAGAACAGCTCTATTTCCTTAACCTCAATGCCGGTAACCTTTTTGATGGTTTCACGGACGTTGGTCTTAATCTCACCGGAGGTTTCCGGAATATTTATGCCGGGTTCAATCGAAGCATTAATGCGCACATCAATGCATTGATTCTCCAGCTTCACAATAACCTTTACATGATGGATGCCGTAAATTTCCTGCGACAGAACGGCAATGTAATCCTCCAGTGCGCCCTTGCCTACAAGCACTTTGCCCTTATCGCTGTCACTCAGCTTCAGCGAGCTTACGCCCGTCAGTCCCAGGCCAGTAATCAGCAGACGTACGCTCACCAGCAGCATAATCACGCCGCCGACAGCATAAACCCAGTTGCCCGGAATATGGCTGATAAACGCTACCATACCGGTATCAGAGAAAACGCCAAGACTGCACAGCAGCGTCAGCACTGAAGCTACCGTCATCAATATCGTATACAGCGTCAGGATAATTCTATCCGCAATACCCATAACAGTTAATCCTCCTCTAAAAACTTCCTATGCTTTTCATCCATGTCTTCCTCCGGCGGCAACTCAAAATCATGGTTATCATGGAGATTAACCAGCTGCTGCTCAAAGGAATTGGCCTCCGTTGCTTCCGCACGCTTAGCCTGCGCCTGCAAAATCTCTGCCATATCAACATCAGATGAGCTTTCCTTTTCCAGCTCGCTTTCACGCCTCTTGGCTACACCTTCAACATTGACGTCAACAAACTGGACCTCGTAACCGGTCATAGCCTCAATGGCATCTTTAACCTTTTCCTGTACCTCCAAAGCAATCTCCGGAATGCAGCAGCCATATTCAATAACAATATACACACTGGCATTTACCGTCTTGCCTTCAAAATGCAAATGTACGCCCTTAGAAGCGTTCTCCTTGCCCAAGAAGCGGTTAATGCCATCTGTCAGACCACCACTCATGCCGACAACTCCCGGCACCTCCTGCGCCGCCAGGCTGGCAACGATACAGATAACCTCGTCGGCAATACGTATATCACCATATTCTTCCTTGTCCTGTGTTTCCGCTGCTTCGGCAGCAGCTTCAGCGGCTTCTGCAGCCTTGGCCCTGATAGTGTCCTTTATATTTTTTTCTTCCATATCCGGCACCTCCTGCTCGCTTACGTGCCGGCAGAAGCGCGACAGCGTAATGAAGACAGTTATACATTATTATCTTCTTATTATAACACATTTTATACAATCCGTATGCATAAAATGTATAAAAAATAAGTGCTTAGCCTACATATGCTTGATTCCGCTTTTCGCTTACAGTACATGAGCAATACAAGGGAACGCAATACTTCACATATCATATGCAACGCAAAAAGACCACTCCGCAGAGTGGTCTCTAAGCTCAATTTAAACTTACAATTACAGCGCTGCTTTAACCTTTGCAACCAGGTTTTCAACAGTAAAGCCGTATTTTTCCATCATTACATCGCCGGGTGCGGAAGCGCCGAAGGTGGTAATGCCCAGAACATTCTTTTCGTTGCCGGTGTAACGGCTCCAACCGTAAGGAACGCCTGCTTCAACAGCAAATTTAGTTACGCCTGCAGGCAGAACGCTTTCTTTATACTCATCGCTTTGAGCTCAAAAGCATCCCAGCAAGGCATAGATACAACGCTAACGTAAATGCCCTCTTCTGCCAGCTTAGCCTGTGCAGCCAGTGCCAGATGTACTTCACTGCCGGTACCGATCAGAACAGCCTTAGCCTCATTCTTAGCCGGGCTCAGTACATAAGCTCCCTTATGAGCGTTTTCATGGATGGTTGCTGCATAGTCATGCAGTACAGTCAGCTTTTGACGGCTCAGCAGCAGGCAGGTCGGTTTATGCTTGTTCAGGCAAGCCTGTTGCCATGCGGTAGCAGTTTCCAGAGCGTCAGCCGGACGGATAACGCTTACGTTCGGAATCAGACGCAGAGCCATAGTGGTTTCAATCGGCTGATGAGTAGGACCGTCTTCGCCCAGTGCAATGCTATCGTGAGTCAGTACGAATACAGACTGAATTCCCATGAGTGCAGCCATACGGATGGTAGGACGCAGGAAGTCAGCGAATACCAGGAAGGTGCCGCCGAAGGGAATGAAACCGCCATGCAGGGAAATGCCGTTCAAAACGGTACCCATAGCGTGTTCACGAACGCCAAAGTGAATATTACGGCCGGTTCTATCCAGCTTGGAGAAGTAACCGCCGGTTTTCATGATAGTTTTGTTGGACGGGCCAAGGTCAGCACTGCCGCCAACCAGCTCAGGCAGCTGTGCAGCCAGAACTTGGATAATATCGCCGCTTGCTTCGCGGGTAGCGTTCTTAACGGTTCCTTGAAGATTGCTTCCAGAGCAGTCAGGTTAACCATGGAGTTGCCGGCAATGCGGTCTTCCAGTTCTTTAGCCAGCTCAGGATATACCATCTTATAGTCATCCATCAAAGCATTCCAGGCAGCTTCATTTGCAGCGCAGCCATCCAGCTTAGCAGCAAAATGTTCTTTAACCTCAGCAGGTACATAGAACATTTCCTGCGGCCAGCCGGCTTTTTCTTTGGTAGCTGCCATTGCTCCACCACCCAGCGGCTCGCCATGGCAGGACGGGCTGTCCTGTTTCGGGCTGCCGAAGCCGATGTGAGTACGTACAATAATCAGAGAAGGATGCATAGTATCAGCCTTAGCTTCTTCGATAGCTGCCTGCATAGCGTCAACATCCTCGCTGCTTTCTACGCGCAGAACCTGCCAGCCATAAGCCTTGAAGCGGGCTTCAACATCCTCAGTGAAGGCAATATCGGTGCTGCCTTCGATAGTAATCTTGTTGTCATCATATAAGTAAATCAGTTTGCCCAAGCCAAGGGTACCTGCCAGAGAAGCAGCCTCGCAGGAAACGCCCTCCATCAGGTCGCCGTCAGAGGTCAGACCAAAGGTGTAGTGGTCAACAACCGGGAAATCAGGTTTGTTGTACTTTGCGCCCAGCATAGCTTCGGCAATAGCAAAGCCAACGCCCATAGCAAAGCCGTGGCCCAGAGGACCGGTAGAAACGTCAACGCCAGGAGTCAAGCCGAATTCCGGATGCCCCGGAGTCTTACTGCCCCATTGACGGAAGTTTTTCAGCTCATCCAGAGACAGGTCATAGCCTGCCAGGTGCAGCATAGCATACAGCAAAGCGCTGCCATGACCCGGAGAAAGGATGAAACGGTCGCGGTTGAACCATTGCGGATCAGCCGGATTATAATTCATAAAGCGGTCCCAAATGGTGTACATCAAAGGAGCGGTACCCAGAGGGAAGCCAGGATGGCCGGATTTAGCCTTTTCTACCTGGTCTGCTGCCAAAAAGCGAAGAGTGTTTACACATGCCTGATCAATTTTCTGCATCGAGAAAACCTCCATTTTCCAAAATTATCTACATTAATTATATCATACTTCCCTATATTGTCTACACTTTTTCGTCAAAATTGTAAACTATTTACACTTTTAACTTAATCCCTAAGCGAAGGTAATGATATGATATTACTATTTTCCCGTGCTACCGAAGCCGCCGCCACGGACTACTTTTGCTACCTTATCATCATCATCCACCGTCAGGTAATTGTAAAAAATACCTTGGGCAATGCGCTCGCCCTGCGGAATCGTAACAGCCTCGGTACCCATATTCATCAAAGCCACCATAATGTGACCTTCGTTATCAGCATTATTATAATAATCGGCATCAATAATACCGACATTATTCACCAGCATCAGATGCTTCTTTACCGCCATACTGCTGCGGATATGCAGGCCCAAGAACTCGCCTGTCTGCATATAAGCCTTCACGCCTGTCGGCACCAGCACCAGCTTACCCGGCTCCAACACAACCTCTTCCGCTGCACTGATATCATAACCGGCGCTGAACTGCGTCTTGCGCTCCGGCATCGGGAACTCAACATCCATATACCTGGCAATCTTTTCAAAACCACGTGTTTTCATTAGTAACTCACTCCTCCAATCTACAAAAAAGAGCTGTCACAAATGCGACAGCTCTTTTAAATTCACAAATTATTTTTGCACGCTCTTCATCAGAACAGCCTTGCGGGACAGGTTAATGCGGCCCTTGTTGTCGATTTCGGTAACTTTAACAACAATTTCATCGCCAACACTTACAACATCCTCAACCTTATCTACATGCTCGGTAGACAGCTGGGAAATATGTACCAGACCTTCCTTGCCCGGCAGAATCTCAACGAAAGCACCAAAGTTCATCAGACGGGTAACCTTACCGGTATAAACCTTGCCAACCTCAGCTTCGGCAGTAATGCCTTCGATCATCTCGACAGCCTTATTAGCAGCCTCGGTGTTAACAGCAGCGATAAATACGCGACCGGTATCATCGATATCAATCTTAGCGCCGGTTTCGTCAACAATCTTCTTGATCATCTTGCCGCCAGGTCCGATAACCTTAGCAATCTTATCAGGATCTACATGGATAGTAGTAATCTTCGGAGCATATTTGGACAGCTCTTTGCGCGGTTCGCTAATGCATTCCATCATTTTGCCCATGATGAATTCACGGCCGCGTTTAGCCTGTGCCAGAGCCTGGGTGAAGATATCCTTGTTGATACCGTCAATCTTAATATCCATCTGGATAGCAGTAATACCTTTTTCGGTACCTGCAACCTTGAAGTCCATATCGCCCAGAGCATCCTCCAGACCTTGGATATCAGTTAGAATAGTGAAGTATTCGCCATCCTTAACAAGGCCCATAGCAACGCCGGCAACAGGGCCTTAATAGGAACGCCTGCATCCATCAGGGACAGGGTGCTTGCGCAAACAGAGCCCATGGAGGAGGAACCGTTGGATTCCAGAACCTCGGATACCAGACGGATTGCATACGGGAACTCCTCTTCGGAAGGAATAACCGGACGCAAAGCACGCTCAGCCAGAGCACCATGACCGATTTCACGACGGCCGGGGCTACGCAACGGTTTGGTTTCGCCTACGCTGTACGGCGGGAAGTTGTAGTGATGGATATAACGCTTGGTTTCCTCAGCGCCAAGACCATCAAGAATCTGTGCTTCACGCAGCGGAGCCAAAGCCAGAACGTTCAAAATCTGAGTCTGACCACGGGTGAACAGAGAGCTGCCATGCGGACGAGCCAGCAGGCCAACCTCGCAGCTTACCGGACGTACTTCGTCTAATTGACGGCCGTCAGGACGAATCTTATCTACAGAGATAGTGCGGCGAACGATTTTCTTAACCAGCTTTTGGGTGATGTAAGCAACGTCTTTAGCATTATCAGGATATTTCTCCAGGAATACTTCAGCGATTTCAGCTTTAACCTTAGCAACATTTTCTTCGCGCTCCAGCTTGTTAGCATCCATCAGAGCATCTTTGAGTTTTTGAGCACCGTATTCTTCGATTTCCGCAACCATTTCTTCAGGCGGAGCGTAGAACGGAACTTCCATTTTCTCTTTGCCGATTTCAGCAACGATTTTCTCCTGGAACTCAACGAGTTGTTTGATTACGCCATGACCGAACCAGATAGCATCCAGCATGGTTTCTTCGGAAACTTCGTTAGCACCTGCTTCTACCATCAGGATAGCGTCTTTGGTGCCGGCAACAGCCAGGTTCAGTTGGCTGATTTTAGCCTGTTCAACAGTCGGGTTGATAATGAATTCACCATCAATCAGGCCTACGCGCACACCGGCGATAGGACCTTCGAACGGAATATCGGAAATAGACAAAGCGCAGGATGCACCGATCATAGCGGGCATATCCGGAGCATTGTCGGGATCAACGGAAACAGCGGTAGCAACGATTTGTACATCGTTGTGGTAGCCTTCCGGGAACATCGGGCGAATCGGACGGTCAATCAGACGGCTGGTCAGGATAGCCTGCTCAGACGGACGGCCTTCGCGTTTAATAAAGCCACCGGGGATTTTACCTACGGCGTACATTTTTTCTTCAAAATCAACAGTCAAAGGGAAGAAGTCTACACCCTCACGCGGGGTCTTGGTGCCGGTAACGGCAACTACTACGGCGGTATCGCCATAACGAACTAACACAGCGCCATTAGCTTGTTTTGCAATCTTGCCGGCTTCAATAGTAAGAGTTCTGCCGCCAAGATCCATGCTGTAACTATGCATATCTTATGCCTCCTATTCTTTTCACACATTGTGTACCTGCATATTATTCGCCGTCAATCAGAAAAATCCTCTATATTTTTACGGCTTTTTAAAATTTTTTTGAAAAAATTTCTACAACAGACAAAAACAGCCGGCCGCTCTGCCCAAGGCAACACTGCCGGCTGTCAGAAATACATTTTTACGCTATTAAAAGCCCATAAAAAGACGCATAATAAACAAAACTATTGCGCCGACAGCGGCAAAGACAATAAACGTCGGCAGCAAAAAGAAGATAACTGCCACAATGCCGCACAAAATCAGAAAAGTAATCAGAATGCCGCTGCCGCAGCCAAAGGTATGTACCTTGATATTCGGCGGCACCTGCTGCTGTCTTTCATTATAAGCATCAGCACCGCTGTCATATACAACGCCTTCCCTGGCACTTTTGTTTTCCTCTGTGCCTGCGCTCTCGTCTATCGTCACGCCCTCAAAGGTATCGCGCTCCTCCGGACTGAGCACCTGCGCATCAATCTTGAACTGATAATGGCAGTACGGACATTCCACTGTGCCGGGAGCAACCTCGTGGCCGCAAAAATCACACTTCATATTCTGGTGCCTCCTCTCACTGCAGCAGCATCAGCAGCAAACCCTCTTCGTTAACATAACGCGGGTCGTGTGCCTCCAGCTGCAAGGTTTCATTTAGCATATCTATCATCTGCTTCAGCTTTGCATGGTCGGTAGCACGGCACATAGCAAAAACCTGCTTTTCCGTAAAGGTATAAACATCATTCAGCTTAACAAAGCAGTACATAACCGCTGCCGTCCAATGCTCAAAATCGGCGTCTGTATTATCAGGCAAAGCATTGCCACGAAGCATAAAATCGCTCCACATGGTACGCATCAGCTGTATATCATAGGCAGAAAAAAGGCCTGTTCCTCTAAGAGATTCCAGCATTGCCGAGGTCTTGTCCTCAAGCAGCGCCGCAGGCTGATAATCACTTATCTGCGTACTGAAATTAAAGCCCTCCATACGCACATAGATTGCATACAAAACAGAAACATGGCGTACGAACATCGGATTACGGTTGATGAACTCCTCCCAGCTCATCTCGCCGCTTTGGCGCACGGCAAACCAGTCTTTCGCCGCACTGACAACCTCGAAAAAGCGTTTACGCGAGGCCTGCGACATCACCAGTCCGCGCAGGAAGTTCATCACCATAGTATTTTCATAAAAAATATGGCCCATGAAAATATAGCCTTCTGTGTCAATATTATCATCTACCGGCAGCATCAGCGTATATTTTTCATTGGTGAAAATATTTCTGCAGACATACATTCCCTCCTCCGTGCGTCTTTGCACATCAAAGAGAACCAGCTTAGCCTTAATCAGCTCATTCAAAATATCAACGGACGTGTCCATATCAGAAGCGTCACGGCAGATTACATCACGGTAATGCTGCAGCGGCGTTTTGTCATCTTCAAGCAAGCGATAGTCAAAAAGAAAATAATCCCAAAAGGTCTGTGAATATTCCTCCGTGCCCGGCTTTTCCTGAACTGTACCGTTCTGAAAAATACCGCCGAAGAGAAAATCGGCCCGCTCCAAATCACGGCGGAACTGCTTCTGCGTATAGTAGCTTTGCACATCATCCAGCAAATTCTGCATTCTCTCGCCGATGTTCAGATACACCTTCGTCGGCAAATCCGGTGTAGAATACAGATTGTAACGGTCATGCCCAGGCAAAAAGCTGCCATCCTTGCCGACAATCTGCAGTTTTCCGTCAGCCAGCAGCTTTGCTTTGGCTTCGGCAGGCGCATTATCACGGGTAATAATGCGTTTCTTTTTCATATATGCGTAAAATTCCTGCATAACATCCAAAAAATGTGCGATGTTACTCTCCGTTGCTGGGAAGCCGGAAACATTGCGGCAGCACCAGCCTACGCAGTCAATAAAATCCTCACGCGACATATCACCGAGAAAGTTCTCGGAATTGCCAAGGTAAATACAAAGAATCGTAATATAATCCCAAATCTTGACAAGCTCGCCGTCTTTGGCTCCCTGCCAGGTTTTATAACGCAGGAAATCCTCAGCACAGGCTTGCTGCAGTACCGAATTCCATTCTTCATCCTGTGTATAAAATTCTTCTATCAAATCGAAAACATTAGTCATTTTTTCTCCATTCTCTGACGTATTATGGAGATATTATACCACACTTTTGTGGCTAATTTATGTTTTTTTGCGCCATCTGTGCCGCCAGATAGATATCCTGCAGCGGTACTCCCTGCTCCTGCGCCAGTTTGGCAGCGCTGTCATATTCCACATAACAGCGTTCGCCGTTCTCCAGCAGGCAGCGCTTCACCGCTACATCACCGTAAGCAGTGTGCACCACATCCCTGCGACGCGGCAGCACAGTGCGTTCCATGCGCGCATGACGGATGCCGATTGTTGTCGTTTCCGCAAAAATCAGCGCTTCCAATTTCGCTCTGTCCTCCTCGCGGCAGATAACAGTAAGCTCCCACGCCGGACGGCTCTTCTTCATAAACACCGGTTGATAATGAGCATCCAACGCTCCTGCCGTCAGCAGGCGCTCCAGCGTGTAGCCCAAAAGCTCGCCGCTGCAGTCATCAATATCAGACTGCAGCTGGCAGATGCAATCTGTCTGCAAAGCATTGCTATTTACAGAGTTTTTTTTTGCGCGTTATCCTCAATCAGCAGCGCACGCAGAATGCTGGGGCGCTCATACTGACGCTTGCCTGCACCCAGACCGATGCCCAGAATTTTAAAGCTCTGCGGCAGCTCGTCCGTAGTCATCAGCGCAGCAGCGGCAGCTGCACCGGTCGGAGTAACAAATTCTCCCTGCACTGGCAGCAAGCGTACATTAAAGCCAAAGCGCTGCATAATATTTGCCGTTGCCGGAACAGGCACCGGCAACACGCCATGCTGGCAGCGCACAGTGCCGCGGCCCTCGCACAGCTCCGGCACAATTACGTTTTCCACACCCAGGCTATCGGCACACACAGCAATCGCCACAATATCCACGATAGAATCAATCGCACCAACCTCATGGAAATGCACTGCATTCTTCTCCACAGCATGCGCCTTTGCCTCAGCATCCGCAATAATATCAAAAATTTTCAACGCCAATGCCTTGGCTGCAGCACTCATATCCGTAGCATCAATAATCGCAATAACCTCCTGCAGACCGCGGTGCTCATGGTGATGATGATGCTCATGCGGCACATGGCTGTGCTCATGTTCATGTTCGTGGTCATGATGATGTTCGTGTTCGTGCTCATGGCTATGCACTACAGCATCGCCGTTGCCATGCAAAAAGGCCATATCATGGTCATGATTAGCATGCTCCTCGTCCAGAATAACATCAAAATCGCAGCAGTCAACGCCTGCCTTAGACACTCTGCTGATTTTATACTCAAAGCCCTTTGCAGGAATACTCTGCAAAGCCTTATCAAGTACCTCCTTATCCGCGCCCAAATCTAAAAGTGCTGCTACCAACATATCGCCGCTGATGCCGGCATTACATTCCAAATATAAGCTTTTCATAATCTTCCTCCTAACCAAAGCCTGCATACTCGTAACAGGCTGCTGATAAAATTCGCTGTAAGTATAATTTAATCCTGCTTTAAAGTTTCATTCATGCTGCCTGTACGGTAGCCCTGTAAATCAAGTGCCACATAAGCAAAGCCTGCAGCCTTCAGTCCTTTGTAAATTGCGCTGCGCATCGGCTCCGCCACCGCCTGCTCCAGCTGCTCGGGCATCAGCTCAACACGCGCCAAGCTGCCATGCACACGCACACGGAACTGCTTAAAGCCAAGCTCCCATAAAAGCTGCTCCGCCTTATCCACCGCCGCCAGCTTCTCCGCCGTAATACGTTCACCGTAAACAAAGCGTGAAGCAAGGCAGGCAAAGGAAGGCTTATCCCAAGTCGGCAGCTGCAGCTTATGCGACAGCAGGCGGATTTCCTCCTTCGTCAGCTCTGCAGTGCGCAGTGGGCTCTGCACCTTCAGCTCCGCCAAAGCCCTCAGACCGGGGCGGTAATCGCCCAAATCATCCATATTCGAGCCTTCGCAAAGCACAGCACCGTTTTCCTGTGCAATGCGCAGGAAATTACAGAATAGCGTTTTTTTGCAAATATAGCAACGATCCGGCGGATTTTCGGCAAATCCCGGCACCTGCAGCTCATCAAAATCAAAGTAAAGATGACGGATTCCCTGCTTCCGACAGAACTCCTCTGCCTCTGCTATATCACGCTGCGGCACAACGCCGGAACGCGCCGTCACCGCAAGCGCCTTATCTCCCAAAGTCAAATGAGCCGCCTGCAGCAAAAACGTCGAATCAACGCCACCGCTGAACGCAACCAGCACACTGCCCAAACGCCGCAGCTCCTGCTGCAGCACAGCAAACTTGGTTTCCGCCTGCATTTCTAAATCTGTATCTTTTGGCATATTTTTCTCCCTCATAAATTTTAAATACATAGCTTGCGTTTCCCCCTTCCGCCTCACTACGTTCGGCACCTTCCCCAAGGGGCAGGCAAGAAAGGTTAGACTAGCAATTAATATATCGTGTAAGGAATAGCAATTTTAGCAAATGAGTGCCTGGAAGCACAGGAAC
>ERZ791624.475-NODE-475-length-27658-cov-2.060138_pt1 | contig 27658 bp, 29 predicted proteins | sample MGYA00510058_ERZ791624 | MGnify/ENA primary metagenome ERZ791624 (study PRJEB30046, sample SAMN00715158) | human gut metagenome | study: EMG produced TPA metagenomics assembly of the A metagenome-wide association study of gut microbiota in type 2...
TTTTATTTACTGCCAGAGCCGCTTAGGCTTGGAGAATTTTTAACGAACTATTGTCATTTAATAATAAAGACTATGATTAGATTGAATGTTTTCGTCCGCGTAAGCGAGACAAACCGCGAAAAAGCGATTGAAGCAGCTAAGGAACTGACTACTTGCTCTTTAAAGGAAGAAGGATGCATTGCTTATGATACTTTCGAAAGCAGTACCCGTCACGACGTTTTCATGATTTGTGAAACATGCAGAACGCTGAGGTATTGGCAGCTCACGAGAAGTCTCCGCATTTCGGCAAATATGTAGGTATCATTCAGGAATTAGCTGAAATGAAACTAGAGAAGTTCGAATTCTAAATGAAACACGGAGAATAGATATACTATCTATCCAACTATCATCAGAAAGAGAGAGACATTCTTCTTCGGAAGGAAAGAATGTTTCTCTCTTTTTATATTTCCATATCCCACGGGAATAAAAATGTATGAAGGACTAGTCCAGTTTCTTATGAATAAATGTCCCTTCAATCCAATAAGTCGCGTGATTCGATTCAAATTTCAGCAGTACATAGCCCGGGTCGGTAGGGCCACCGGGGCAATGCTCGATAAACCAGTCCTGCCAAAGTTCCTTTTTCATTTTCTCGTCCGTTACCACTTCTACAGTTCCCGTTAAGGCTACGCTGTCTCCCTTATCCTGAAAGCATAATCCGGCTTTCGGGTTCTTACGAAAGTCGATAGTTTTTAATGAGTCCGCTCCGGTAGACATCCAAATAGTAGAAATTCCCTCTGTTGCAATCTTGCTCATCGGCACAGGACGGGGATATCCCTCTTTGTTTACAGAAGCAAGCACTACAACTTCACATCTCTGCAACAACTCGGTTGCTTTCTCTTTCATTGTTTTTGTTGACATAATCTTATTGGATTTATATTATACCTGCAAAGATAATGGCATAAACCTCTGTTCTATTGTAAAAAATCGACTTTTACAAACCTACTTTTGCGGTTCGATATAGGTCAACGTCGTATCATCCGGTATTGTAATCGAAAGAAATGAGGCAGGAGTGCTACCCGATAATGTCTTAATCTCTTTTGAGAAATGCGCCAAGTCATAATATCCCGCATTCACTGCCGTAGTCAATAAATTGGGAGATGTTGTATTCCTTAACAATTCTACGGCATTCTTGAATTTGACAATACGGCTGTATTCTTTCGGAGTAAATCCGGTATAATACTTGAACTTCCGTTCAAAATGGCGCTGACACAAACAGACCTCATCGATCAAACTACGAACAGGACGTTTTCCTCCGAACTGATTGATTATATCCACCGCCACAACAATATGAGAATCGGCAGACTCATAATGACGAGACAGATACGACAACAAATATTCTTCTACTATCCGTATCCGGTCGCCTATATGTTCTTGCTCGCATAGCCTTTCAACAAAAGTATCATCAAAAACTGCTTTCATTTCCCTTGTACTGATTCTATCATTTACAAATTCATGTAAAGGCAACTTTGTAAAACAGGACAATCCGCAAGGCAAAAAACGAACACCAAACATATGAACCGATTCGGAATATGTAATCAGTTCGGAATATTTCGTCATCGGCCCCACAAAGTACGAACGATAAGGTTGCATAATCAAGCTTTCTTCCTCCACTGTATCTGCGACTTCTCCAAGCGTAAAAATAAAATCGGTACAACCATCCGGCAGAATATGGATGCGCATACCATATTCCGGGTTACCTTTAAATTCCCAATAGTTGTCAATATAGGGAGCAAGCAAATGAGAAGGCTGATATTCTGTATACATTGATATATTTTACAGGCAAATATAGAGAGAATAAATTCTAATTCAATACATTTGTATTCAAAAAACAACGGACTAATGAAAGACTTTGCAGCAATCGACTTTGAAACTGCCAATGGCAAGCGTACCAGTGTATGCAGTGTCGGTATTGTCATCGTAAAAGGCGGTAAGATTGTGAATAAAATCTATCGTCTGATTCGTCCTGCACCCAACTATTATACTCAATGGACAACAGCTATCCACGGACTTACCTACGATGACACTATGGAAGCGGATGATTTTCCAGAAGTATGGGCGGAAATCAAGCCATTGCTGGAAGGACTTCCGCTTGTAGCTCACAATAGCCCTTTTGATGAAGGTTGCCTCCGTGCTGTTCACGAATTATATGGTATGACTTATCCTAATTACAAGTTTTATTGTACCTGCCGTACTTCAAGGAAAGTGTTCGGAAAGGATCTGCCCAATCATCAGTTGCATACAGTAGCAGAACGATGCGGATATAACTTGGAGAATCACCACCACGCACTTGCTGACGCAGAAGCCTGCGCCCAAATTGCATTACTAATTATTCCTGAACCGAAAAAAGCGAAGCCAGCGAAAAAAGCAAATAAAGATACGCACGTCGGAGACTTATTCGATTCACTCATTCCTCAAACGGTAACAGTGAAAAAGACCAAATAAAAAACACTACAACTATTATCTCAATCAATAATAGCCGTAGTGCTTCTATAATAAAATGCTAATTATGTACTCAAATTAAAGGATAGACTTAGCGATGCCCATTTCCAAACCGCGAAGTTCTGCCAATCCGCGAAGGCGTCCTAAACAAGAATACCCCGGATTTGTCTTCTTCTTCAAATCATCAATCATCTGATGCCCGTGGTCGGGACGCATAGCGATAGAGCATTTGCGACGTTGTTGCAGAAGAATAAGAGCTTTCATTACATTGTACATATCTACGTTTCCTTCCAAATGGTTTGCTTCGTAGAAATTGCCTTCTTCATCACGCTGTGTACTACGCAAATGTACAAAGTTTACACGATCACCGAAACGTTCCATCATACCGGCAAGGTCATTATCAGCACGTACACCGAAAGAGCCTGTACACAGGCAAAGACCGTTGGATTCGTTAGGTACGGCTTCAATCAGTTTTTTGAAGTCTTCTTCTGTACTCAGGATACGCGGCAGACCTAAGATTGTATAAGGAGGGTCATCCGGGTGAATCACCAGCTTCACTCCTACTTCATCGGCAACGGGAGCAATTTCTTTCAGGAAGAAAATCAGGTTGGAACGAAGTTTTTCAGCGTCAATGTCATTGTAACGGTCGAGCGCTTCCTGAAATTGTTCTACTGTGAAACTTTCTTCAGAGCCCGGAAGTCCGGCAATCATGTTACGAACCAAGAGATTCTTATCGTCTTCGCTCATCTGTTCAAAGCGAGCTTTCGCTTTGGCTATTTCTTCAGGAGTATAGTCTTTTTCTGCGTTCGGACGTTTCAAGATGAAAAGGTCGAAAGCTACAAAAGCCGCTTTTTCAAAACGAAGCGCTTTAGAGCCGTCGGGCAGTGTATAGGCAAGATCAGTACGTGTCCAGTCCAATACAGGCATAAAGTTGTAAGTAACTACCATTACGCCACATTTTGCCAGGTTACGGATACTTTCCTTATAGTTCTCGATATATTTCATGAAGTCGCCTGTCTGTGTCTTGATATGTTCGTGCACAGGTACACTTTCTACAACAGACCATGTCAGACCTACCTCTTCAATCATTTGCTTACGCTTCATGATTTCTTCTACTGTCCATACTTCACCATTTGGAATATGATGAAGCGCGTTTACTATACCGGTAGCGCCGGCTTGTTTAATATCCCACAAGCTTACCGGGTCGTTAGGACCATACCAGCGCCAAGTTTGTTCACATAAATACATATATAGCTGTTATTTATAGATTACTGATTATGATTGAAATAAATTAGATAGAGAATGCGTCGAAACCACCATCGATAACAGCTACTGTACCTGTTACGAAGTTAGAAGCATCACTAATCAGATAATGGATTGTTCCATAAAGATCTTCCGGTTCGCCGAAACGGTTGAACGGAGTATGAGCAAGGATTGTCTTTGAACGGTCAGTCAAAGAACCATCAGGATTAGTTAATAATGTACGGTTTTGTTCTGTCAGGAAAAAGCCCGGAGCGATAGCGTTTACGCGCAAGCCGTTACCGAATTTCAGAGCCAGTTCACCAGCCATATATTTAGTAAAGTTGGCGATAGCAGCTTTTGCCGCACCGTATCCTACTACACGGGTCAACGGACGAAGAGCTGATTCAGAGCAGAAGTTTACGATAGAGCCTTTCTTCTGTTCTACCATGATCTCAGCAAATACCATTGTAGGTAACACGTACCGAACAGGTTCAGGTCTACTACCTTTTTGAAAGCGTCAATCTGCAAGTCGAAGAAAGTCTTGTCCGGCGCGATTGTTGCACCTGCCATGTTACCACCGGCAGCGTTCAGCAGTACATCAATGCGGCCATAAGCTTTCATAATTTCCACTTTGTTGCCTTCCAATACTTCTTTGTCCATTACATCAGTATAAAGGAACATAGCTTCGTTGCCCTCAGCTTTGATGCTGTCTACCAATGCTTTTCCTGCTTCTTCGCTTCTATCGAGCACAACAACTTTTGCACCTTCTTTTGCGAGGTATGCAGCAATTCCTTTACCTAAGATTCCGGCTCCACCGGTAATTACAACAACTTTGTCCTTTACGTTAAATAATTCATTCATGGTTTCTAAAAAATTTATATGTTTATAGCTTATTGTTCAGATAATATTTCAGATTCTCTTTCAGGAGAATATCTATCGGCATCAGATTTACCATTTCAGAATGTTGCTTGAACAACAGATGATTGCATAAGGATTTAATTCCTTCATATCCCTGCCGTTCGGGACGCTGTGCAACCAATGCGGTAATCACTCCTTCCGAAAGTAACTGCGTATTTCTCTCGATAAGGTCATACCCTACCAGTTTTACCGATTGCATGGCTCTTGCTTTCAGGTAATTTCCCAAAATATAGCAGGTAGAATTGAAAATAACAGCTCCTTCGATATTCGGATTTGATTCAAAGATTTCATCAAGTTTTGTGAAATTGTATACCGAGTCATTGATTTTCAACTCCACTTCATGCAGACTTCCGGTGAATCTCATTTCTTTTAGGTAACGGCAAAATCCCTCTCTACGGTTTCTTCCCTGATTAGAGTCATTCTTTCCGCTATGGATAATCCGTGCCATGAGAATATCGGAAGCGGGAGAGATTCTATCTGTCAGCAACCTGGCGGCAATAACTCCGGCATCATAAGATTCTGTACCGAAATAGGCTAGTTGATGTTGTCCCTCAATATTGGAATCAACATAAATATAGGGAATTTCGAATCGGTCGAGTTCCCGCGAAAGCCGGATAACTGAATCGGTAAACAATGTGGCAATTAACACACCGTCCACCTTCTTGTCCAACAGATTGCGAACTATATCATCAAAAGTTTTGTTGTCATACTGGTCAAAAAAGAGTTTCGTGATAGTTATATTATAAGACCCCATTTCGGATGCAGCCTTATCAATGCCTTCCGAAATGGCTTCCCAATACTCTCCCTGAGCAAAAGACGGGGTGATTGCAATAAAGTGATACTGTTTCTTAGACGCCAATGAACGTGCCATGAGATTAGGCTGGTAATTAACCATCTCCAGAATAGCCTGCACTTTTTTCCTGTTTTCTTCAGATACCCGTCCACGATTATGAATGACTCTATCCACCGTACCGACAGAGACACCCGCCATTTTAGCGATGTCTACAATACGAATATTGAGAATTCTTTGTCCATTCTTAATAAGTATCTTGTTTTTCGTCGACAAAAGTAAAATGAATTATTGAATTAAGCAATAGTGTGTGCGCACACACATGAAGTCATAAAACGAACTATAAAACTAATTATCAAACACTTACCTCAACGACAACAAACATATACATGTTATTAAACATAAGAAAAAAGATAAAAACATTAAGAAAAAGCACTCCAGAGAATGGATACAGAAAAGAAAAGAAAGACTTTTGATCACTGAAAAAAGACAGAAAGAATAGAGAAATGGTAAAGTGTGCACGAACACATGAAAATATTCAGTGTATATAAAAGCAAATAGAATGGTAAAAAAGAAATTGGTAATCAATTAGATGTTAACTGATTACCAATTCTGGGAATGTTATTTTTCCCATTTTTCTTTTGCTTTTCCAGCGACTTTATCAGCTTCTGCTGCCACTTTATCAGCTATTTCAGCTCCGGTTTCTACCGCTTTCAATCCAAGATTCATTGCTTTCTTCTCTGCACAAGCTGCTGCCACCTCAGCATCACGACCAATGCGGTGGATAGCGTCATAAATTTCACTTTCCAGTTGTTTAGCTTTTGCTGTACGTGAAAGACGATAAACAACAGCACCAAGGATAGAACCTATTCCGAGTCCAATCCAGAAATTTCCATGTCTACATTCCATAATTAAGTTCAGTTTTTTTAGATTAAAAATAAATTATATAAAATACCTATTTGGATTTTGAGAATAAAGAAGCAATCCATAATACAAGAATAGCCCCCACTGTAGAAGTTATCAAACTTCCTATCAATCCCGAGGCTGCAAGTCCGAAAAGGGCAAATACCCAACCGCCTAATACACCTCCTAGAATACCAAGTAATAAATTTATTACAAGACCAAAACCTCCGCCGCGCATAATTTTGCCTGCAAGGAATCCGGCCACAATACCAATAATAATATACCAAATAAAGCTCATATCATCCTCCTTTTTTATTTAACAACAGCAGGTGTGGCGAATGGTTCAGTCAGTCAAAAATGAATTAACGACAATTTACAATCCTTAGTTCTAGGGTTTTATTATCAGAGACTATTCTCTTGAAGTAAAAAAAGGGTCTGCCAAAGAAATGACTTCACAATATCCGAACAAACTATCTTTATACCCTGCTCGGCAGTCTTATCCGCTTCAATCGAGGACAGACAACCTTTAAAAGAATCTATCGCCAGCACTACTTTCTTCATATCATATAGAATTAATCGTAGCAAATATATTGAGAAACGGGAAGTTTGCGTACCTTTGCAGCCAATTTTTCAGGAACATCTCTAAAGAACAGGTATTATGGTACAGAATCAGGAACAACCCGTAGGAAAAATTACATTCTCCATTTTAATCGCATTGAGTCTCTCACATTGCCTCAATGACCTTTTACAATCGGTTTTATCGGCCTCTTATCCTCTATTCAAAGATGACTTAGGACTTAGTTTCGCTCAAATCGGACTGATAACATTGGTTTATCAACTTTCAGCTTCGGTTTTTCAGCCGATTACGGGAATTATCTTTGATAAATATCCCATCGCGTGGTCATTGCCTATCGGAATGAGCTTCACTATGATAGGGCTGATAAACTTAGCTTTTTCTGATAATCTTTATTGGATATTATTGTCTGTATTCTTAATCGGAATCGGTTCTTCCGTATTGCACCCGGAAGCCTCGCGCATCACATTCCTTGCTTCGGGCGGGAAACGCGGATTGGCACAGTCACTCTTTCAGGTGGGTGGTAATTTTGGCGGTTCATTAGGCCCTTTACTAGTAGCTTTACTGGTAGCTCCCTATGGAAGACAACACCTTCTTATATTCGCATTTGTCGCATTGGCAGCAATTGCCGTCATGTATCCGATATGTAAATGGTATAAGTCTTATCTCAATCGGATGAAGGCTCAGACGGTCAGCATCAGAAAGCCGGTCCACCTCCCTTTACCAATGGATAAACGGCTATTTCTATCGGTATATTATTGATATTGATTTTCTCAAAATATATCTATATGGCAAGTCTGACCAGTTATTATACATTTTATCTGATTCACAAATTCAATGTTACGGTACAGGAATCACAGCTATATTTATTCATATTCTTAGTTGCTACTGCTATCGGGACATTGATTGGCGGTCCTGTGGGCGACCGTGTCGGTAGAAAATATGTTATTTGGGCCTCAATTTTGGGAGCTGCCCCGTTCAGTTTATTAATGCCTCACGCTAATCTGGTATGGACTATTATTCTTAGTTTCTGCGTAGGATTGATGCTTTCTTCCGCTTTTCCCGCCATATTACTTTATGCACAAGAGTTGCTTCCGACCAAGCTCGGATTAATATCAGGACTGTTCTTTGGATTTGCTTTCGGAGTTGCCGGCGTTGCATCGGCTGTGCTTGGCAACTTAGCGGATAAGACGAGCATTGAGTATGTTTACAATATCTGTGCTTATATGCCGTTGCTGGGATTAGTCACGTTCTTTCTGCCTAATTTGAAGAAACAGAAAATATAAAATAATATCCTCAATATAGAAAATAGTCGGCACGCATCCTCACGATGCATGCCGACTCACAAGTTAAGGTCAAAGTCAAAAAATTAAGAGAGCTATTTATATGTTAGGATTAGCATTAATTTCTTTTTGCGGGATAGCATACAAATAATAAGTGCTATTTACTATAAACGGCTTTCCGTTCGGGAAGTTAAGAAACCAATGTCCCAATGGATTACGTTTGGCAAAGCTACCATCTTCCTGCCAACAGTCTACTTCCATTTTTTGTTCATCTTCCGACAAGGCTGTACGCTCCACAGCTTTTTGTGTACGAAGTACATCTGTAATACCAAATCCTTCTCCCCAAAGTTCGCGACGACGTTCCATCAGAATCTCATTGATTACATCTTCCTGTGATTTTCCCGTTACCTCATAATCCCCTACTCCACGGGCATTACGCAACGTGTTCAAGGGTGCAACAGCCTGCGCCAACGCCACGCCATCGCGTACTTTTGCTTCAGCTTCTATCAAATACATTTCAGCAGCACGCATCAAGACCAAGTCAGCCGTATCATCTGCACGCATATGGAATTTCTTATATCCCAAATATCCTTCACGCATCCACTGAAACAAAGGCAAACGAATATCACCTTCGGTAAAGGTATCTTTTAAATGAGGATCAGCCATAAAACTGCTATAAGCTCCGACGTATGTGGCATCCAAATAATAGAAGTTATAGCTGGCGTCCGATTGGGAAGGTATTTGAGGGAATCCCCATATCCATTCCTTATTGGATATATTATTAAAACCTTCGTACTCGGCAGTAGTTGTCATCAATGTATAGCCTGCACGAGCGACTTCAGCAACTTTTGCAGCTTCTTTCCACTGTCCGGTCAGCAAGTAGGCACGAGCCAGAAGGCCGTTGACGACTGCTACATTCGGCTTGAACTTCTGGTTATCACCACTGCGAACATAGTTTTTCAAATAATCCTGCGCCAAGTTCAAATCGTCAAAAATACGCTGGTAAACCTGTGCCACTGTCGATTTTCCTTTCGGTACCGTCTCATTATTACTCGGTTCGGTATAAATAGGAACACAAGGTGCATCCTTATCCTTCAAATAGGTAAATTGATAATGCTGTACCAGATGCAAATAGCAGAAAGCACGCAATGCCAATGCTTGTCCCTGTACCTGTCGGAGTTCTTCCGAATCCCCCTTGATAGAAATGGCAGTATTACAATTATCTATCGTTTTATATATCAGATACCAGGCAAACTCTGTTCTACTGTTCGAAGAAAGTGCTATATCATTAAACTGATACGAAGAATTAAAACCATATTTCGGACGGGAAACAACATCACTTGCCATCATATCATCCAGACACTGAAGTGCCCGATAACCAATATTGGCATAGGTACTTGAATAATCGAACAGATTATACCAGGCACCATTTACAAGTGCTTCCGCATTTTCGGGTACAGATACCTTATCCGAACTTACCGCATCTGTGGGATCTGTATCCAAAAAGCTACTGCTACAGCTCGTTGCCAGAAAAAGACCGGCAACAGCTACAAGAATGGATTGTATTTTTATTTTTCTCATAATTTAGTCTGAATTTAGAAAGAAACATTGATACCTCCGGAAATGGTTCGCATAGCCGGATAACGGTAATAAGTAATACCGGTAATTCCCTGTTCAGGGTCCAGTCCTTGATTCCGATGAATGGTAAACAGATTATCTCCTTGCACATACACCTGCACACTGCTCAATGACAACTTACTGATCCACTGTTTGGGCAAGTTATAGGAAAGTGTCAGGTTTTTTAATCGCATATACGAATTATTCTGCAAGAAACGGGTAGAAGCCGAGTTCCAGTTATTAGAAGTAGTACTCAAGGCAGGAACATCTGTATAACGATTGTCGGGCGTCCATCTTTTTAGAATCTCCGTCGACCAGTCGCGTCCTTCCAAGCTACCATTGTGCAGAATCATCGTAATATCACGATTGTAGATATATCCACCGATACTATAGGCAAAGATGGCCGAAAGATCGAATCCTTTCCAGGAAAGAGACGTATTGAATCCGCCATACACCTTCGGAAGAGACGACTTATTGACATAATAATAGTCAGCCGAACTATAATCGTTTGTTGTGACACGTCTTCCGGTCGGATTTTTATTTGCATCTTTCTCATCCATATACCACAGCGGATCTCCATTTTCCGGATCTACTCCTGCCCACTCTATCATGTAGAAATCGTAGACCGAACGGCCTACCTGCAACTTGTTCACGCCACTTCTCGGCATATCCTTCAAAGGAAGGTCCGTCACCTTATTCTTATAATGCGTCAGGTTCATTCCCAGTTTCCATACCCAACCGTTCTGATTAATAATCGTTCCGTTAAGAACCATTTCAATACCCGTATTTTTTAACGCTCCCACGTTTTCGTCAATAGAGCCATATCCCAAAGAAGGAGCTATCGGACGCGAATAAAGCAAATCTTTCGAACGACGGGTAAAGAAGTCGAACGAACCGGAGAAACGGTTGTTAAACAGAGAAAAATCAATGCCGACATTAAAGTTCAGGTTCGTTTCCCATTTCAGATTTGGGGTTGCCATGCGGTCGGACACCAACGCATTTTCTCCCAAGTTGGAAACAATTGAATAAAGCCCTTTGCTTGCATAGTATGTACCCAGGTTGTCATTTCCTTGCGCACCATAACTCATCTTCAACGTCAGGGCAGAAAGCCAGTCTGAAGTGGAAGCCATAAAACTTTCCCGATCGACACGCCATGAAGCACCCAATGACCAGAAGTTTCCCCAACGAGTCTCCGGTGCAAAACGGGAAGAACCATCACGTCGATAAGAAGCAGAGAAGAAATATTTATTCCGGTAGTCATAGAGTAACTGGGTAAGATAACCTACCAAAGCATAATCAATACGATAACCCGAACCTCCTGTCAATTGCGAACCCACTACCAGTTCCGGCATATCAGGTTGCGCCATTTTAGAACGTGAAGCCGTCAGTTCATCATACCGATAAGAGTAAGACTCCATACCGGCAAGAACATTAAAATGATGTTCACCGATAGTCTTGTCATACGTGACAATATTATTCCATGTCCAGGAAAAGGTACGAGTATTCAACCGACTGACACCACCTCCGTTTTCCTTGGCAGGACCCAATTTCGGGTTCGTATAATCCAACGTATTGTAGTTTATCAAGTCGAAATTGAAACTTGTCTTGAATTTCAATCCTTCAATAATCGTAGCTTCCAGAAAAGTACGACCGGAAACTTCATCTTTCATCCGCTCCGATTTGTCTAAAGGTAAAGTGGCGGGCAAGTTCCAGTTCGCCATAGAGCCTGAAGGACGGTAAGAGCCGAAATCGTAAATCCGGTTTCCGCTATCATCCAGTTTATAGCTTCCGTCGGCATTCATCTCATAAATCGGATAAAAACCGGGCATTGTACGTCCTGCTGTAATTACATTACTGGTTTTAGAGTCTGACGATACCGGATAATTCTGCATGGAGTGGGCGAAACTCAAATTGACGCCACCCTTCAACCAAGAAGTTATTTCACTGGTTATATTCGAACGAAGATTAAAACGCTGGTAACCGGATTCGAGTGCTATACCTTTGTCATTCAGGTATCCGGCGGAAAAGAAATACTGATTAGCTTTACCGCCACCGGAAACACTCAAATTCAATTCCGTACGGAGCGCCTGCTGTTCCATAGCGTCGCTCCAGTCAGAATCCCATAACGGACGGGCACCCGCTACCAATTTTCCGTCTGTACCGACAGGCTGTGCATACTGCGGACCATAAGGATTGGGACCTCCGCCCATTAATTTCGTTACCAAATCCTTGGAAGCCTGGGCAGCGGCAGTTGCGGAAATATAATCCGAGCTTTTGGCATACTGATTGCGCAGCGCTTCCCAATACAATTCAAAGTACTGATCCGTGCTGACACGGTCGTAATCACGGACAGCACGATTGGAACCTCCTAAAGACGCTTTCACTTTTACCGTCGCCTTCGAGTCCTGCTGTCCCTGCTTGGTAGTAATGATAATCACACCATTCGCACCACGCGAACCATACAAGGCAGCCGATGCGGCATCTTTCAGGACAGTCATTGAAGATATATCATCGGGATTGATAGAATTGACACTACCATCGAACGGAACACCGTCCACCACATACAGCGGAGCACTGGAAGCATTAATAGAGCCGATACCACGAATACGGATTTCCGCATCCGTTCCCGGCTGACCGCTTGCCGCACTTGCCTGTACACCGGATACAGTGCCTTCCAATACACGTGATACGCTGGAAGTCTGCAACTTCTCAATCTCGCCTGCCTTCATTGTCGAAGCAGCCCCGGTAAAGCTATATTTCTTGGCGGTAGCATAGGCTACTACCATTACTTCTTCCAGTTCCTTACTTTCGGAGTCCAGCGTCACGTTAATCACATTCCGGTTATTGACCGGTTGTTCCACTGTTTTCATTCCTACAAAGCGGAAAACTAACGTACCGTTGACGGGAGCTTCAATAGAGTAATTTCCATCAATATCGGTAATCGTACCGGAAGAAGCCCCTTTCAGTTGTACGGAAACACCGGGCAGCGGTTCCCCTTCGGAAGTTACTGTCCCCGTCACGCGTTTTTCCTGTTGTGTATTTGCATATATACTTCCTGCAAAAAACAGAAAAAACGCTGCTAATAAATGTAAATAGATTCTCATAATTTTGTGGCTTAATATTTATTTGCTTGCCGTAATTAACAGTATAGAGAAGTTTTTTGTTTAGGAAACGAAACATTTTTTAGATGATTGTTAGCATAAATCAGCGAAAGATAGTACTTTCGTGAAACGAACAACATCTATAACAGTAACGAAGAACCTTATGATGAAACGGCTTATTCTATCTTTCTTTCTGCTGCTGTCACTCTCTTTGCAGGCTCAAACTGAAAAGAGGGACAGTCTCATGAATGACAATATAGAAGCCGACTCACTCACATCCGTCCGACCGAGCGCCTTTAAAAGAGCCATCAAAAAATTCATGAACTTCAGTGATTTGATACGCTCTATATCAGTCCCAACCGATATAATTATGCGCTAATGGCCACTCATTTCAGCAACTTCGAATACTACTCGGTCAGTAGTGACCTGCCCCAACCTCAAAAGCTCAGTTTCTCCCCCAATCCACATAACAAAATCGGATTGTACTTTGGCTGGAGGTGGATTTTCCTGGGCTGGTCTGTTGATGTGGACGATATTTACAGGAAAACCAATCGAAAGAATAAAGGTACGGAGTTCGACCTAAGCCTTTACAGTTCCAAGCTGGGTGTAGATATTTTCTATCGTCGCACGGGAAACAATTATAAAATTCATAAAATCAGAGGATTCTATGACGAGATTCCTTCCAATTATTCCGAAAACTTCAATGGCCTGAAAGTAGATATCAAAGGCTTGAATTTATATTATATATTTAATAACCGGAAGTTTTCCTATCCGGCTGCTTTTAGCCAGTCAACCAACCAGCGTCGTAATGCAGGTACATTCATTGCAGGTTTTTCTATTTCAAAACACAACCTTGATTTTGATTATGAAGAATTACCCGAGTATATTCAAGAAAAGATGAATCCGGGTATGAAAGTCAATAAAATCAAATACACCAATGCCAATATCAGTTTCGGTTATGCCTACAACTGGGTATTTGCGCGTAATTGCCTGGCTTGTATCTCTCTCACCCCCGCCATTGCCTACAAGGCTTCCGACGTAGATGCGGAAACCCACGAAGGAAAACAATGGTACAGTAAATTCAACCTCGACTTTCTGATTCGCGCAGGCATTGTCTACAATAACGGAAAGTATTTTGTCGGTTCCTCCTTTGTTGGAAAAAACTATAATTATCATCGGAACAATTTCTCTTTGGACAACGGATTCGGCACACTTCAAGTGTATGCAGGCTTCAACTTCCATTTGCGCAAAGAATATAGGAAGAAGAAATAAAAATACATACATCAGAAATCTCTAACTTGCTTGCTTATCCAAAGAATCTTTGTACATTTGCCCCGTTCTTACCTTTAAAACAAGAACCAAATGAAGAAACAACGTCATATACAGACCACACGTACCCTTCTTTCCCGTTTCCGCTACTGGGGCAGGAAGAACTATGCCGCCTTTGCAAGTATGGGACGTGAATTCCAAATCGGTCATCTGCATACCAATGTGGTGGACGTTGCCCTTCGCAAGCAGAATGCTGCACAAACTATCCCTTATCATACATTTATGACACTTCAAGAAATCAAAGACCAAGTGTTGGCAGGCATTGACATATCGCCCGACCAAGCCGCTTGGCTGGCCAATATGGCTGACAGCGAGGCGCTCTATGCCGCCGCGCACGAGATTACCGTCGCACGTGCTTCACACGAATTCGACATGTGTTCTATCATTAATGCCAAGTCCGGCAGATGTCCGGAGAACTGCAAATGGTGTGCACAATCCTCTCACTACAAGACGCAAGCCGAAGTCTACGACCTCCTTCCCGCTAAAGAGTGTCTCCGACAGGCTAAATACAACGAAACCCAAGACGTCAACCGTTTCTCCCTCGTCACTAGCGGGCGAAAACCTTCTTCCAGACAGATAACCCAACTTTGTGATACTGTTCGTCATATACGACGATACTCGTCGATTCAGCTTTGCGCTTCCTTAGGACTACTTGACGAAAACGAATTGCATGCATTACACGATGCCGGAATTACCCGCTATCATTGCAACCTGGAAACTGCACCTTCCTATTTCCCGAAACTATGCTCCACACATACGCAAGAGCAGAAACTGGCTACCCTCAATGCTGCCCGCCGTGTAGGTATGGATATTTGCTGCGGCGGTATCATGGCATGGGAGAAACAATGGAACAACGGATTGAATTCGCTTTTACGCTGAAAGCACTGAATGTCCAATCCATACCTATCAACCTGCTGAGTCCGATACCCGGAACGCCGTTGGAGAACGAAAAGCCTTTGAGTGAAGAAAAAGTTCTCAGAACAATTGCCTTGTTCCGTTTCATTAACCCAACTGCTTTCCTGCGTTTTGCCGGAGGACGTTCACAACTATCTTCCGAAGCTATGAGCAAAGCGTTATACATTGGTATTAATTCCGCCATTGTAGGTGATTTACTCACTACACTCGGTTCCAAAGTCTCGGAAGACAAGCAAATGATCCTGAAAGAAGGGTATCAGTTTGCCGGCTCTCAATTCGACCGGGAACATCTATGGCACCCATATACATCCACCACCGATCCGCTACCTGTATACAAAGTAAACGGGCGGACGGAGCCACTATCACCCTCGAAAACGGACGAACACTCATCGAAGGGATGTCATCCTGGTGGTGTGCAGTGCATGGATACAATCACCCGGCATTGAATCAGGCTGCCAAAGACCAATTGGATAAAATGTCTCATGTAATGTTCGGAGGATTGACACATGACCCTGCCATTGAACTGGGTAAATTACTATTACCTTTAGTACCACCCTCCATGCAGAAAATCTTCTATGCAGATTCCGGTTCGGTAGCGGTGGAAGTGGCTCTGAAAATGGCTGTACAATATTGGTATGCAGCCGGAAAACCGGATAAAAATAACTTTGTGACTATCCGTTCCGGATATCACGGCGACACATGGAATGCCATGTCCGTATGTGATCCTGTAACGGGAATGCACAGCCTTTTCGGTGCGTCACTTCCTGTCCGTTATTTTGTTCCGGCTCCTTTATCGCGTTTCGACGGTGAATGGAATCCTCAGGACATCGAACCGCTACGAAAAACAATAGAAAAACATTCGGAGGAACTAGCAGCGCTCATTCTTGAGCCTATTGTCCAAGGAGCAGGCGGTATGTGGTTCTATCATCCACAATATCTTCGCGAAGCGGAAAAGCTTTGTAAAGAGCATGGACTTCTTTTAATCTTTGATGAGATTGCAACTGGATTCGGACGTACCGGCAAACTTTTTGCCTGGGAATATGCCGGAGTAGAGCCAGATATCATGTGTATCGGGAAAGCATTGACAGGTGGATATATGACACTTTCTGCCGTATTGGCTAGTAATCATGTGGCAGATACTATCTCCAATCATACACCGGGAGCCTTCATGCACGGTCCTACCTTCATGGGAAATCCGCTCGCTTGCGCGGTGGCTTGCGCGTCTGTCCGGTTATTACTCCAATCCGGCTGGCAGGAGAATGTGAAACGAATCGAAACACAATTAAAAGAAGAACTGGCACCTGCCCGGGAACTTCCACAAGTAGCCGATGTAAGGATATTAGGGGCAATCGGAGTAATTGAAATGAAGCGTCCGGTAAATATGGCATTTATGCAACGCCGTTTTGTGGAAGAAGGAATTTGGGTACGCCCGTTCGGAAAGCTCGTCTATCTGATGCCCCCCTTTATCATCACTCCCGAACAACTAAGCAAACTAACGACCGGATTACTCAAGGTAATCAGTGGAGAACGTAATAAAATATACATCAATAACTTATGATATCAGACCATATAAACCAAGAACTTCTTACTCTAAAGGAAAAGAAGAATTATCGCTCTCTCCCACCCCTCATCCACGACGGGCGGAATGTAATTCTGAACGGGCAACGGATGGTGAACCTGTCTTCCAATGATTATCTCGGACTGGCTAATAACATATCGCTGAGAAAGGAATTCCTAAAGACAATAACTCCTGAAACATTCCTGCCTACCTCTTCTTCTTCCCGATTGCTTACAGGCAATTTTACCGATTATCAAGAACTGGAACAACAACTGGCAGCCATGTTCGGAACAGAAAGCGCACTTATATTCAATAGTGGTTATCATGCCAATACAGGGATTCTTCCTGCCGTCAGCAATGCTCAGACATTAATTCTTGCAGACAAACTGGTACACGCCAGTTTGATAGATGGAATCAGGTTGTCATCTGCGAAATGTATCCGGTATCGCCATAATGACTTATCCCAGTTACAGCGATTGATTTCCGAGAATCACAATGCGTATGAGCAAATCATTATTGTCACTGAAAGTATCTTCAGCATGGACGGTGATGAAGCCGACCTTCATGCCCTTGTCCAATTAAAAAAAAGTTATTCCAATATTCTTCTTTACGTGGACGAAGCCCATGCTTTCGGTGTACGGGGAGACAACGGATTAGGATGTGCTGAAGAACAAAATTGCATCAACGATATAGACTTTCTGGTAGGAACATTCGGGAAAGCAATAGCCTCAGCAGGAGCTTACATTGCCTGCCGACAAGTTATCCGGGAATATCTAATCAACAAGATGCGCACGTTTATATTCACAACAGCCCTTCCACCCATTAATATTCAATGGACCTCGTGGATACTAGAACAACTACCCTCTCTCCAAGAGAAAAGGACTCATTTGTTACGGATCAGCAACAAACTAAAGACTGCACTTGTCGACAAAGGATATAACTGTCCTTCGGTAAGCCATATTGTCCCTATGATTGTAGGGGCAAGTGAAAACACTATATGTAAAGCAGAAGAAATCCAACGCAAAGGATTCTATGCATTGCCGGTACGTCCGCCTACGGTTCCTGAAGGGACTTCACGCATCCGCTTCTCATTAACAGCGGACATCACCGAACACGAAATCGACCAACTTATAAAATTGATAAACGGATGAAACAGCATTTTATCATAAAAAATAATCAAAAGCATCTATTGCTTTTCTTCGCAGGTTGGGGAATGGATGAAACTCCATTTTTGCAAATCCGCCCGACCAATAAGGATTGGCTGATTTGTTATGATTATCGTTCATTAGAGTTCGATGCCATCATCTTGCAAGAGTATTCCGAAATTACCCTCATTGCCTGGTCCATGGGAGTATGGGCAGCTTCTCAGATAATGAAACAATATCCATCCCTGCCCCTCTCCCAAAGTATCGCTATCAATGGCACCCCTTATCCTATACATGAAACGAAAGGGATCACTCCTGCCATTTTCGAAGGGACATTGCAAGGTTTGAACGAACAATCCTTGCAAAAATTTCAAAGACGGATGTGTGGTTCAACAGCCGGTTACAAAACTTTTCAGACAGTAGCTCCCCAACGTTCCATTGAAGAACTCAAGGAAGAACTTGCTGCCATACAAAAGCAATACTTATCATTACCACCTTCGGACTTTGCATGGCAAAAAGCCATCATAGGAAAGAACGACCATATCTTCCTGCCGGATAGCCAATGGCTGGCATGGAGAAACAAAGTGGATTCTCTTGAGTATACAGAAGCCGCCCACTATCAACAAGAACTTTTTGATAACGTAATCATGCGTATCAACTAATTATTGATTTATGGATAAACAACTAATTTCAAAACGTTTCTCTAAAGCCATTGCTACCTATCCGCAGGAAGCAAACGTACAGCGGCAGATTGCAGATAAAATGATTCACCTGCTTACAAAACATATATCCTTCCCCTGTTCTAAAGTAATTGAGTTCGGATGCGGTACGGGCATTTATTCCCGTATGCTGCTCCAGGCTCTACGACCGGAAGAATTATTCCTGAACGACCTTTGCCCGGAGATGAAATACTGCTGTGAGGATATACTAAGAAAAGAGCAAGTATCCTTTCTTCCGGGAGATGCAGAAATCGTTCCTTTCCCTATGGAAGCACATTGATAACTTCCTGTTCCGCGTTGCAATGGTTCGAATCTCCCGAAAACTTTTTCAAAAGATGCAATGCTTTGCTCAATAAACAAGGCTATTTCGCTTTCAGCACTTTCGGGAAAGAGAATATGAAAGAGATACGAGAGCTAACAGGAAGCGGACTCCCTTATCGTTCACGGGAAGAACTTGTAACAGCCCTGTCAACTCACTTTGACATACTCCATTCGGAAGAAGAACTTATTTCTCTTTCGTTTGATAATCCCATAAAAGTACTTTATCATTTGAAGCAGACAGGAGTAACAGGAGTAACCGGCACATCTTCCCAACAACTGCGGACACGCCGTGACTTGCAGTTATTCAGTGAACGTTACACACAAGAATTTACTCAGGGCACTTCAGTATCCCTGACTTACCACCCCATTTATATTATCGCAAAAAAGAAAAAAGTATGAAACAGAATGTATATTTCGTAAGCGGCATCGACACCGATGCCGGTAAGAGCTACGCCACCGGATTTCTAGCTCGTGAATGGAACAAGAACGGACAACGTACCATCACTCAAAAATTCATCCAGACAGGAAACGTCGGTCATTCCGAGGATATTGACTTGCATCGTCATATTATGGGAATCCCCTTTACAGAAGAAGACAAGGAAGGACTCACTATGCCGGAAATATTCTCCTATCCTGCCTCTCCACACCTCGCTTCCCAACTGGATAACCGTCCCATTGACTTCGGTAAAATCAAACGTGCTACGGAAGAATTGAGTGAACGATATGATTATGTCCTACTCGAAGGCGCAGGCGGTTTAATGGTTCCATTAACTACGGAACTTCTGACAATAGACTACATTGCCCAAGAGAATTATCCTCTTATTTTTGTTACTTCCGGGAAATTGGGAAGCATCAATCACACCCTTTTAAGCCTTGAGGCCATACAAAAGCGTGATATTGTACTGGATACGGTACTTTACAATATGTATCCCACCCCAAAAGATAAAACGATTCAGAATGATACGATGAACTTCATTCAAAACTGGTTGAAGAAGTATTTTCCGAACACGAAGTTTATATTGATTCCGGAAATAAAAGACTTATGACTTCAAAAGACTAGCCTCACTATTTAGCAGGCTAGTCTTTTGTTTCTACAGACCACTTATTCGATTACCATGATGCGGTCATTCAGCCCAACCTTCATATTATCTTCTATGAACACTTCTTTCACAACGCCGTCGGTCACCGCACGAATCTCATTTTCCATTTTCATGGCTACCAACACACAGAGCGGATCGCCGCGTTTCACGCTATCACCCTTCTTTACGTATGTTTTCAGGATCACTCCCGGCATAGGAGCCTGAACCACCTGACGTCCCACAGCTTCCGCCCCGCTACGGGCATTGTGTATCTTTTCCATTTCTCCCTGCAACTCAATCTGATAAAACTCCCCCTTATTCATTATAGTATATGAATTATTGGAAGAAGGAGAAATCTGTACTCCATGTGAATGATGGTCGATGATGATTGAATGGATAGAGTCACCCCCCATATTGTAATCGACCTCATATACCTTGCCATTGACTGCAATCTTCTTGATTGGCCCATCTTCCAGAATTTCCACCTTATATTCACTATCCGGCATATCCTGAAGTTTGGCATAATATGTAGCCAGTGTTGTACCCATAAGCTATTTCTTTAGTTTTTAGTTTAATAATTATTGGCTGTCATTTGCAACTTACCGTAATATTTCCAGAGCGACTCTCCCACTACCGGAAGCGTCGTTGCACGCGAGGCGGCCTCCTTCTCCCGTTCGTAATGCCTTACTGCGGCAGCTATGACGGCCACCGTCGGATCAGTATTCTGCCGGCGTTTCAAATCTTCCTTATCGAAGCGTGTATCAATAAAAGTAGTATCATACTTTCCTTCCAGAAATGCCGCATTCTTCAATACACGCTGATGGAAAGGAATCGTCGTCTTGATACCCAAAATCTTATATTCGCGCAACGCACGCGCCATATTCGAAATAGCCGATTCGCGGGTACGTCCCCAGCAACAGAGTTTTGCAATCATCGGATCATAATGCAGCGAAACTTCAAATCCGGCATAAGCCGCACTATCCAGACGCAGGTTACGTCCTTCGGGAGCCTCACGAACCGTAATCACGCCGGGAGAAGGCATAAAGTTATTTTCCGGATCCTCCGCATAAATACGGCATTCAATAGCAGCTCCGCTAAACTTTATATCATCCTGTTTATAAGGCAGAGGATTGCCCGCAGCCACGGTTATCATATCACGTACCAGATCGACACCGGTGCATTCTTCCGTCACCGGATGTTCCACCTGCAAACGGGTATTCATTTCAAGGAAGTAGAAATTCTGATCCTTATCCATCATAAATTCCAGGGTTCCGGCACTATAATAACCGATTCTCTTACAGGCTTCCACAGCAACCTTCAGCATTTTCTTCCGGGTATCTTCCTTTACAAAGGGAGACGGAGATTCCTCAATCACCTTCTGATTCCGTCGTTGGATAGAACATTCACGCTCTCCCAGATGAACGACATTACCATATTTATCCCCCATAATCTGTACCTCAATATGATGCGGGTTTTCTATATATTTTTCGATATAGACAGCGTCATTACCAAACGAAGTCCCGGCTTCAGATTGAGACAGACGGAGAGCCGCCTCCACTTCCTCTTCGGAACGTACCAGACGCATCCCCTTCCCTCCACCTCCGGCAAGTGCTTTCAGCATGATAGGATAACCGACTTCCTTAGCCACCTTTTTCACTTCCTCGATTCCCTGCACAGGCGCTTCCGTTCCGGGCACAATAGGAAGTCCTGCTTCACGCATAATTTTACGGGCTTCCGTCTTGATTCCCATTTTAGCTATAATGTCGGCACCCGGACCAATAAAAATCACTCCTTCTTCTTCGCAACGACGAGCAAAATCCGCATTTTCCGACAAGAATCCGTATCCCGGATGAATGGCGGCTCCGGTCTTTTTGGCAATGGACAATATAAGTTCCGGCTTCAGATAGGAAGTATCTTCGGGTGATTCGGAGATACAATAGGCTTCTTCGGCATAACGGACGTGCAAAGCTCCCCGATCTACATGGGTATATACAGCTACCGTTGAAATATTCATCACCCGGCACGTACGAAAGATGCGCATGGCTATTTCACCACGATTAGCTACTAATATTTTCTTTATCATAATCTTTTTCTTTTTAATGAATACTCTCCATTCTCAACTCTCCACTTCTTAAAGCGGAATATTCGAATGCTTCCGGGGTGGATTGGACTGCCGCTTGTTGGCAAGCATCTCGAAGCTGCGAATCAGGCGCAAACGGGTCATTGCCGGATCAATCACTTCATCTACATATCCCAGTTCTGCCGCACGGTATGGATTCGCGAACTTTTCCCGATAGTCGTCCTGAAGTTCTTTCCGCTTCTCTGCGGGAGCCTGCGACTTTTCTATTTCTTTCTTGAAAAGGATGTTTACTGCTCCGTCCGGTCCCATTACTGCAATCTCGGCAGTGGGATAAGCCAGGTTCACATCACCACGGATATGTTTGGAACTCATGACGTCATAAGCTCCTCCGTATGCCTTACGGGTGATAACCGTAACTTTCGGAACGGTAGCCTCACAATAAGCATACAGCAACTTCGCCCCGTTACGAATAATACCGCCGTTTCCTGATCTATTCCCGGAAGGAATCCCGGCACATCCACCAATGTCAGCAAAGGTATATTGAAAGCGTCGCAGAAACGGACGAAACGGGCAGCCTTGACAGATGCATTAATATCCAAAGTCCCTGCCAGTACCAACGGCTGGTTAGCAACGACTCCCACCGTCTTTCCGTTCAGACGGATATAACCGGTAACAATATTCGCCGCAAATTCCGCCTGAAGTTCGAAGAAACTGTTATCGTCAGCCACGGCCTCAATCATTTCCTTGATATCATAAGGTTGGTTCGGATTCGTAGGAACCAAATTAGAAAGTTCCGGAGTCAGGCGAGTGGGCGAATCGCTCGTTGCTACAAACGGAGGTTCCTCCATATTATTTCCCGGCAGATAAGAAATCAGTTCGCGGATATAGTTGATACATTCAATATCATTTTCTGCGGAAAGATGAGCCACGCCGGATTTGGTCATGTGCACGCCTACTCCACCCAGATCTTCCTTGCTCACCTCCTCCTGTGTCACACTTTTCACGACATCAGGGCCGGTAATAAACATATAGCCGGAATTTTTTACCATGAGAATAAAGTCAGTCAGTGCAGGTGAATAAACAGCTCCCCCGGCACAAGGTCCCATAATCGCACTTATCTGCGGAATCACTCCCGACGCCATAGAGTTGCGCAGGAATATTTCGGCATATCCTGCCAGAGAACGGACACCTTCCTGAATACGCGCACCTCCCGAATCATTCAGTCCGATGATAGGTGCCCCCATTTGCATCGCCATATCCATCACCTTGCAGATTTTCTTGGCATGTGTTTCTGAAAGAGCTCCTCCGAACACGGTAAAATCCTGTGCAAAGACATAAACCAGGCGCTTGCCGATCATGCCATAACCGGTGACAACTCCGTCTCCTGCAAACTTCTGCTTCTCCATACCGAAATCGGTACAACGGTGAGTAACCAACTTGTCCAGTTCGATAAACGAACCTTTTTCCAAAAGTAATTCGATACGTTCGCGGGCGGTGAGTTTGCCCACGGAATGTTGTTTTTCAATGCGTGCGTCGCCGCCGCCTTTTTCTGCTTTCCTGTTCAGTTCTTCCAGGTTCTTGATAAGCTCTTTCATAGGCTCTATTTAATTTAAAATTGTATGTGTGTAAAAATAAGCAGTAATAAATAGAATCATTGTCATATTGATTACACAAAGGTATTTTATATAATGAACGCACGACATCCCGAAAATGTTAGCATTTATGCCTTTAAACATCTTTATTTATTCTTCAAGGCATCATTTTTTTTGCAGACGGAGACAACAAACACCCGTTCTTTACTGTTTATCGCGTATCATTTTTAATAAAATCTAGACCCTAACAAAATGAGAACAATTAAATTTTTACTAGCAGCCGGTTTCCTGCTCATGTCCGGTACAAGCATTTATGCGCAAGTACAACGGAACGAAGCCTATCTACCTAAATTCGCTATCAAGACCAATGCCCTCTATTGGGCAACCTCCACGCCCAACCTCGGCTTCGAAGTGGGACTGGCAAAGAAACTCACCCTCGACATATCGGGTAATTACAACCCGTGGAAATTCGGAGATGACCGCCAGATTAAACATTGGCTTGTTCAGCCGGAACTGCGTTACTGGCTTTGCGAACGTTTCAACGGAAGTTTCTTCGGTCTGCACGGACATTACGGAGAAATGAATGTCAGCAACCTGAATATCTTCGGAATGGGGCACGACCGTTACGACGGGAATGTATACGGAGCGGGTATCTCTTATGGTTATCAATGGATAATAAGCAAACGTTGGAGCATGGAGGCCACCATAGGCGTCGGATATGCCCACCTGAAATATGATAAATACGCCCGTGGCGACGGAGGAGAGAAGCTGGGACATAACAACCGCAATTACTTCGGTCCAACCAAAGTCGGTTTAAGCTTCATTTATATCATCAAATAATCGAACCTTCCAAAAACTTACAAAGATGAAAAGAAAACTTATCTATCTATTTATAGCCTTTGCCGCCGCAATATTGCCGGCACATGCACAGAAATTTCTGAATGATGAACTCACTCTCTCCAATGTATCGTTATGGCAACAAGGTAACTCGCTCTATGTCGGAATGACTTTTGACATGAGCAAACTGACAATAGGCTCCACCCGAAGCCTCAGCCTGATTCCTTTATTGACAGACGGACAGCACAACGTCCCCCTGCAAGAAATTATCGTCAACGGTAAAAGACGCGAAAAGGCCTATATCCGCGGACTAGCCATTACCAAACAGGAACCGACTGCTCTTATCGTCCCTTATAACAAACGGGAGACTTTTAATTATACGCAGATCATTCCATATAAGCCTTGGATGAGCAACGCCTCCTTACAGCTCGTGGAGAATTTATGCGGCTGTGGCAATTATCAGGAGATGAACGCGCAAGAATTAATCACCAACGACGTATCTACCGAAGCCAAACGGTTAAGTGCCATGTCTCCTTTCGTCGCCTATATCCAGCCTACGGTAGAAGTTGTGAAAAACCGTAGCGAACAATATGAAGCTCATCTGGATTTCCCGGTCAACAAATCAGTTATCCTTACCGACTTTATGAATAATCATACCGAACTGGTGAATATTCATTCCATGTTCGCCAAGATTCAGAATGATAAGAACTTGACTATAAAAGGAATCGGAATCGAAGGTTTCGCCTCTCCCGAAGGACCGCTGGCCTTCAATGAACAGCTTTCCAAGAAACGTGCGGAAGCCTTGAAAGATTATCTGGTCAAGAATGAGAAAGTTTCTTCCAAACTTTATAAAGTGACTTTCGGCGGCGAAAACTGGGACGGACTGGTGAAAGCTTTAAAGTCCTCGTCCATGAAAGACAAGGAAACTTTCCTGAATATTATCAAAAATACGACTGATGACGCCAAACGGAAACAGGAAATCATGCGTGTGGGCGGTGGAGCTCCCTATCGTAGTATGCTCAAGGAAATCTATCCGGGATTGCGTAAGGTGAATTGTAAGATCGACTATACCGTCGTCAATTTCGACGTAGAACAAGGACGCATCATCATTCGTGAGAATCCGAAGTATTTGAGCCTGAATGAAATGTATCAGGTAGCCAACAGTTATCCGAAAGGTAGCAAAGATTTCGTGAATGTATTCGATATCGCAGTACGTATGTATCCTACCGACCAGGTAGCCAACCTGAATGCTGCTGCCGTCGCCTTATCACAGAAAGACTTGAATACAGCCGTGAAATATATGGAAAAAGCAGACCACACAACTGCCGAATTTATGAACAATACCGGAGTTTACAATTTCCTGAACGGAGATATCCAACGTGCTATGGCCGCATTCGAACAAGCTGCCAAATTAGGTAACGAAGCAGCTCAGGCGAACCTGAAACAGTTACAGCAAATATTAAATGTGAAGATGAAATAAATAGAAAAATCTATTTGCCGCATCGACCCAAGTGAGACGTTTGTTTGTTATACTCATAACAAATGAACGTCTTACTTTTTAAAACCAGACTATTATGACCTTGATTCTTGCTATCATTCCGGTACTATTATTAATCATATTAATGGCATTCTTCAAAATGCCGGGCGACAAAAGTAGTATCATTTCCTTAGTGGTAACCATGCTGATTGCACTTTTCGGCTTCACCTTTTCTGTGGACAATCTGTTTTATTCCTTTCTATACGGAGCGTTAAAAGCTGTCTCCCCTATTTTAATCATTATACTAATGGCTATTTTCAGCTACAACGTATTGCTGAAAACAGAAAAAATGGAGACTATAAAGCAACAGTTCGCTTCCATTTCCACCGATAAGAGTATTCAGGTATTGTTATTGACTTGGGGATTCGGCGGATTGCTGGAAGCGATGGCGGGATTCGGAACGGCAGTTGCTATTCCGGCAGCGATTCTTATCAGCCTGGGGTTCAAGCCGATATTCTCGGCTACGGTCAGCTTGATAGCGAATAGTGTGGCTACTGCTTTCGGAGCTATCGGAACGCCGGTGCTCGTACTGGCAAAGGAGACGAATCTGGATGTTCTGAACCTTAGTACCAATGTCGTATTGCAATTATCAGTCCTCATGTTCCTTATTCCGTTGTATTGCTTTTCCTTACCGACCCCAAACTGAAATCACTCCCCAAGAATCTGTTCTTGGCTTTATTGGTAGGCAGTGTTTCTTTAATCAGCCAATACCTCGCAGCCAGATATATGGGAGCGGAATCTCCGGCTATCATCGGAAGCATCCTGTCTATCATCATCATCGTCCTTTATGGCAAACTGACTGCATCCAAAGAAGAAAAGGCACGGAAAAGCTCGTTGAAGACGAAAGATATTCTGAATGCATGGAGTATTTATCTGCTTATTCTCGTCCTTATTATTCTTACAAGCCCACTATTCCCGGGATTGCGCCATACATTGGAAAATAACTGGATAACGAAAATCAGTCTGCCTATCAATGCTTCTACCGTAAATTACACTATTTCATGGCTGACTCATGCGGGAGTATTGCTTTTCGTGGGTACTTTTATCGGCGGATTGATACAGGGAGCAAAAGTAAAGGACTTGTTCACCGTACTTTGGAATACGGTGAAACAGTTGAAAAAAACTTTCGTCACGGTTATCTGCCTGGTCGGATTATCCACCATATGGACGCTTCGGGAATGATTGCCGTTATTGCCACGGCACTCGCCACTGCTACCGGAAGTTTATATCCGCTGTTCGCACCGGTCATCGGTTGCCTGGGAACATTTATTACCGGAAGCGACACCTCATCCAATATCCTTTTCGGCAAACTGCAAGCAAGTGTAGCGGGACAAATTCATGTCAGCCCCGATTGGCTTTCCGCTGCAAATACGGTAGGTGCTACGGGCGGTAAGATTATCTCCCCGCAAAGTATCGCTATTGCCACTTCCGCGGAAACCAGCAGGGTAAAGAGGGGGAAATCCTGAAAGCAGCTATTCCGTACGCATTAACTTATGTGCTAATTACCGGAATTATCGTCTATATTTTCAGTTAGTTCCCGAAAAGTATTTCTTTGTCGGAATAATTTTAATTCCATGAGGTTCTTCTTCAAATTTGGTGGTAAAATTAATTAAGAAAATAATAATTTGATAGTCGATAGT
>ERZ791624.476-NODE-476-length-27649-cov-2.205733_pt1 | contig 27649 bp, 15 predicted proteins | sample MGYA00510058_ERZ791624 | MGnify/ENA primary metagenome ERZ791624 (study PRJEB30046, sample SAMN00715158) | human gut metagenome | study: EMG produced TPA metagenomics assembly of the A metagenome-wide association study of gut microbiota in type 2...
AATTAAGAGGTTTTTTCATAATATTTATTTAAGGTTAGAATTAGGTTAACATGAATTCGTCTTATTCCGCTCCGGCAGGCTGCCTGCGAAAGATCGCCTGCAGAGGGACATAAGAATTATGAAATCATCCTTATTAATATCAACAATATACCAAGAAAAACAATAGATGTATAACCCTATAGAATTAGATTACTAAATGAACACATTGACAAAAAGACTCCTCTGGATAGCCGTATGCTGTTTGCCGTTTATCTCGGGATGTAAACAACCCAATGAGAATGCAGTAAGCAAGAATGCAATAAGCGACGCACTTTACCGGAATTTACCTTTTGAAATGCCCGAAGTGCAACAACCGGCTTTTCCTGCTTATGAGGTAAACATCGAAAAATTCGGAGCCAAAGGAGATGGATTATTCCTGAATACAAAGGCGATCAATGATGCGATCAAAGACGTCAACCAACGTGGTGGGGGGAAAGTGATTATCCCTGAAGGTATCTGGTTGACCGGTCCTATCGAGTTGCTGAGTAATGTGAATCTTTATACAGAACAGAATGCATTGGTACTTTTCACAGGCGACTTCGAAGCATATCCTATCATCGACACTTCTTTTGAAGGGTTGGAAACCCGTCGTTGCCAGTCACCGATCTCGGCACGGAATGCGGAGAATATCGCTATCACCGGCTATGGCACGTTTGATGGTAACGGAGATTGCTGGCGTCCGGTGAAGAAAGAGAAACTGACTGCTTCACAGTGGAAGAAACTGGTCAATTCGGGCGGTGTCCTGGATGAGAAACAGGAGATATGGTATCCCACCGCAGGTTCGCTGAAAGGGGCTATGGCTTGCAAAGATTTCAACGTACCCGAAGGGATTAATACAGATGAAGAATGGGCTGAAATCCGTCCGTGGTTGCGTCCGGTGTTGCTCAGCATTGTGAAAAGCAAGAAAGTGTTGTTGGAAGGCGTAACTTTCAAGAACTCTCCGAGCTGGTGTCTGCATCCGTTGTCCTGCGAAGATTTCACGGTTAATAATATTATGGTTATCAATCCATGGTACTCACAGAATGGTGACGCGATTGATTTGGAATCTTGCAAGAATGCGCTGATTATCAACAGTGTATTTGATGCGGGAGATGATGCGATTTGTATCAAGTCGGGTAAAGACGAAGATGGTCGCCGTCGCGGAGAACCTTGTCAGAATGTGATTGTGAAGAATAATACAGTACTGCACGGGCATGGAGGATTCGTGGTAGGTAGCGAGATGTCCGGAGGCGTGAAGAATATCTATGTAGAAGACTGCACATTCATGGGTACGGATGTAGGTTTGCGCTTCAAGAGTACTCGCGGACGTGGCGGTGTGGTAGAAAACATCTACATTAATAACATCAACATGATTAATATACCGAACGAGCCGCTATTGTTCGATTTGTTCTACGGCGGAAAAGGTGCAGGAGAAGAATCGGAAGAAGATTTGCTGAATCGTATGAAGACTGCCATTCCTCCGGTAACGGAAGAAACTCCGGCATTCCGTAATATTCATATTTCAAATATTGTTTGCAGAGGTTCGGGGCGTGCGATGTTCTTCAACGGTCTTCCGGAAATGCCAATCAGCAATGTGACGGTTAAAAACGTTGTTATGACGGAAGCTACGGATGGAGTTGTTATCAGCCAGGTAGACGGGGTTACTTTAGAAAACGTTTATGTAGAATCGGCAAAGGGTAACAATATATTAAATGTCAAGAATGCCAAAAACCTGACTGTCGACGGAAAAGTTTATGAAGAACTGGGTGCAAAAGGACAGATTCTGAGCCTCAAATAAGATACATTCCAGAAAAAAAGAAGAAAACCACAATATCATTATATAGAGTAAAAAGCTCAAATAGCAGACTATTTTATCCTTAAAAGATAGACGGTCTGCTATTTTTTCCGTTACTTTTGTGACAAAGAAATACAACGTATAATATCAGCTTTAGAAGCATGAAAAAGAATATTCTTATTATCGCTTTCCTTTTAGGGAGCGTCATCCTACCCACCTTGGCTCAGAAACAGGAAAAGACGATTACGATAGAGGTACATAATAACTGGAACCAACCACAAACGGATGCACCGGTAGTGATCAGCCTACGCGAGCTTCAAATGGGGTTCAAGGTAAAGTCTGCCGTAGTCATGGAAGGAAGCGATGAAATACCTTCCCAACTGGATGACTTGAACAGGGACCGCAAAATGGATGAATTGGCATTCGTTACCGAACTCCCTGCCCAGGGTAGAAAAACATTCCGGATTACTCTTTCTTCGGAAAAGAGTACGAAGACTTATCCTGAACGGGTTTATGCTGATATGTTTATCACAGACCACCGCAAAGGGAAACATCAACGGGTACAGGCTATTACCGTTCCCGGTACCAGCAATATATATAGTATGGTACGTCCTCACGGTCCGGTGTTGGAATCGGAGTTAGTAGGCTATCGTCTTTATTTCAATGAAAAGCAGACGCCGGATATATATGGCAAATTCAACAAAGGACTGGAAATCAAGGAATCACAATTCTATCCTACGGATGAACAGCTAACCAAAGGATTCGGGGATGATGTGCTGCGGGTATTTGACAGCTGCGGTCCGGGTGCCTTGAAAGGTTGGGATGGACAGAAAGCAATACACGTCACTCCGGTGGAGACCCGCACGGAACGTATCATCTCCTATGGACCGGTACGTGTCATTGCAGAAATCGAAGTGACCGGCTGGCAATATCAAGGTTCGGAACTGGATATGACGACACGGTATACCCTCTATGCCGGACACCGAGATCTCCGTATCGAGGCTTTCTTTGACGAACCGCTCAAAAAAGAGATATTCTGCACAGGAGTTCAGGATATTGTAGGTAATTCCAAATCTTTCTCCGACCATCAAGGTCTTGTAGGAAGCTGGGGTACGGACTGGCCCGTAAACGATACAGTGAAATATGCCAAAGAAACAGTAGGACTCGGCACCTGCATTCCTCAACGTTATGTGAAATCGGAGGAGAAAGATAAAACGAACTTCCTTTATACAATTACTGCTCCGGGAAGTAACTACTTCCGGTATCACACCACGTTCACTTCCATGAAAGAAACTTTCGGATATAAAACCCCGGAAGCGTGGTTTGCTTATCTCCGCCAATGGAAAGAAGAACTGGCACATCCCGTCACTGTGAAAATTAAGGATATCTGTATAACTAAATAGGGATTATGAAACGATTGACACAGACTTTAGCTTTCTGCCTGCTTACGGCTTTCACCGCAGTAGCACAGAAAAACTATGTATCCGAAGTATGGGTTTCCGATCTCGGAAACGGCAAATACAAAAATCCGGTACTCTATGCCGATTATTCCGATCCGGACGCTTGCCGTGTAGGAGATGATTTCTATATGACTTCATCCAGTTTCAACTGCCTGCCCGGATTGCAGATTCTGCATTCCAAGGATCTGGTGAACTGGACAATTATCGGCGCTGCCGTCCCCAATGCCCTTACTCCTATTGAAACTCCGGAACGACCGGAACACGGTAACCGTGTATGGGCACCGGCCATTCGTCACCACAACGGTGAATTTTATATCTTTTGGGGAGACCCTGACCAGGGGGCTTTCATAGTGAAAGCAAAAGATCCGAAAGGTCCGTGGAGTGAGCCTGTTCTTGTAAAGCCGGGAAAAGGGATTATCGACACTTGCCCGTTTTGGGATGAGGACGGAAAAGTATATATGGTACATGCATACGCAGGAAGTCGTGCCGGACTGAAAAGTGTAATCACAATCTGCGAACTGAATGCAGAGGCAACGAAAGCAACCACTCCTTCCCGTATCATATTTGACGGAACGAGGCACACCAGACTTGCGAAGGTCCCAAAATGTATAAGAGAAATGACTATTACTATATCTTTCATCCGGCAGGCGGCGTACCGACAGGCTGGCAGGTGTGTTACGTTCCAAAAACATTTACGGTCCTTACGATGGAAAACGGTATTGGCACAAGGCAACTCTCCCGTCAACGGGCCTCATCAGGGAGCTTGGGTAGATACCCCTACCGGAGAAGACTGGTTCCTTCATTTCCAGGATGTAGGCGCTTACGGCCGTATCATGCATCTGCAACCGATGAAATGGGTAAACGACTGGCCTGTCATCGGAACAGACAAAGACGGTGACGGTTGCGGTGAGCCTGTTTTGACTTACAGGAAACCGAATGTAGGAAAGACATATCCCATTTGTACTCCACAGGAAAATGATGAGTTTGACGGTTATACCCTTTCGCCACAATGGCAATGGCACGCTAACATCAACGAAAAATGGGCGTATTATGCGGGAGACAAAAGTTATGTCAGGTTATACTCTTACCCGGTGGTAGAAGAGTATAAAAACCTGTGGGATGTAGCTAACCTCTTGCTACAGAAAACCTCTTCCGATAATTTCAGCGCAACGATGAAGCTGACGTTCAGCCCTAACCTGAAAAACAAGGGTGAACGTACCGGACTTGTCGTTATGGGCAGGGACTATGCCGGACTGATTCTTGAAAATACAGATAAAGGTCTTGTGCTGTCGCAAGTTGAATGCCTAAGAGCGGATAAAGGAAAACCGGAAGAAGTGAGAGCCTCCGTTCCCCTTTCTCAAAATACGGTTTATCTGAAGGTACGTTTCAGTTGTGACGGAAAGAAAATCAAGAGCAGTGAAGGCGGGCACGACCTCATTGCAATGTGTAATTTCAGTTATAGCCTTGACGGGAAAAAGTTTGAATCATTCGGTGCTCCTTTCCGGGCAAGAGAAGGACAATGGATCGGTGCCAAGGTTGGTATGTTCTGTACTCGTCCTGCCATTGTTACTAACGACGGCGGTTGGGCAGATGTGGATTGGTTTCGGATTACAAAGAAATAAAAAAGAGTAACCAAATACAAAAAGACGCTCCTGCATCATAAAAATCTTGCAGGAGCGTCTTTTCTTTTCTACCTTTGTAAGCGAAAAGATCCAAGATAGCAAGATTAATTATAAAACAGAAAGCTCAATGAAGAAACTAGTTATATTCGATTTGGACGGTACATTGCTAAACACCATTGCCGATCTGGCCCATAGCACCAATTACGCATTAAACAAATTAGGATATCCTACCCATGACACTGAGAAGTATAACTTTATGGTGGGAAACGGTATCAACAAGCTTTTTGAGCGTGCTCTGCCCGAAGGAGAAAAAACAGAAGAAAATGTACTCCGTGTAAGAAAGGAGTTCATTCCTTACTATGACGTTCACAATGCAGATGACAGCCGTCCTTATCCGGGTATTTCAGAACTTTTATCCTATTTGCAATCCGAAGGTATACAGCTTGCAGTAGCTTCGAACAAATATCAGGCAGCTACCGAGAAACTGATAGCCTACTATTTCCCAGAGATCCGCTTCACTGCCGTTTTCGGCCAACGGGAAGGAGTGAACGTCAAACCCGATCCGGCAGTCGTCTTTGATATTTTGAAATTAGCCGATGTAGAAAAAGAAGATGTTCTTTATGTCGGGGATTCAGGAGTCGATATGCAAACGGCAGCTAATGCAAATGTAACAGCCTGTGGTATAACATGGGGGTTCCGTCCTCGAACAGAATTGGAAAAGTTTAATCCGGCGTATATAGTGGACTCTGCAAAAGAGATTGAAAAACTGGTATCATCGACTTGCTAAAATGACCTATTGCAAATGTTATTCTCATAACTTAATCGTCAACGCTTAATGAACTGTAGCAAAACTATCGTTCATTCTCATCATAACTAACAGACAATGAAAGATTATACCACCATAATCAGTCGATTTTCAATAAGAAACCTTTATCGTTGCACTCCAGTGAACAGGCTTGTGCACTGAAGTGAATAGGGCTATCCACCTGAGTGCACCGATCTGTTTACCAGAGTGCAACAATAAGGATGAAGGAACTATTTGCATACTACATGATAGACTTCATTCTCCCTGACAGAAAAAGCACAATAATCACGATATATAGTAACAGGCACTGTTCTTCCATTAGCTGTCACTTCTATCTCCCGGTCCGGCCACGGATTCCGGATCTTGCAAACAGGTGCTTTGCCTGCCTGAATTTTTAACTCGGTCACTTGAGCCCCATCATACGAAGCCGACACAAGAAAACCTCCTTTAGCCCGAAGACGTGTAAAGGATGCCGGTTTCTTCATCCAGTCGGGAAAAAGGTAAAGCACATCATCTACCGTTTGTAGCATCATGGAATGTACCGCCTCCATAATCGCACTCTTCTCCAGACAATGGTGCCCATCCGTAATCAAGAAGTTCTTTCCCGCAGTTTCAGCCTGATACCTCATCTTGTCGATAAGTATTTCCGGGTCGAAAGCTACGCGGGCTCCCATCACATAAGCACTCAAGCCCAATTCGTTCATGAGTTTATAGCCCTCCTGTGCCACAAAATAATAGTGGACCGTATTGCGTGCAATCTGAAGAGCTTCAGGAGATGATGCCAGATTCAAGACTTCACATGGATAAGCGGCATGTAACTGTATCATGTGATTCGGCGCATCCCATCCGGCTTCATTCTTGGCATAAACAGGTAGTCCCTGGTTCGGTTGCCGGGTAGGCATAATCACTTTGTAGGCCGGAAGATGATCCACAATATCCTGCCATTTGTCTCGTCTGTCCGCATCCATGTTCAGGATTTGGCTATAGCGCAGCAGGAGCCGGAATGTCTGTTCCACAAAAGCCACATCCGACGGCGGATTCAGGTCCCACGAGTTTTCATGTCCCCCGGTGGTAATCGTATATCGGTAGGAATTACCGTATCGTTCTTTTTGAATGTAATCTTCGTAAAAATCCCCACACTCCCTGATAAAAGGATAGGCTCTTTCACGTAGAAAAGTTTCATCACCGGTGTATTCGTAATACCAGCTAAACAACGGTACATTGAAAGGAGCATTGACTGTTTGCTGCCAGTAGGTACAATAAAAGCCACCAATTCCCAACGCACTGACAGGAAATAAAAGCCCCCTGCACGATTTTCCTTTCAGCGAAGGGTGTACCAATTCCAATTCTTCCTTTGCCCGCCTTCTACCCTCCGGAATCATCCCTTCAAGAAAACGGTAGTAGGGCATGGCAAGCTCGGGACGGTTGGATGAAAACATACTGTAAAATCCACCTTGGCTATTATAATTCAGATGAATATCTCCGTGGTAGTTCATTTCGTCATCCATATTCCATACACCATACATTCCTCCGCAAGCAGGAGAGTGTTCGTCATAAGCCGAAGCCTGTAAATAGACAGAGACAAGATATTGCCTGTCAATCAGGTCATCGCCGGTCTCCACATACGAACGTCGCCACATCTCTGTCCACCAAAGATCTTTCTGCTGTTTCAACCGACGGAGATCTTTTACCGACAAAGAGGTTAACCGGACGTAGGCTTCATCAAGACGCGCGTTATCTTCAGTACCTCCGCCCGATACATAAGTGACTACATACACCTTCTCACCTGCATTCAACGTGAAAGTACTTTTTACATTGTTTTCTGCATCCTGCTTCACCGACGAGACTGCCCCGATAATACGGGTAGAGACACCTGCTTGCGAAATCCAACGTACACTGTCTGTCAACGTCCGGCGATATGCTTGGGCAATAGTACCTTTCACCATCGCCTTATCCTCATAATTTGAAGTTGTTCCGCCTGCATAAGTATCTACAGTGATGGTAACAGGGTGTTCGGAAGCAGTGACAAGTTCCGTCACTATCACGTTGGAGCCTCTGCCCATCCAGCTTGTCATCTCCACAGCCGGCAATGTCCCGCTTGTCATTCGCAATTCATTACCCAACATATCCATTTCGTAACGGAACCCTTCGGCAGAAGGAGCATCAACCGATACTTTTATTCCTCCTATCGGAAGGGCCGCCGGTCCCCTGCCCGTCCAATCCTCCCAACCATCCGTCACGAAATCGACTTTCGATATACGAATGGTCTGGCTATTGGCAGTTGTATGGCTGGCACATCCCACATCTCCATTGCCCATAAAAGGTCCCATAGGTGCATGCTTGCTCCATATACTTTCGTAAGAGAAAGGTTCTTCCCATTTGGCAGTCAGCAAGTTTCGCTTTCCGGCGAAAAACGTTTCGTCTTTTTGTTCATCATACATAGACTCCCTCCTCTGCATTTGAGCCCCGACCGCCTGCCGTCTCCACTGAAACGGCTTATCCTTTTTCAATTCCAGACATTCTTTCATCCCATCGTGTGCCCATTCCAAAGTCTCATCAGCAACAGCGTGAATGGTAAACGATTCAAGTCTGCCTGCTTTCCAGCAGATGTCCAGTGTGTGCCCACCATAAATACGCATTCCCTTGAGCGAACCAACGGGAAATCCAACGGGCCAGGCGGGCAAGAATTCGATATATCCGGATTTTGTAAACACCAGCATCTCCATCAACAGACGAGGAAAGCTCAATATCGCATCTAGATTGAAGATAGCACGTCCCGGCTCATGGGAAGTGATTAATCCGTCGTAAAGATAGTTCCGCTTACTAAAACGCTCTATGTTTTGCCGCACCTTATCCGCATCTCCCAAACGGGCGGCCTGAAGCGCCAGATGAATCAAACCGTGAGCAGAACTTGTATCAAATCCGAAACGTTTGTCCAACGCCACTTTTGCCGCCTTCTGTAATGCAGGATCGGCATCCGGCCCAACCAAGTCAATCCCCGGGAAGACAGGATAAAGGTGGGAATTATGGCGGTGATTATAGATATCGGGATAAGCCGGATCCACCCACTCAGCCAAAGCGCCGTCATTGTTAATGCGGTAAGCCGGCAATTTCTGCAGTATAGCATTCCATCTTTCCATCTCAGCAGAAGAAGCATGGAAACGTCGGCCCATGTCACAAAGGAAAGTAAACACTTCACGGGCTATCGCCACATCCATAGTAGCATCTTTACTTAACCATGTATTCGTACCTTTCGGAGCGTTTTCCGGAGAAATAGAGGTTGTGATATGATATAATCCGTCAGTACCTTCCACCAAATAGTCTTCGTAAAAATCAGCCATTTCCTTGTATAAAGGATAGACTTTCTCTTTCAGATATGTCACATTGCCGGTCAACATGGCATATTCATACAAAGGACGCAAATTCCATCCTGCCCCACCTGCCCAAAACATCCATGGAAAGGAACTACCGAAGTGTGTCAGGTAGCCATTGGTAGGATCATTGTAATGAGCAACGACAAAGCCGCGGCAACCTAAATAATTGCGGGCGTTCAGTCGCCATCCCGGCAGCAGGCTTTCTATGTGTCGGTTATAACTTTCGGCACATTCGGGCAGGTTGCTCATCGTTGTGGCGGATATAGCCAGATTAAGATTGGAATCCCAGACGAAGCCTCCAATCCATGCAGGTTTCCATCCTCCACTCCATATTCCCTGTAAAGGAGGAGGGAATTTTCCACACGAAGAAATCAACAGATAACGTCCCATGGCATGAAGTTGTTCAAGGAACAAGGGTGTTGGCCCTGTTTCTTTGATCTGTGCCAACATCTGTTCAGTAGGCGTCACTGTCCATTGTTCACCACAACCTAAATCCAACTGCATACGGTGAAATAGTTCGCCGTGTTTTTGCGCATGAGGCCGCAACAACTTGTCATAGTTTGTAGCCAACTTATCCAGCCCGGCTTTGACAGCATCCAACGAAGCATTTCGGGCATCTTCCTGCGGGACAATACTCACTATAATTAATACTTCTTCTGCATTTCTGACTACCAACGATTTACCTTTCGTCTGTATGTTTCCTCCTCTCAAAGTAACCTTCGCCACTCCATCATATCCGCCGGGATCTTTGTCGTATGCGGCATGATAAGTGAGCCAATGCCCGGAAGCTTCCCGATTTACCTCAGAAAAGGCATGATCCAAATCGTGTTCAAAGTGTTCTCCTTCCCGTCCGGGAGTTTCCTCCAGACTAAGTTCCACATTTATTTTCCCTTTGTTGTTTGCTTTCAGGCGAATGACATTCACATTGTCTTTCCTTGAAGAAAAAACCGATTCTGTAAAACTGCCTGCACCTTGCTTCCAGACAACAGTCGCTTCCCCCGTCTCCAAGTTCAATTGCCGCCGGTAATCTGCTACCGGAAGAGGCAACTTGTCCAACTGACGGATGCAAAGATCAAAAGCCGGATGCGGAATTAACGGCCATCGTTGATTAGCTCCCATTGCATGCAATTGTCTTTCTGCCTCATCCGTCAACAGCCAAGCCGCTTCATCCGATTTACCTTTTTCCATTAGTTGACGAACGTATGGCATCAATTGTGCAGTTTGCGGAACAGTCACTTTATGCCTGTCCCATCCGCGGATAAACAATTCTTCATGAACACAAGTGATTCGTTCTTCCTGCGGACGTCCCGCTATCAAACTGCCAATCTTCCCATTGCCGGTCACGAAAGCGTCCTCCCATTGCAATGCAGGGTTCTTCGACCAGATAGTCCAACGACCGATAGAAGAATTAGCGGCAGCCAAGACACCTGTATTTAGCAAAAATCCCAATAATATTCCTAATCCACAGATTAAAACATGCTTCTTCATAGTTACTGATGATATTAATTCCATGTATCATATACCTTAACCCGCACCCTGGAATCTCCTTTAAATTCAATAGCGCCGGGTAAGTTCCCTCTTTTTTTACGCTTCCTCCCCAAATAGTCTTTATCGAAAGCCTTCTTTCCATCCGGCAACTCAATCCGCTGTCGGGGAATAACAGCTTCTCCCAATTGCTGCGAATAGACCAATGCTTTAGTACATTCCTTGCTCAATGATTTCGTAGGGATGAACTCCCGATACCAACCATCAGCCATTTCTTCTACTCTATATTGCACCAGTGTATCTACTACATTCCCTTCCATCTTTGTCGGTAATTTGCTATTCTCGTACATACTCAAATTTTCCCGTAAGAGCAAATTATTGAAGTAACACACATTCCCGCAAGGACAATCATGGTATCCCTTAATTTGAGTGTCATGAGGAAACATATAAGGAGTTTGCCGTTCATCCACATCGCCTGTAGGCCATATTTTCCAAGCAATTGTATTGTGTACAAAAGTAATTCCTTGTGAAAGTTTGACTTGCGCCAGTTCGGGCGACAAAAATAAATTATTATCCACAATGATGGGACCGTGGTTCACTTCCAAGGAGAAATCCTGTACTCTGTTGTCGTGAAGGAGATTACGTGTCACCCTTGTACCTTGTGTCATCCAGTCCAGCCAAATGCCGCCCTCCGTCCGATAAATGTGATTGTGCTCTATCACAGCGTCTATAGCCGCATGCAGTTTGATACCGGCCAATTCGTATCCCCAAAATGAAGAACTTCCGATATCATGAACCACATTGTCGCTAATGGTACTGAAGATTGCTCCCAAACTACCTGCGATACCGGCTTGTCCACAGAAAGAAACACGATTGTGGCGTACCGAATGACTGCCGATATGCTCCCTGTTCCATTGGTTGTCCAATGCCCTTTTGACAGTGCCAACATATCCTTCTACGCTTTCTGCCTTATTATCCCATTCATCTCCGTATTTACCTAAAGTAATGCCCACACATTTTGAATGAGTAACCACATTGTCCTCTATAGTCCATCCTTTACTCCAATGTGTACCGATAGCCCCTATTTGTTCAGCAGTGGGTGGTGCCCATGGCGTAGCAGCTTGACTGACGTGAAAACCTCTTACTGTAATGTAGTTGACAAACGGTTTCTCCGGATAGAATACCGTCCGGCGTACATTAATCTCCACCAGTTCACGGTTCGGATCGCATCCCGGAAAATTGGCCCATATCCATGTACTGTCATTTCCTACTTTACTATACCACAACTGACGATTACCTTTATTCAGAAGCACATCTTCCAACCGTTCCGTTTCCGCAAGGGCACGGTCATTCAAATATACTTCTCCGGTATGCGACCATTGTCCTCTTGCCAACCAATCACCATGTATCGTATCATTGTAGGATTGAAGTCGCCGAACAAACTATTAGGGATCGCCGTTTCCCACGTCTCATTGTTCAGCCGTCTCCAATTTTTAATGACTTCGGAACCTTTGATTTCCACTTTTTCTCCTTCAGCCGCTTGATAGGTTATCGGTCGCTCTCTAGATTCTCCTCCCCGCGGTGGAGCAACTCTCTCCCTGTAAACACCTTCGTGTACGATGACAACATCTCCCGGGTATGCCCGTTCGGCCGCAGTCTGAATATGACGCAATGGAGCTGTCGCAGAGCCATCGGCACTATCATTTCCACTAATAGAAACATGCCACTGCCGAGGTGATTGCAAAGACTTCACCTCTTTGGCTTGTGCTAAGACACACACACATAACATTGCATAAGTAGCAATAACCTTCATTAAATTCATAAACTATTCTTTATCTTTATTTTTTTATAAGTTGAAAACTCTTTACTTGTAGCCCTTATATTGATTTTCGAGATCTACCCGGGCCTCCCCAGAAAGGAAGCGCCGCCTGCTTCCAGTGGATACGAAGTAGGACCTACGATTTCTCCTCCTTGTACCGACAATTCTACAGGAATTCCGTTAACAGGACAAAGTACTCCTTGTTTGTCCAGCATTCTGACATATACAATCAGCAAGTCATTCTTTGTAGCCGGTTTGCCACTCTCAAAATAAGTAATATCCAGACGTTCCGGGACTCCGGGAGTCTTCACCGTATATTCTGCCACTTTTTTCCCTTGATGATAACCGACAGCTTTCAATACCCCTCTCTCCTTAGGTACTCCATAAAACGTGAACGGTGGGAAATGAAGATTCTTGCCATTGCCTCCATTCGGTACGGGAATATAGTCACTATCCGGGCCTTTGTCAGCTGTTTGCCGTCTGATAGTTTTGCCATTTAAAACCAGTTCTACCTCATCCACATTACCGTACACCATTACTGTATCAGATAAAATTTCGTCCCTATACGCCGGAATAAATACCTCATAAGGCATCTTTCCCGAAGGTAGCATGCTACCTTCCGCAATCTGTGTTCTGAAAAAAGAAAGACTGAATTTAGGTAATCTAAAGATGTCGGCCACACCACTATAACAAATATTATCGCAACATCCCCGATTGTAATCATACATACTCCATACCGCATCCCCCATTGTCTTTGGATAATAAATACGGTATCGGTTGTGCGACCATTGCGCATTCCATGCGTTCTGAAGTTGAGCCTTTTCTCCGTCTCCCCGTCTGATACGTGTTGTGCTGTAATGCCCGCCAAACTCATAATCATAATATTCGCGTATAAATCCCGGTTTACCACTATTATTGGGACGTTTGAAGCCTTCTTCCCAGTCATTGTAACAGACATCAAATCCTTTATAACCATACGAATCGCCTGATGTGAAACATTGATCTCCCGGCAGTTCCTCATGGGCAATCTTGACTACTCCGTCTTTCCACTCGGCCGGAGGCCATGACTCATTAAGCGTTGTTTCCCACATCACAATGGATGGATGATTACGATCACGACGAATCATGTCACGCACATCCCGGTGCGTGAGCGATATGAACAACGGATTTTTATTGAAAAACTGCCATCCGGGTATCGGTTCTATGGCAAGAAGTCCCAACTCATCGCAAGCATCCAATGCAGCAGTAGCTTGCGGATAATGTCCCAAACGAACAATGTTGAATCCGTTTGAACGAATTTGATACATATCACGATATTGTGCCTGATCGGAAATAGCATTACCTACATACGGATATTCCATGTGTCGGTTACTACCTACCAACCTAAGCGGTTTTCCGTTGATGACAAACCCTTTTTCAATACTCATTTCTATATGACGTATTCCTATACGAGTTTCTTCCTTATCTACCACTTTCCCATTTTCTACGACTTCTGTCGACAACACATACAAATTCGGTTCATCCGGACTCCACAAAGCCGGATGTTTCACCTCCATGCGCTGGTTGTTTTCTATTGTTACGCCAGGGTGCAATGTGAGTGTTTCTGAAATGTTCTGTACTTTTTTATCCTTTCCTTTCTGCTTTTTCCAAGTATAAAGCGTGTGTCTAAGTTCCACCACTTTTTCCTTATCAGAAGTATTCTTTATTTCAGTTTTCGCATCCACTACCGATAACTCCTGCGACACCTTCGGATAGGTAATAAATATACCTGCTCCTGCCGGATGTCCGTCAAGAATGGGATGAGTAATATGTACATCAGCTTTCGCTATCAAGTGTACATTCCGATAAATTCCCCCATAATAACAAAAATCAAGTGTTTCCAACGGTTTTCCGGGAGGAATCAACGAATTGTTACGGTTGTCCAAACGGACTAATAATTCATTTTCTTTACCCGTTTTCAACAATCCGGTTGCGTCTACCACAAATGGGGTGTATCCTCCGGCATGTTGCATGACATGCTTACCGTTAATCCACACGTCGGCCAAGTGCATCGCGCCTTCAAACTCTATCCAAATATGCTTCTTCGCCTCCTCCGGTGTAATGGTAATCTTTTTTTTGTAATAACAGATACCTTGCCACTGATGCAGCACAGTCAATGGTTCTACAAATGGCGTATGCGGAAGAGTAATTTGTTCCCATTGTTTGTTCTCCAACTGCCGCAGTTCCGCTCCCAAAGTATTTTGCGGAACAGTCAATTCGCTATTCCCGTTCATATCCATGTGCTGCACATTGTATTGTGAATCCAGTCACTTCCCTGATTCTTGATTTCCGCTTTCGACGTTTCATCGGAAATACGACAAAAATTCCAATCCAGACTGATACAACGCTTCTGCGCAAGCCCCGGAGTCCCGAGGCTAAACGCAAATAGCAATAATAAAAAATAAAGCCGCCTGTTATGAAGCAGTCTTTTTATTATAAAATTGCAACAAGGAATATATAAATTTACATTATTATACACATACATATCTAATTTCAATTTAAGATAAAGTCTAATAAACCGTTGATATCAATATAAGAAATATTTAGGGATTCCCTTTAGCCCAATCGATTCAGATAAAATCTTAGAAGTAAATCTTTTGGGAGCACTTGGACAAACATTTCCAGCATAAACAGTTATCGTTCCAGGCACAGTGCCAATACCTCCAGTCTCATCTACATATGCTAAATCTCTTGCAGAAAGCTTGAACTCTACAACTTTGTTTTCTCCAGGGTTAAGATTTACCTTTTTAAAACGGACTAATTGACAAAGTGGAGCTTCCTGAGCAATTGCTTTATGCGATAAATAGAGCTGCACAACCTCTTCACCGGCAAATTTGCCTGTATTGCTCACTTCAACCTTTACATTTAAGGTATCACCGATTTGTACTTCTGAAGGACATTCCAATTTCTTATATTTAAAAGATGTATAACTCAAGCCATATCCAAATGGATATAACACATCTCCGCCAAAATAACGATATGTTCTGTTCGACATGGAGTAATCTTTTATAGGAGGAAGATCAGCATCAGAATGGTAAAAAGTGACAGGTAATTTTCCTGAAGGATTATAACGGCCGAACAATATATCTGCCAAAGCAGTACCGGTAGACTGTCCACCATACCATGCTTGAATAATGACCGGCAAATTTTCTACTTCCCAATTGAAAGACATAGCACCACCGGACATACAGATAAATATTAATGATTTACCCAATAGATTCAATCTTTTCATTACTTCTGTTTGAATAGCCGGTAAAGCGATTGTAGTCCTATCACCTCCCACAAATCCTTCAAGCCCTCCGGCATCTCCTTCTTCACCTTCTAACATTGGAGAGATGCCACCGACATAAATTATTAAATCAACATCTTTATATTTATCGGCTAATCGCTCCAAGTCTACTCCCTCATTCAATTTAACAAAGTCGGATACCGAATCATATATAACCTCAATACCCTTTTCCGAACGTAAAGCCTCCAAAAGGGTTATGTTTCGACTAGGAATACCATTATAATTCCCAAGTTGTGTTATCCGGTTATCAGCATTAGGACCAATGAGCGCAATCTTTTTTATTTTAGACGACAATGGAAGTACTTTCTTTTCATTTTTCAACAGAACCATTGATTGGCGAGCCATCTTAAGTGCTTGTTCCTGATGTTCCCGGGATTCAAGCACCTCATAAGGTATATTTGAATAAGGCACCTTGCATGAAGGGTCAAACATACCTAAGCGGAAACGTATTTTCAACAGTTTCTTTAAAGAAATATCAATCTGTTCTTCAGTGATCAACCCTGCATTAACCGCCGCCGGTAATGAACGGTAAGTATCCCCGCACTCCAGATCTGTTCCATGTAATACCGCATCTGATGAAGCAGATATAGAATCCGTATGTGTTTTATGCCCGTACAAAAAATCCGTAATAGCCCAACAATCTGAAGTAACATATCCCTCAAATTTCCAATCATGAAGTAGAATTTTTCTCAGCAGCAGGTTACTCCCACAACAAGGCTGCCCGTTGAAGCTGTTATAGGCACACATTATGCCTGAAACATCTGCTTCTTTTATCAATCTATAAAAAGCGGGTAAATAGGTGTCACGCAAATCATGGTCGCTGGCAGTTGCATTAAATTCATGCCTTAACGGTTCCGGGCCGCTGTGGACAGCAAAATGTTTAGCACACGCGGATACTTTTAAATAAGTAGAATCATTTCCCTGTAATCCTTTAACCATTGATATTCCCATTTCGGATGTAAGATATGGATCCTCACCGTATGTTTCATGACCGCGTCCCCAACGAGGATCACGGAATATATTTACATTAGGAGTCCAAAACGTTAGTCCCGTGTATCGATTAAGGGTATTTCCTTTTTTTACAGAGGCATTATATACTGCTCTTCCTTCGTCGGAAATCATTTCGGCGGATTTGAATAGTTCTTCAGGGTTGAATGAGGCTGCCAGTCCGATAGGTTGCGGGAAGACAGTCACCTTTTCTGTGGAGCGTGCCACACCGTGCAGACATTCATTCCACCAGTTATAGTCAGGAATTCCCAGACGATTAATTCCTCTGGAAGTATGTGTCATTTGAGACACCTTTTCTTCCAAGGTCATACGAGATACCAAATCGTTGACACGTTCGTCAATGGACAAATCTGTGTTTAAATAAGGAGGAATCACCTGAGCTTGTAAGGAAGTCGTTATTATTATCATTCCAAATAATAAAACTTTAGTAAAGTATCGATTGTTCATTTCCAGCATTTAATAAAACAAGTTAAATACAAACCATATAGTTATTATTTTTTACCAGTTAGAAATCTTAATATTATCCATAAACGGTTTCAGTCTTTTTCCTTCTTTAATCCACATATAAGTACAACGACTGTCAGTAGGATATATCAAATTTAATTGGAAATCAATCGGTTCTTCTTCAAATTTGAAGAAGAACCAATCAATCAGTTACTTATCCCTGTTTCCGGTAGAGATTACTTTCTATGTATCCGAATTCGGTAAACGATATCGAGTAGTCCTGTTATGATCTTTTTATATCTTATTGAATCCGATATCATTTTTTTCCATAGACCAAAGTTCTTGTTCCATCCCAAGAAACAGCCTCAATGCGTGTGGAACCTTCGGGATAACAAACCTTTGTTTCACTCAGGTCAGGAGAATCTGTTCCCACAATGGCAGCATATTTCAATTCATCTCCCTGATAGGTTTCAAAGACTACGGCATTTTTCCACACATCGTGATCGATGACAATCCAACCATTATTTCTTACCTTGACACCTTCATTATAAGTTCCTTCTACCGCCAATTTGTCCTTAAATGACTTCTGACTATTGGCTGATAAATAATAAAGTACGGGAGTAGCCGGTTTAGAATACTTGGAAGCATACTTCACCAACTCATCACAATCTGTTTGGGTAATAGTCATTTGTCCACGTGCATAGTCGTCCAATTCCTTATCAATAGGCTTCAGCATACCTGCCTTGATAAAGAAGTCGGTCAAATCCTCTTTCACAACATCCATAGTATTGCGCATGAAATTGAGCTGGAGTTGCCCGTTAGTCAATTGTGATTCATCCGTATTGCGTACAATCTCAGCCACATCACCGTACCAATCGCGTTTTCTCCTCCCACAATCTCACGATAATAGAGCAGCAACTGCCATAGTGGACAGAGTTTCACAAAGTGATCGCCTCCGTAAGGATACTTAGAAGGATCCATATTATCCTGTCCCTTTTGACAGAGCCACTGTTCCCCTTTGATGATACCATAATTGAGATATGAATTAAAACGTCCTCCCAGGACATTGTTATCATTTCCATCGTTACACCTTTCACGTTCCAACGGCATATTCTCCCGATAGAATTTATATCGTGCACATACAGAATATACATTATTCGTCACTTCAGTGGTTGATACCCATTTCAACCCCGGTCTGATTTGATTGACATGTCCGAACTCATGCGCAATGGCCCAAACTCCTTCACGCAAAGATTTAGTGGTGCTGGCCAATTCGTTCATACAGCCTTCATACCAACCGGCTCCCCAACCATCAGCAAACAATCCGTCTTTGGTTACACGAGCAAACATATGGTTTTTAGGCCGACGCCCCCATTTATCTAATCCCATGAGTTCATGTTCCAATTCCACTATATCGTCATAGTTCTGTATCAATTTTCCTAGATTGTCACAATAAGTCTTTATACTGTTCACCCCAAACACCAGATTAACACGATCGCCTTTGATATCTATGCAACCATAAGTAGCTTTATTCAAAATTTCACGCCAGTCGGCCGATACATCCCGATGTTTGTCGTAATATCCGTTCACTTTACCGGAAGCGATATGCAATTTAAGAGCTGGTGCAGTTTTCCAATTCGGAGTATAATACTCAATATAACTCAATCCTCCATGTGCAATCCTCAACTTGTTAATACCCTCACTTAAAGGATATGAAGTTGGATCCGGTGTACGTTGTCCTTGTCTTATTGCATCGAAATCGTACACTTTCAAATTCACTTGTTCTCCATTGGTATTACCTAAAATTACGACAGCCTCCTCGCCATCCTTAAAATAAATACCTGTGGGATTCTCAAACGGATTATACCCACTAGTTTTCAGTTCTGCCGCCAAATCGTTAATTTCACGATAAGGTTCATAAGTTTGCACACGGTACTCCAAATCATAGGTCTTGTCATACAAACTTTGCGCTATCATTCTGAAAAAGCTATTCTCCAATCCATCTATCTTACGTTGATCCACATCTGCACGAAGTTCGGAACAGAGTTCGTCGGCAAATACTTCCGTAAGTCCTGCTACAGGAGCAGCATTCCTATAAAATTCCATTTCACCGCAACTCACCACTCCACCGACAGCTTCATTCACCTCAAATCGGAAGGACTTTACCCCCTTCAGCGGTTCAGCGAAGCTTATCTTCGACGAAGAAGAACTACCAGCAAAGTCATACGATGCTATCTTTTCATAATTTTCTTTCTGCGCTGTGGAAACATATAAGTCGAACTTTTTCCAATTACCATTATCGCCTGAACCTCGAGGTTTATATACAAAATAATCCACGTCTTGAGGAGCTTCAAAAGTGTACTCAAGTTTCACAGGCAAAACTGTACCGTACCACCGTGAGTGATACCAAGTGGACGCAGTCCCGTCAAATGACTTTTCAATACTCTCATCATCCGAATTATATTCACTTGCCTTTCCACTAGCGATAGGCAAGAATATATCACCGAGTTCAGACGGATCACCGGGCTTGTATTCTTTGTCGCGCTGCCTTTGACGAAACATCAATGAGCGTTCGACCTTCTGATCCACAGAACGGAATACGACAGAGATATAGCGCACCGTATCATCTTCATTTCTTTCAATGTTGAAAGTACGTTCCGATTCCGCCATAGCCCGTACCTGTACTTGTTGCTTCATTTCCTTAATCCAATCAGCGTTTTGTGGAATTTCCACTTCATATTCTACGTTACTTACCACCTTGACGGTAACTACCGTATCTGTATAGTTCAAGTTGAGACGCTCATTCTCCAACAAAATATCCGGTTGCTCTCCCAATTGTTTCACGTGCACTTTTTGTTCAAGGCCTTCTCCTTTAACAACAATGTCTGTTTCACGCAAGTCTCTTCCCGTATTCTTTTCTACCGAAATAGACAACAAATCATCTGCTCCCTGAACCGTACACCAATTCCCGGATGAAGACACATTGGCTTGCCAAGCGATGTTTGTATTCACTACAATAGAAGTATTTGCAGCCTCTTGTGCAAACACCACAGTGTCCTTCTTTATTTCCAAAAAAGGTTGCGGTTTGCTTTCCTGATCGGAACAAGATATAGCAAACAGACTCATCGCCCAGCTACATAATATCAAAATAATAATACTATATTTTTTCATGGTTTAAAATCATTTTAGTTATAAAATAAGGTTATTCAAGTACTTTCCTTTATTTGCGATTCAATGTCTCAATCACAAAATGATAAGTCAGCGAGCCTTCATTCCACATGGAGAAATTCGTTCCCCACAAATTGTTGTTCAGATTAAAATGCACCCCTTTACGTTTATCAGGATAGTTGGTTGAATAATTCAATCCCTGAGCTTCTCCTACGTTGAGTAAGAAAGCTTCCTTACTGCTGATACGTATCGTTTCCCCGGAGGTTATCAAATCGACATAACGGTCTATCCCATGCATTTGCCGGTTACCTTTTTCCACCACATCCATCAAATCCACCCGTTCACCCATCTTCTCGGCTATCACCGATTCAATACCGGGCACCGTGAACGACAACCAATAAGACTCGGGCAAACGTACTGCCGGTTTACCATAAATGGTCAATGCCACTTCCGACCGTTTCCCATTCTTTGTCGTAAAACAGTTCACCTGTATTCGTTCGGGATATACGCGTTTGTCCACTTTCTCATTTTCAGGAAACCTCAGTTCAGTGATAATACGTGTCCCCTTTTTCTCTTTACGTACCGATTGCGCCATTGTCTGTGCATAAAGCGTTACACTCACTGCATGTGATTCTTTCAAACCTCGTTTACCCAAGTCATCCAATGCCCATCCATACCGTGCACGAAGATATCTATTTTGAAAATCATCATAATCACCCCCATCAAACATTTGATAAGACAATCCCGCCAACGTCATTCCACCGGCTATCGGTTGTTCCCAACGCTTCCGTGCCATTGGTTTCATCTTTGAGTTATCCTCCAATTTAACCTTATCCACTTCTGCGACTACTTCACGCGCCTCTTTTTGCAAGGAAGCCGGAAGGAAAGCGATAGCACTATCGATATAATTATCAATCTCTTTCCATGAAGCCTCAGCCATACTGAATACTCCTTCGGAACGACCTTTGAGAAACTTATCCATATCATATTTGTCCCATTGACGAAGATGTGTTTTCACATCCACACCTTGCGTATGTTCTGCTATCAGACCTAATTCGGCTGCAAAGTCCAAAGCAACGTCACTATCTTTTTTGATTTTCCCTTCATTCAACCATTGAGAATACAACCGCGAAACAGCACGAAATTTAGCCATACGTATCGGTGCTCCACCATAACCAAATATCCACGTATCACCAATCTCAGAAGTAACAACCGGCAAATCCTTCTTTATCAGCAACAGTTCCCGGGCGACATCATTGAACGATGCACCTACAAGCTGAGCTTGAGGATAACGCTTACGCAAATCGGCATAAATCTTTTTCACACGTTCATAGCTATGCGGTCCGTGGTTGTCGCCCGTAAAATTAATACTGACAACTGTCTTTCCATCCGGCAATACTTCATCTTCTCCATAATCTTTCTGATAAACCAGCAACAAGTCATTACCAGAAGGACTGCGCCACCGACAGAAAGTAGGCACCGAAGGTAACGGACAAGCTGAATTAATTCCCACATGCAAAAGACGAATGCCTGCGTCATACATCGGTCGATGATACTACGAGTGTGTCCCGGCACATCAGTCATCTTTGCAGCAATAGTCTGCTTGTTGTATTTCTTATCCAAACGTTTGGAAAGCAACAAGCAGGTTTCAAACAGTTCACGCGTCATTGTCTCCGATTCCACAGTATAGGGAACGGAATTCCATACGATATCACCACGACCAATGGCCTCCTCCAACTGCTTCACAGCCTCAGGAGATGCCGTGCGAAGATATTTCCAAATAAGCCATGAGCCGGTTGTCCATACATACCGATCACCAAAGCCGTCAGCGCGCAAGCGTTCACTAACTTCTATGGCTTTCGGAATAAAATCATGCACATACCTTTCGGTCACAACGGAACTAAGATCAGTAAATCCCACATCAAGGTGAGTTTTGAATGCAACGTAAACTTTCTCGATCTTCTCACCGGATGCTTGAGCCATACAGCCGGCTATACCTAAGAAGATGAAAAAAGTAAAAAGTGATATTCGTTTCATGTCATTGCATGTGTTTTAAGAAGATTGAATGGTATAAATACATTACTTATTCGTAAATCTAAACCAATTAAAGTCGGCATATCCGTTATTTCCTTGCGGCGTAGTATTGAAGTTGAACAATGCAAAACGATTGGCTGTCCACGGCAATCCCAATCCCATCTGCAATTCATTGCCAATGCGTTTATAATTCACACCATCCAGACTGTAATAGAACAAAGCCTTAAATTCTTTGTCTGTAGCACGTACACGTATCCACAGTTTATCTCCATTGAAATGCTCTACGGTTTCGATATCCTTACCGTCATTACACATCACAATTTTGCGTCTACCGGATTCTTGTCGTATCGCAACATAGGCATAAGGAAACTCGAAGATTCCGAATCCGGCAATATTGCCATCTTTAAGTCCGGTCACTTCCATTTCTACCGAACCCTCGCAACTCGGTCCCTGAACACGTTGTGTCAATGTATTACGAGCATCTTTCAATGTAGAAGCTTGGGAAGCATACAGACGCATATATCCCTTACGTTCCTTCAAACTCCATCTGCTATTATCCGGATTATGATTCCATTGCCATTGCAGACCTAATTGAGAAGCATTGAACTCATCGGTAGTAGCCGGACTCTTTATCTTCGATTTTTTCCCGGTAGCAGGTTTAGGATAAGTGATAAGATCTTTTCCTTCATCACCCAGCATAGGCCAACCGTCTATCCATTTCACGGGCACAAGACACGGAACACGTCCTATCGGTCCTCTGTCCTGCATAATCATAAACCACCAGTCTCCATTTTTCAACTGTACCATCCCACCCTGATGAAGTCCGTTTTCGGGATATGAACTCCAATCGTTCATTATGAGTTTGTGTTCATAGGGACCATAGATATTATCCGAACGCAAGCAGATTTGCCATCCTCCCGTTCCCCCGGCAGGACAAGTAATATAATATTTTCCATTGATGCGGTACATATGAGATCCTTCCATACCGAAACCGCCTCCTAACTCATGTGCATTTTTAAAACCACCCTGCCATATCTTCACAGGTTTCCCTTTAACGGATTTCACGTCCGAGTTCAACTCTGTCAAGTATAGTGTACCTTGCCCGTGAACCACGTAAACCTTTCCATCTTCATCAAAGAATAACCCCGGATCATATAAATATTCAGGAAATATAGTACGTTCCCAAGGTCCTTTCACATCATCGGCTATACAAATAGAGAAATGCCCGGTTTCCCGTCCCCAACCATAGGGTGTACAGAAACCAACGTAAAATTTTCCATTATGATGCCGTATCGTAGTTGCCCACGCCCCATTCAGATAAAGATTGCCACCCTGCATATCATATTTCGGATCCTCATCATAACGATCCAAAGCATATCCTGCCATTTCCCAGTTTACCAAATCTTCCGATACAGCAATAGGGCATCCCGGTACATAGTGCATACTGGTAGACACGAGATAAAACTTATCATCAACCCGGATCAGATCCGGATCGGGCCAGTCTCCCCACATGATAGGGTTCGTAAATGTTCCATTCTGATTATCCGGATTCCAAACAGTTGTTTGAGCGAAGGTGCAGTGCATTCCTGCACTACACACCAATCCTAAAAAAAGTGATTTATATATATTCATATACCTATTGAATTATTATTTAATAAACTCTGCATCCTCATAATAAGGAGCTACTTCTATCCCTTCCAACACGGCCCCGCAAGTTTCGGATTGTCGAAGTCCGAGTACCAATGTATTCGTTCCTCCCATGTTCAACCAACATTCCGGTAAGAAGAACTCCCGTTGCGGACCTTCTTCCCAATAACGTCCGATATTATGCCCATTCAACCACATATATCCTGTACCTGAAGCATTGATAATGGCTCTCCAAGGAATCCAGCATTCTTTTTCCGTTTTGGGCAGATCAAATGTTACTTTATACCAAGTCAATAAGGCATCTTGTTTACCTTTAGGCTGTATATTGTTTCCTTTTCGATGCAATGTACCATCGGTTTTCAATGTCACACCTTCCAATTGTCACCGCCGGCGGTTTTCCCTCCACAATATCCTTGTGTCACTCCTCCAAGATCAAGCGCTACTTCCCACTTCAGAGGCTTCAGTATTTTCAGTTCACTGAACAAGCGGATTCCCTTTAACAATCCTCCTGCACCGCTACTATTACGCACCACAATAGCCACATTATTCTCTCCTTCATGCAGAAAATCTTTCATATTGGCTACAAACGGTTTGTCCCAAGCATCGTGGCTTGCCACTTCCTTACCGTTTACAAAAAGCGTACCCGCATCATCTACGCAAGCGAATTCTATCATTGTTTGCCCTTCGGTCAACATCTGACGTGTCATATCAATAGAAGTACGATAAATAGCCGTTCCTTCTTTCCCTTGCAACACCCATGCGGCAGGCCATTCCGGCTTCTCCAGTCCGGCTATTTGCAATGTAGCAAGATTGGCGATAGTACTTTGATCAAGCATGATGGTTTCCCAGCCTTCATTGTTAGACAGCAGTGACTTGATATCTTTGACATTATTTTCCACCTTTTTCACTTCCCATTTTTCGATAGGAAGGATAGCAGATTGCTTCTTGCCCAATCCGGCAGATTTCATTCCGCTCAATTCCTCCATCGGGCGATATCCATGAGCGTGTCCACGATTTTCATAGATGCTTACGATTTCATTGCTTCCCTCATGCAGTAGCCCATCTATGACAAATGTATTATCCAGTTCATCGGTAGAAGCCCTTTTAGCTATTTTTCCATTCACTTGTACATAAAGCGGATCAGCCGTAAACATCTCACAAACCAATGTTCCATATTCCTCTATCTCTTTCTTCGATAGTTTTACTACACTACGATACATGGAGTAACGACAATCGTTCACACCAATTTCTGGTAAAGAAACACCTTTACGCAATGGTCGCCAGTTCCCCTGAAAGGTTTCATCACAACGTTCTGCCTGTGCAATCCGTATCGGCATAGGCATATTGACGGGACGTTCCGGCAAAGTCTGTTCTTTCGGATACCATTCACATTGTCCATTCGCCTGAGAGAGTACCAGTACCTTGCTGTCCAATGGCTCAACCGAGCAATAAACATTGAATGCCGGCATACCTTTTATATGAAATTGAACATTATCACGGAATGCTTTTTTCTTATCTTTATTAAATATAAAAATAAACAAAGTTCCCTCTTTTGTCCGACGTACTCCAACGGTCAAATCCTTGATGTTGTCCGATGTAGTAAACTCTATCGCTTCACTTCTCGCTAATTGAGTACCAAAACGGTTGACGAAATCCCCGACTCCTTTCACGGCAGCGAATTTCTCACCCACACCACCACTTTCTTTTAATGCAGCTCCGTAATCGTAGCTGGTAGTCATGCGGCGAGCGCCCCAACCGGCTAGATTTGTTCCTCCGAAAAACATATAATAATTAAGTCCGGTAGAACCTCCGGCCATTGCCATCAATGCCATTCCACGCGCATGACGTCCATCCAAATAGCTGTCCTCACTCAATCCTCCACCTACCGTGGAAAACCAGCCACCCTGCAATTCACACACAAAAGCCGGTGCGTTAGGCTGTTGTCTCTTTAAATCTTCAATGCGGCTTTTCGCCTCCTGTATATTCCACCATACATATTGATTGTCCATATCGAACAACTGACTGATAACGGCATCTTTCGAGCCTCTTACCTCAGGTGTAACACAGGTAAACAGCGGTACCTCAATTCCATTGTTCGTGCAATAAGCTGCCATGTCGCGCAGCACCTCTTCTTTTTTCTCTGACTCCATGCCAAAGTAAATGTATTCGTTCTCGAGTTGCACCATGATAATTCCTTTCTCACCGGATTTCTTACGTGTAAGCTGCTCCTCGGCAAAAACCGGACAAACAGCATCGTACCAATGTTTGGTCCATTTCATGTGTTCGGGATGGTTACTTCGTAACCAAAAGCTAGTGTCATATTTTGCCGGACAAAACTTGGCAACCCATCTAGGATAACCTCCTCCTGCCCATTCTGCACAAATAAAAGGTCCCGGGCGGACAATGGTATACAGTCCGAACTCTTCGTGAGCCATCTTGAGCCACGCCTTCAAGTCGTCAAAGTCACATTGCGAATAGTCCTTTACATTACGCGGCATAGTGCGCTCATGCCAATTCCACGGCACATAAGTCTCCACAGTGTTGAATCCCGCCTCCTTTATTTTACGGAAACGATCCCGCCATAACTCCTGAGGAACGCGAAAATAATGAAAAGCCGCACTCAAGATAAAAATATCCCGACCTTCTATCGTGAAGCAATGCTGATCGTAACGAATACGTTCCGGATGTGAGAATTGTTTAGCGGGAAGTTGTTCGGCATATAAATTAAAAGCAAAACAACATACGAGGATCGATGTTATCAATTTGTTCATGAAGTTCTATTGTTTAGACGAAAGGGAGGGAGACATGCCCCCTCCTTTCCATAAATAATAAGCAATAATTTCAGTTATTCTTATATATCAGCTATTCCTTGTCTTCGGGTCGGTAAATACCTTCCGGATCGTAAATCTCAGTTCTGACAGTATAGAATTCCAACTCAGCTAACGCAAAGTACACAGCATTGCCGGAAGTCTCGTCTGCACGATAACGGATGTATGAATAAGGCTGTCCTTCTGTCCCCAACGTAGGTGTGGTATAAGAAGCACCACCTTTGCCATCATCTTCTATTTCCGCAATCTTGTTCCACTGTTCACCGTCATTACTCCCTAATACGGTAATCTCCACAGGACATTGACCATACTTTCCATTACGATAGTAAGTTTGTATCTTAAACTGCTCTACAGGAGATGGAAGAGTGATATCTATATAGTGCGGAACAGTACCCGCATCATGCCAATCAGTATGAAAAAAGTTAGTGTAATTACCATCCACCAAATACTCTATATACTTTCCTTCATCCGGATCAGGTTTATTACAAAACAAGTTGTCTTTACTTAATAAAATTTTATCAGTGATTTCCTTCACCACCGGCTGGACAGGAAGTGCGGAAGCTCTTACTTCCAACTTCTCACCCACATCTTGGGTTGAGCTGACAGGTGTGGCATGGAATGTGTATTCACCATCTTTTGCCAACATACCCTCAATAAGCATAGTATCGCAAAAGACACTGGCATTCTTATTCACACGTTTGCCTGTGACAGGATGAGTATAGTCTATCTGTACATAGAACAGGTTGGAATCGACGGGAACTTCCCATTCCAGCAGCACTCCTCCTTCAAGAGGCGTTGCTGTCAGATTGCTAAT